>ERZ772764.2580-NODE-2580-length-10504-cov-4.091109_pt1 | contig 10504 bp, 8 predicted proteins | sample MGYA00512163_ERZ772764 | MGnify/ENA primary metagenome ERZ772764 (study PRJEB29015, sample SAMEA2737903) | human oral metagenome | biome: human oral; feature: human-associated habitat; material: dental | place: China | collected 2094 ...
GCTTCAGCCTCTTCACGCCCCACCCAGTGGGCGCCCTCAACCGACTTGCCGGGCTCGAGGTCCTTGTACACCTCGAAGAAATGCTGGATTTCGAGGCGGTGGAACTCCGAAACGTCCTCGATCTCAGTACGCCACGATGCGCGCTGATCCGACGCGGGAACACACAAGACCTTGTCGTCCCCGCCCTTCTCATCGGCCATGCGGAACATACCGAGTGCGCGGCAACGAATCACACAACCAGGGAAAGTGGGCTCTTCAAGGAGGACGAGGGCGTCAAGCGGATCACCGTCTTCACCGAGGGTGTCATCAATGAAGCCGTAATCATCGGGATACCTTGTCGAAGTGAAGAGCATACGGTCAAGGCGGATGCGTCCCGTCTCGTGATCGATCTCGTACTTGTTCCTGTTCCCCTTCGGGATCTCAATGGTCACATCGAATTCCACCGCGAACTCCTTCATATTGCCCCCAGTGACTGAGGGTGTCGGATCGGCCGCCCCGCCGCCTCACCATTAGGGTGGGAGCGGTTGTTGAACCTCGGAAGGAGATCCATGCGGCGCGAAACTCTTACAGCGATTGTAGGCGTTGCAGTACTCGCGCTGGGGATCAGTGGGTATATTGCCGCCGATATTGCCGACCGAGTACCAGGATTCCTCACCACCGTTGAAGTGCCGAGTCCTGCCGACCCCCCTGAATTACCCGCCGATTCAGGCCAATCCCTCGCCACTTTCTCCACACCTGAAGGCGAACCTGTCCTCTCCTCCGACGTCGCCCAACTCTGGGCAAGCGTCGCCCAATCCGCCGAAGAGGGGCAATGGAGGGCCTGGGGAAACGTTATCGATGCACGAAGCGGGGAGGTCCTCCTCGATGCTTCAGCGAGCCAGGCGCATACTCCCGCGTCCACCACGAAGGTCCTCACCGCTTTCGCGGCCCTAAAGACCCTCGATCCGGCGAGCACACTCACAACGAGCGTGCAGGCATCCGGCTCTGAACTCTTCCTCAGCTCTGAAGGAGATTTCCTCCTCGGGGCGGGCACATCCGATCCAGACGATGTCAACGGTCGCGCGGGACTCGCCGACCTGGCTGAGGAGGCGGCCGCCGCCCTCGTCAATGCCGGAACGACCAATGTGACCCTGAACTGGGCGGATTCTCCCTTCGACGGGCCCGATCGCCTGGAAGCCTGGACCGCCCAAGACGTCCAGGGCTACGTCGGAGCAGTCGGAGCGATGGCGATTGATGCGGGACGCACAGCCCCCTCGGTCTACACTTTCGTCGACGACCCCGAGTCCACCGTCGCAGCCGTCTTCGCCCAGCGCCTACAAGAGCGAGGAATCGCAGTGACCTTGGGGGGAGCGTCGAGCGGACTTGAAGGCGCAGAAACGATCGCCACGATCCAATCGGCGCCCCTAGGCGAGCAGATCCGATGGATGCTCTACAACTCCGACAACACTCTCGCCGAACAACTGGGGCGCCTGAGCGCGAAGGCCCGAGGCGTCGAAACTTCCTTCCCAGGAGCCGTTTCCGTGATCCGCCAGACCCTGGAGGAATCCGGAGTGCCGACGAGTGGCCTTTCCCTGGGGGATTGCTCGGGATTGTCCTCCGATGACCGGATCGCCCCGCAAACACTGGTGGGCGCCATCAACGTCTCACTTGCCTCCACAGGCCCGCTCGCCGACCTTCCTCGCAGCCTGCCCTGGGCGGGACTCAATGGCACGATGGAAAGACGCATGACCGGTGGTGGGGCTTACGCGAATGCTCAGGCCAAGACGGGAACGCTGGGAGAAGTGTCATCCTTGGCTGGGATCGTGCAGACCTCCACGGGCAGGATCCTCGTGTACGCCATTGGAAGTGAGAATGTTCCCGATGACGGCGGAGCCTTGACCAGGCCGGTGCTTGACGCTTTCGTCACGGGGCTGGCCGACCTCTGAACCACCCGCGCCACCAGGGGTTTTCCGCCGGGCGAAGCCCCTGTCCTTCCCCGTGCCAGCAGGGGGCTTTTGTACAATGAGCCCATGTCGATGCGGATTGGCTCCCGAGGAATTGCACGAGCACTCAACACCTTCAGCTCTGCGGGGCCAATGACGAACTCCGCGATCGCTGCCGGGGCCGTCACCCGCCTCAGACGCGCCGCACGCTGGTCCGAACCCTACGTGGAGAGCCTCAGCGGCCTGCCCGAAGCAGCCAAAATCGCCGCCTCACCCGTCCTCGTCCTCGACCGGCATTCCTTCGCGCTTCAGACGGCTCGCACCTTGGACACGATCGCGCCCATCTACGAGCTTCGCGAGCTGCGCGACCGCGCTATCACGATCAGAGCCCTTTCTCGTCGAGCCACGGGACTATGGGATCCGCGTGTGAAAGCTCGAGTCCTCATCGCACCGAATGTCCTCGCCGCCGCCCACGCCCATTCCCTCGACCAATCCGACTGGTGCAAGTGGGGCGCCCTGAGAGTCGGATTGGAAGGCCTCATCGTGCACAAGGCGCCGAACCTGGTGGATCCAACCCTGGAGAACACGGACTTCCTGGCCCGCCTCCTCCTCGTGGACGCCCTCCTCGACGCGCTGATGCTCCGCCTGACCCCAACGGACCTGTCCTCGGTCCTGTGGATTCGCAACTTCGGCCCGAAATCCTCAATTCGTACTCTTGCCTCCGCGCTCCTCCTCGACTCTTCAATCCCCCAGACCGAACTCTTCCGCGCATACGAGGACTATCGGAGAATCTCCCAAGAAATCGTGAGCTCAAACTCTTTGGGCCCTGCCCTTGATGCTCTTTCCCGCAACGAGGACCCCTTCCCGGACTTTGCCCGCAAAGGACCCGAAGCGACGACACCCCCGACTCCGACGAGCCCGCGTGTCTGATAAAAAGAAACGGGTCGCGCATCCTCGGGCGTCCTCGTCCACTCAAGACAATCGGGGCGCGCATCCTTGCGAACACGCCCCCCGCTCCACCCCCGCTTCACATGCGAGCCGCATCATCGGCCCGAACCCGAAAGGGCAGCTGCGGATCGTCTCACTCGCCGTGAAGCACTTCCTCGAATCCCTCGAATCCCTTGACCCGAAAAGCCCACTCCTCGTGGGCCTGTCCGGGGGAGCGGACTCACTCGCTCTGACTCTCGGGGTCATCGACTGGGCAACGAGGACGGGCAGGCAAGTCCACACCCTCACCATTGATCATGGTCTGCGCCCAGAATCGGCACAAGAAGCCGAAAAGGTCGCAGCCCTGGCCCGCGAACTCGGAGCCCTGGCCGACATTGAAAAGGTCGAAATCGGCTCGGCCGGAGGCCCAGAAGGTGCCGCCCGCGAGAAACGACGCGAAGCCCTTGCCCGCAGAGCACAGGAACTGGGCGCCCCCGTCCTTTTAGGACATACCCTCAACGATCAGGCTGAAACGGTCCTCCTACGCCTCGCCCGAGGATCGGGCGCACACTCCTTGAGAGCGATCCGCCCTAAAGTTGTCGACTCTCAGGGCCTGCTGTGGCTGCGCCCACTGCTCGGAGTACGCCGAGAAACGACGGAGGGCGCCTGCGAGCAAGCCGGACTCGAATGGGTGAAGGATCCGACGAATGATCCTCAGGGCCCCTGGCGCGCAGCCGATGGGGGGCCTCTTCGACGAAGCGCCGTCCGTGCCCATGCTCTTCCCTCCCTTGCTCAGGCCTTGGGAGTTGACCCGATCCCCGCCCTCGCCCGCAGTGCCGAACTTGCCGCCCGCGATGACGAAGCCCTCGCCTCCTGGGCCAAGAGCGCGTGGCACACGGCGAAACGTGAAGCGCTCTTCCCTGATGGGAGTCGCGCCCCAGCTCTCGACATCCTTCCCATGGTGGAGTTGCCGATGGCGATCCGCACCCGCATCATCCGCCGCTTCTGCCTCGAAGGAGGAGCGCGAGCGGGCGCCCTCTCCTCGCGTCTCATTGACGAGGTCGATGCACTGCTGTGTCAATGGCACGGGCAAAAGGGCGTTGATCTTGCCGGGGTGAGGTTGAGAAGGAGACGGGACATCGCAGCTCGCCCCGTCCTGCTCGTGGAGAACACTCACTGAAGGAGCGCCGGGGCTGTGAGGCTGCGTCGGCCTTGACCATGCGGATGCCTGTCGGTATGAGAGGACCGCCGGGGGTGTGGGGCTGCACTACCTGAAGGATCCTGCGCGCCGAGCCCACCATGTTTTCGCTCTCAGTGAGTTGTGCCGCCCCGCGTCGCAGCCCCCTCGCCAAATGTGGCAACCTTAAGGCAGGATGCCCGCTCATGTGGGCGCACGATATGAAAAGAGGACCGCGTGGACACCACGGATATGGGCGAGAATCTCAAGGACGTTCTGGTTACTGCAGAACAACTCGATCAGCGTCTCGCCGAAATGGCCGAGGAAATCGACAAAGACTACGCGGGCAAGGAGATTCTCCTCGTCGGTGTTCTGCGCGGAGCCGTCATGGTGATGGCCGACCTGTCCCGTAAGATCCACACGCCCCTTGAAATGGACTGGATGGCCGTTTCCTCATACGGTTCGGGAACGAAGTCCTCCGGGGTTGTCCGCATCCTCAAGGATCTCGACCAGGATGTGAGTGGACGTCACGTCCTCATCGTTGAAGACATCATCGACTCGGGGCTCACCTTGTCCTGGCTCAGGACGAATCTTCTCTCGCGCGGGGCCGCTTCGGTCCGCATTGCGACGGCCCTGCGCAAACCGGCAGCCGCGAAGGTCGAGGTCGAGGTCGCCTACGTCGGTTTTGAGATCCCTAACGAGTTCGTCGTCGGCTACGGGCTCGACTATGCGGAGAAATACCGCAACCTTCCCTTCGTGGGCACGCTCGCTCCCCACGTCTACGAGAACTGAATCGGGAACCCATGGCGAAGACCAAGATGAAGAATCGAGTCAACTGGGCGTGGATCATTGCGCCACTGCTCGTCCTCATGATCGGCGGGTGGTTCCTCTGGCAGGCTTTCCAGCCCCGCGCAGTCGACACTTCCGAAGGACTCGAGATCCTCAAGAGCAACTCGATTGAAAGAGCCGTCCTCAACGAGTCCACCCAGCAGGTCAACCTTTCGCTGACAGAGCCCTATACGCACGAGTCGACGGGGCTCGGCGACCGCACGGCGGAGCTCGGCAAGAACGTCTACTTCACCTACTCCTATTCGCAGACCGAGGACATCCTCACGGCGGTTGCAAATGCGAAGCCGACGAAGGGGTGGAACGCCTTGCGCCCGCAGGCCTCCTTCCTCTCCTCGATCGTGCAGATGCTCCTTCCCCTGCTCCTCCTTTTCGGCCTTCTTCTCCTGTTCATGCGCTCCATGTCGGGAAATAAGATGCTCGGCGGTTTCGCCCAGTCGAAGGCGAAAGAGTTCAACCAGGAGCGCCCCGACATCACTTTCGCCGACGTGGCCGGTGAAGATGAAGCCGTTGAAGAACTCGAAGAGATCCGCGAGTTCCTTGCAGCCCCCGACAAATTCCATAAAGTTGGTGCGAGGATTCCGCGCGGCGTGCTCCTCTATGGGCCTCCCGGGACGGGTAAGACCCTCCTCGCGAAGGCGGTCGCCGGTGAGGCTCACGCCCCCTTCTTCTCAATCTCGGGCTCAGAGTTCATGGAACTGTACGTCGGCGTGGGCGCCTCTCGCGTGCGCGACCTTTTCGAACGTGCGAAGAAAGCATCGCCGGCGATCATCTTCGTTGACGAGATCGACGCGGTCGGCCGTCACCGAGGCTCGGGCATCGGCGGAGGCAATGACGAGCGCGAACAGACCCTCAACCAGCTCCTCGTTGAAATGGACGGCTTTGATGAGCGCGCGAACATCATCCTCATCGCAGCGACCAACCGCCCGGATATCCTCGACCCGGCTCTGCTGCGCCCCGGCCGTTTCGACCGTCAGATCGCCGTTGAAGCCCCTGACCTTAAGGGCCGAGAAGCGATCCTCAAAGTCCACGCCGCAGGAAAACCCATGACGAAAGAGGTTGACCTCTTCCAGATTGCGAAGCGCACCCCCGGTTTCACCGGCGCGGATCTTGCGAATGTCCTCAACGAGGCCGCGCTGCTCACGGCCCGTTCGAACGCGGACCTCATTGATGATCGCGCCATTGACGAAGCGATCGACCGCGTCATCGCGGGCCCGCAGAAACGTACCCGCGTGATGAACGATCATGACAAGGCCGTGACCGCCTACCATGAGGGCGGGCACGCCCTGTGCGCCGCCGCCTTGAGGTACACGGACCCGGTGACGAAGGTGACGATCCTCCCGCGCGGACGCGCCCTCGGTTACACGATGGTCATGCCGACTGAGGACCGCTACAACAAGACTCGCAATCAGCTCCTCGACGACCTCGTCTACGCGATGGGGGGCCGAGTCGCTGAGGAGATCGTCTTCCGCGACCCTTCGACGGGCCCGGCGAACGACATTCAGCAGGCAACGAAGACCGCTCGTGCAATGGTCACCGACTACGGCATGTCCTCGCGCGTCGGCCTCGTCAAACTCGGAACGACCGACACTGAGGCTTTCGGACACGGCGGCGGAGGTGAATCGCGTGTCTTCTCCGATGAGATGGCCGGGATCATTGACGACGAGGTGCGTCTCCTCCTCGACGCGGCCATGCGGGAAGCCTGGGAGATCCTGACGAAGAACCGCGATGTGCTCGACACCCTCGCCGCCCGTCTCCTCGAGGAGGAGACCCTCGATGAGGCTCAGCTCGCGAAGATCTTCGAGGCCGTCCGCAAGCAGGATGAGCGCCCCGTCTGGAACTACGGCGCGGATGCGGCGATCCCCGGAGCCCGCCTCGGTGAACCGGTCGGCATTCCTACGGCAGAAACGCAGGCGGACAGCGCGCCCCTTGACACCGATGAGGGTGCGGAGAAAGTCGAGGACATCTGATGGGCTACGACGAAGCGCGAGCCGAAGCGGCCACGCGTGAACTCATCGCCGCCATCGGTGAAGACCCCGATCGTGAGGGGCTTCGCGATACGCCCACCCGTGTTGCCAAGGCCTGGAAGGAGATCCTCAAGGGCCTTAACGAGGATCCGCGCGACTATTTGCGCACCCAGTTCGAGGCAGGGACCGATGAGCTCGTCCTCGTGCGAGACATCGTGTTCCACTCCGTGTGCGAGCATCATCTTCTCCCCTTCTACGGGCGCGCCCACGTCGGATACATTCCGCGCGGCGGCAGGGTCACGGGCTTGTCGAAGCTCGCCCGAGTCGTCGAGGGTTATTCCCGCCGCCCCCAGGTCCAAGAACGACTCACCGCTCAGATCGCTGACGCCATTGACGAGGTCCTCCACCCTCAGGGTGTCATCGTCGTCATTGAGGCCGAGCACATGTGCATGTCGATGCGCGGCGTCTCCAAGCCTGGTTCCTCCACCGTCACCTCTGCTTTGCGGGGGATCATGAATGACGGCGCGACCCGCGCTGAGATGATGTCCCTGGTGTTGGGTGGCCGACGCTGAGGATGCGTATTCGAACTCCAAAACTGCCAGGCGATTGGTCCCTTCCTACGGATCGGACCCTCATCATGGGGATCCTCAACGTCACCCCCGATTCCTTTTCCGACGGGGGACGCTGGTCGAGTAGCGACACGGCGATCGAACGCGCTGTGCAGATGATCGACGAGGGCGCCGACCTTATTGACATTGGCGGAGAATCGACGCGACCGAACTCGACGCGAGTTTCAGAAGAAGAAGAGTGGTCGAGGATCAGCACGGTACTCTGTGCCCTCGCCGATCAGGGCGTTGTGTGCTCGGTCGATACCCTGCACGCCGCGACCGCTCTGAGGGCCGCCGACGCGGGGGCAGCGATCATCAACGACGTTTCGGGCGGGCGTTGGGACCCGCAGATGAACGCTGTGCTTGCGAAAACCGGTCTCGCTTATGTTGTTCAACACTACCGGGCCCTGCCCGGGATGCCGGGTGAGTCCTTCGACTACGGCGAAGATCTCATGGGGACGCTGAAAGAACGGATCAACGCACAGGTGAGGGACGCCCTCGACGCGGGAGTTGCCCCGGAGGCGATCATCATCGACCCCGGACTCGGCTTCTCCCTCACGAACGAACAATGCCACACGGTGCTTGATGGTCTCGGCATTCTTTCCTCCCTCGGTTACCCTGTCCTCATCGGTGCGTCACGGAAACGTTTCATTGCGGCAATGGGCGGTGACCGCGACGAACAGACCTCTATAATCACTCGCCGTTGCGCACGCGAGGGGATATGGGCTGTGAGGGTCCATGAAATACGGGGAAACGCTCGCGCGGCGCGTGAGGGAAATGAGGTGGGAAGATGAGCCGGCCACTCGACGTCATCACGCTGCGCGGACTCGCAGCCGAGGCGATCCACGGCGTCCTGCCCGATGAGCACCTGGCCGCTCAGCCTTTCGTCGTCGACCTGAGAATGTGGCTCGACGCCTCTGAGGCCGCCCGTTTGGACGAGATCGAAGAGACGGTCTCCTATGCTCAGATCGCTGAAGAGATCGCCGCGATCCTCACAGGACCTTCGGTGCGGCTTCTTGAGACTCTCGGCCAGAGGATCGCTGATGCAGTCCTCGCCCATGAGCGGATTCTCGGCGTTGAAGTCACTGTTCACAAGCCCCAAGCCCCGATCGCTCAGACCTTTTCTGACGTGTCCGTGACGGTGCGTCGTGGACAGATCGACGCGGCTCCGGCACTGTCTTCGCAGGACGCGACTTTCTCAATCGACACTCCGGCCTCGTCCACAACACCACTGCCATCCTCTCCGGTGCTCTCCACCCAGCCCCCGGCCTTGCCTCCTTCCTCACCTGCCAGGGGAGCCCTCAGTGAGCCTCGCGAGGAGGCTTGGGACACGATTGAGAAATCGGATGAGCCCGCGCACGTCGTCCTCGCCCTCGGGGGAAATATTGGGGATGCGCCGACCCGTTTGGCAGCAGCCGTTGAAGCTCTCGTCGATTCGCCCGAGGTCGATGTCCTTGATGTCTCGCCCCTGCTGCGCACCTGCCCGGTGCTCGCCGAGGGACAAGAACCTCAAGCGGACTACTGGAACGCAGTCGTCCTCATGGAAACTCGCCTCGAGCCCTATGAGGTTTTGGAACTCGCGCGCGAACTCGAAGCAGAGGCTGGTCGAGTGCGCTCCGAGCATTGGGGTCCGCGCACCCTCGATGTTGATGTCATCGACTACGAGGGGTGCACCCTCACTGAGGGGGACTTGATTCTTCCGCATCCGCGTGCGGCGACGAGGGCTTTCGTTTTGGCGCCCTGGCTCATGGTGGATGAGGACGCCCACCTGGGAGATGACAGTGTCGCCGAGCTTTTGCGCTGCGCCCCTGATACGGATGGAATTATCGACGCGGTCGACGAGTGGCTTCTTGAACCAGGTTCCGTCGTCGCCGAGTCCGATGCTCTCCTTGAGACTGCGCACAATGAAACGTCTGATGAGACTCATTTTGCAGAGACTCAAGGCGGGTTGAGGGCCTCGGCTTCCTCTACTGTGTCCTCTTCGCGTCTTTCAACGACCACCCGCCTGGACTTCATGCCAGAAGAACTGCGAGAAGGTCTTGCTCCTTCAGGTGAAGGCGATGACCTCGTGTGGCGTCGCCTGTGGGAACGCTGGTCCCAACCGATGACTCAGGATGCTCTCGCAGCTGTTGATCCTCGTCGCAAGACTCTTCTTCGCCCTGCTCCTATGGCAAACGGGGAGGCGGAGCCTGCCACGGGGTCCGCCGCGTTGGAGAAGGACACGCGGGTCGAGAACACCACGACGCAGTCGGGGAATCAAAGGGCAGGTGACGCTTTCGACGCGCAGGCTCCCGCACCGACTCGGGCCCCCCAGGCTCCTGCACTGACTCGGGCCGCCCAGGCGCCTGCATCGACCCGGGCCTCCCAGGCATCTGCGCCGACTCGAGCCCCCCAGGCTCCTGCACCAACTCGAGCCACTCACAGGCACGATCGTGCCTCTTCTTGGGATGAAGCGAAGACCCGCACGGCTCAAAAGTTGCCAGCGTCTCGCGTCGAGGCCACAGCGGCAGGTGGAGACAGGGAGGCGATTTCAGAAGGGAAACAGCCTCGCCTGCGCTGGCTTCCCCTCGCTGCTGCCTCTGAAACGAGGAAGAATCGCCAAGCGAAGCCCACTGAGACTCAGCGCCCCTCCGAACGCGCCTCTACACGTGAAGAGGAAGGGGCTACTGTGCAAGAAGAGCACAGGGATTTGCCGAGCTGGGACTTTGCGCGCGGGGACGTGCGGATTGTCGATGAACCCACTCCCCGGACTCTTCATGTGGAAGCTGAGGCCAGTGCAGCTCCCGAATCCACGGTTCGTCGTTCCATCATGGACCCTGAACTCCACTCTCAATCGCTTCGCGCAGACGTGGCCGACACAGAAAACACGAAGACGGGCTTGTTGCGCAAGATCGTTGTTCGTCCTTCGACGACCGGGCAGATCCCGATCTTCAAGGATCGGGACCACAGATGATGCCCCTATCGAAGGCCTGGCTCCTCCTCATGGGAGCGCTCAGCGCCCTCGTGTCTGGAGCTATTGGCCTCATGATCGTCGCCTCAGGGGGCTCCCCGATCCTC
>ERZ772764.2588-NODE-2588-length-10472-cov-26.285015_pt1 | contig 10472 bp, 12 predicted proteins | sample MGYA00512163_ERZ772764 | MGnify/ENA primary metagenome ERZ772764 (study PRJEB29015, sample SAMEA2737903) | human oral metagenome | biome: human oral; feature: human-associated habitat; material: dental | place: China | collected 2094 ...
ACGGACACTTCGGCCGCACGGATGTCGATCTGCCGTGGGAGAAGACGGACAAGGCCGCGCTTCTGAAGAAGGAAGCCGGACTGTAAGCGCATTCAGCCTGCCCCGCCACAGCGGGGAAGGGGAACCGCGCAAGCGGTGGAAGGGGCGCCTTGAGCGACATATCCAAAATAAACTCGGGGCTACTGTACGAAACTTTTTGGCTTTGTACAGTAGCCCCGTTGTTTCTACATCGGGGGGAAACCAATGACGGAAACAGAAATTATGGACTTTGCGCACGCAGAATTTGAGTGGCTGCATGCGCATCCGGAACTTGCCTACGAGGAGCTCGAGACGACGGCGCGCCTGCGGGCGGACTTCGCGCGCGCAGGGATCCGCATGCGCGATCTGCCTCTTGCAACGGGACTCGTCGCCGTGATCGGAACGGGAGAAAATCCTGTCGTTGCTCTGCGGACGGATATGGATGCTCTGCCCGTGAACGAGGAAACGAACCTGCCGTATGCCTCGCAGTACGAGGGGAAGATGCACGCCTGCGGGCATGACTTTCACATGGCATCGGTGCTTGCGGCAGCGCTTCTCCTAAAGGAGCGTGAAGCGCAGCTGGCGGGAACCGTCTATATCGTCTGCCAGCCGGCCGAGGAGGCGCCGGGCGGGGCGCGCACCGTCCTCGATACGGGGGCGCTTGACGGTGTCGCGGCGATCTTCGGCATTCACGCGCGTCCGATCTATCCCGTTGGGACACTGGGGCTGTGCACGGGCGGTATGATGGCGTCCGTGGATAAATTTGAGCTCACATTCCACGGCGCTGGCACGCATGCCGCGCAGCCTGACCGCGGCTGTGATCCTGTCGTCATGGCGGCGCAGTTCGTGACGGCAGCGCAGACGATTGCGGCGCGCAACATCAGTCCCCTGCGTCCTGCTGTTGTCAGCGTGACGCACATTGAGGCGGGGGCAACGTGGAACGTCCTGCCCGAGCGCGCGTGGATGGAGGGGACGATACGCCTCTTTGATGCCGATGATCGGGCACTCGTCAAGGAACGCATGGAGGCGCTTGCAGACGGAATTGCCGCCGCATTCGGCGGACGTGCGGAGATCACGTGGACCGCGGGGCCGCCTGCCGTCGTCAATACGGAGTGCTGGAATGCGCTCGCAAAGGAGACTGCGGAGCAGGAGGGCTTTGCAGTCGTCGATGCCGTTCCGTGGATGGCGGGGGAGGATTTCGCTTACTATCAGGAGACGATGGAGACCTGCTTCGCATTCATCGGCACGGGACTTGCGCCTGAGAACCATCATCCGAAATTCACGGTTGATCCTGCGGCGATTCCGATGACGGCGCGCTGTCTCGCGCACATGGCGGAGGAAGCGCTGCGGCGGCTGAAATAAAAGGGGGGCATTGTACGAAGTTTTAGCTTCGTGCAATGCCCTCTTTACTTCTTCGGCTTTAGGAAACACGGATGCGTTCAGTAATCGGACAGACTCTATTTATCAGCGTTTCCTTAGCCCGATCGTCAGCTCGTTCACCATCGGTATGTGCTCTCCGATCTTTCTCGCGATGACTGCTCCGAGGAGCGTCAGCAGGAGCGTCGCCGCGTAGAGCCCGAGCGCAATGGGCGCTGTGAGCACATGACCGTGCGCATGAATCATCAGGAGCAGGTAGGTGATGGCGATCGGATGGGCGAGGTAGATGAAGTAGGAGTGCTTCCCGAGGAACTGGAACGCGCGGCCCGGGAGATTTTTTGTTCCCAGCCGCGTGAAGAACGCAAAGAGCGCGAGCGACGCACCAATCGTATAGAGAATGCCGAGCGGCGAGAGCTGATGTGCCGTGTAGATTGCCTCGAGCGGCGTATAGCCGTCCGTGAGAATCAGTTTGTAATACCATGCGAGAAGCGCGGTGAGACTGATGATGCCGAGGGCATAGAGACGCCGCGCATGCCGTGCCATCAGCGTGCGGAACGTGTCAAAATGCAGGGCGATGTATCCGCCGAGCAGGAAGATAAAGACGTAGTGCATGACCCAGTAGTTCAGCCGATAAAACAGCAGCGCGCGCAGAAGCGTTCCCTCGGGGAGCCCGTAGACGTAGAGATTGAACGCCGTATTGAAGCTCGACCAGTCGTCGAACGCGATCTGCAGAACGAGGATGCCTGCCAGCAGCGGCAGGGTCATGTGGCGCAGGAGGAAGCGCCAAAGCGGCATCAGCAGATAGAACCAGATCAGGATGACCATGAAATAGAGCTGATACTTTGCATTGCCGAAGAAGAGAATGCCCGGCAGGGAGAGAAGCGGCGGGAAGCCCGTCCCGTAATACCACGCGTCATGCACGATGTAAAAGAGCGACCAGATAAGATACGGAATGACGACCGTACGCCCGCGCCGCGCGAGGAAATCTCGGTAGGAAAACACTGCGGACAGCGACTGCCCGTAGAAGAGGCCGAACGCCGAGATAAAGAAAAAAATCGGCACGCTGAAGCGCGTGCCGATGTCAAAAAGCGCCACAAGATGAAGATTTGGCGATGGATTTGCGAGATACTCCGCGCCGATGTGAATGCCGATCACGCCCATCATGGAGATGCCGCGGATCGCTTCGACAGCGGAGACTCGCTCGTGTTTATTGGATGACATAGGTGATGTTCACCGTTGCTTCGACAGAGAGTTCTCCTGCAGAGATCGGCGTCGAGGAGTCATATGACTCCTTCGCCATCATCATCGGCATGTAGTTGCGCGGAGGGGCAGACTGCGCATCCGCATAGACATTTGCAATGCGCACGAGGCGAACGCCGAGCGCGCCTGCCATTGCCTGCGCCTTGCTCTGCGCGGAACGTACCGCATCCGCAAGGGCGGCATTCTTTGCAGCGCTTGTATCGCTCACCGTGAAGTTCAGCGAGTCGATGCGGTTCGCACCGTTTGCAAGCGCTGTGTCAATCACCTTGCTCACATTGTTCAAGTTGCGCACCGTGATCACGACGGAGTTCTGCGCCGTGTAGCCGATGACATCGCCGCGCCCGTTGTCGCGCATGTCGTAGCGCTGCGAAAAATCGTAGTGCGCCGTCTGAATGTCGCGGTCTGCAATGCCGAGTCCTTTTACGGCGCTGTGTATGCGCGCCGTTGCCGCAGCATTGTCGGCGTGCGCCTTTGCCGCGTCCTTCGCCTCTGTGATGACGCCGACGGTGATCTCCGCCGTATCGGGGGCAATCTGCGCCGTGCCGATTCCGCCGACCGTCAGCGTTGCGGGCGCTTCCTCCGCTGCGGCGATGCCCGTCGGGATGACGAGAGCCAGGGCCAGCACAGAGACGCGTGCAAGCGAGCCGAATGAAATATGCCTCATGAAAATCCTCCGTTCTTCTGACTGTAATTATAACGGTCAAAAACTGCGCTCATTATAGCATATCGCTGCAAAAAATTAATAAAAACAGGATTAGCCGTGCTCCGCGTAGAGCTGCTGATTGTACTTTTTCGCCGCAATGTAAGCCCAGACCGCGCAGATCGGGAAAGTAAAAATAAATCCGATCCCAAGCGTCAGCAGACCTACCACGATATTAACGAGAAACATGACGAGCGCACCGATCAGCGTCGAGTAGCACATGCCGATCGGTCCGAAGAAGAACCCCAGACCCGCTGCGAGACCGACGTTTTTGGGCGATTTTACAATGATGGTCTGCGTCTTCTGCGTGTTTTGCTCCTGATCCATAATACATCTCCTTTTCCCTTAAAACCTTGCGTGATAACCATTTCTTGCCTGAGTATAATCGAAAATATTGTATTTTTCAATTCCACCCCTTATTTTTCGGTGTTTGAATAAGTCGAAAATCCGCTTTGCCTACAATTTGCCTACAAAATCATTTGCCTACAATTTCGGCGAAGATGCGTGCGGTCTCTTTTTGCATGGCTTCCGTGTCATGCGTGTAAAGATTCTGCGTAATCATCACATCTTTATGACCAAGTCGGGCGGCTACATCGACGGGCTTCGCTCCCGCTTCGACGAGCCGTGTAGCGTGCGTATGGCGGAAACTGTGGGGGTTGAGCCCCGTTTTCCGTAGTAAGTATGTGATATGAGTGTGCTGGAATGGGACACCGTCCTCTCGCACACACACGAGAGAGTGACGGATATGTTGCTCTGGTGCATGAATCTTTTTGGGAAGTAAGATGAGCGCACGACCGTTTTGGTGGTCCTCGTACGGGATTTGATATCCCTGCCCGAATCGCATCTGATTTTCCAGTTGAGCAGATCGGAGAGTGCGGAGGTAGGAAAGAAGTACCGCATCTGCATAAAATGTGCGGATGCTGCTTTCCGTTTTTGGTGTGTCAAAATGTCCGCTCTCAGTGCGTTGCCGAAGGACAGAGATTTTACCTGTGGCAAGATCAACATCCTCCCATGTAAGCCCAAGCACCTCGCTGATGCGCATGCCAGTGTGATACATGATCTTAAGTGCAGAATAGTATTTCCCTGTTTCTGAAAAGGAGGAAAACTGCTCCGCTGTTATCACTGTGCGTTTTATGACTTTTCGCGGAGCATAACGGGGGATTTGAATGCCCGTAGATGGATTCACCGTGATTAACTCTGATGGATATACTGCATATTTTAGAGCAATGGATAGGACCGTTTTTGACTGCACGATTGTTCCGTGTGCCAATCCTTTTTTTGCAAGCATTTGCACCCATATATCTATGTCTCGTGGACGCAAATCTTGCAGATAGTAATCTCCCATATGCGGGTTGATGCGTGTAGTGACGGCGTTGGAATAGCTTCGAAAAGTCGTCCGCTTCACGTTCGGTCGCACGACGTTCTCAAGCCACGAGGCAAGGTAGTCCCGCAGCGTCACTTTCTCCGACGTGACACCGATATTCCCGCTCTTCCAGTCGGCATAGGCTTTTACGCCTGCGTCAAATGCTTCATCTTTGGTGGCAAAGCCTCCCTTCTCTTTCATCCGGCGTGGACTTTTAGACGTGTCAAAACTGTACGAGTACGTCTTTCCACGCTTTCTGATTCTGATTTTGTTGGACATAAATAAAACCTCCTTGATATAGGAGGCGAATCATGGTAGTATGTAAGTGCTTAGGGCATGATTCGCGTCATGTCTGCCGCTCTCTCTGTTGGCGCAGAGGGGGCGGTTTTTTATTTTATCTTAGGATCGTACTAGTGCGTGATCACTTTAGTTTATCAAGGGAATCTTGCCAATTCAATGTTAACTCCATTTTTCCTAAAAGCTTATTAAACTGCTCCTCAGGGATACTTTTCCTTAGCAATAATAACTCGGCCATAACGGATTTTATGAGTCTCTTGTATTCCGGGCGTACTAAGAAAAGTCGAAGTGATATTAGCGCTCCGTAAAAAGAAGCCTCACTGCCTTTTGGGGAAGACATAAAGTAGTACAATACCTTTCTCGTGTTTTTACCGATTCTTACTCTGTGGTTATATAGTCTATCACCGTGTGCACATATATTTCTGAATGCGACCAATACATCTAGTATTTCGTTGAACTTACTAATTAACGAAGAGGTAGGCTGTGCTATAGGAGCACCAAATTCAGATGTGTAATCCTTATTGATATCGTTTAGAACACGTTCCTGTAAAGGGGGAACCATTGACTTATAGAAGTATGTAATCTCACCGAATGTTAACTTTGTCACTAAAACCCAAAGCGGTAAGTCCTGGTGGTGTGTTAAATAATGATAGAAGCCGCTGTCCTTATCCTTAGAATTTCTTTGTGTTACAGATGAAAGCGTAGATATTAACCGTGTAGTAGTGGGCAAATCCGCTTTTGAGAAATTGTTGATATTAAGATGGCTGAACTCAGATTTATTATCCTCTGCAAATCTATAGGATACCTTAGTACATAGGTTTTGCTCAGCCTGTAACAAACCCTTCATCAGTATGCTGCGTAAATTCCTATCAAAACAATATACGCTATATATGTGAAAGAATGTTGTCCCAGTTACATAATAATCCTCGCCTGTGCGATCCGTTATCTCTGCATCCAAGAAAACATCCTTATATCCGTTAATGATGGAATAATAGTTTTCTCGGGCGAGTATATTCTTCACTTTACTGCCTTCGGTGCCTTTACCAATCATTATATTTCTGCTTCGCATTAACCGAAGCATAGAGTTATGAGACTTAAACGGCTTAGACATATAATTGTCCTCCTAAAAAAGAAAACTCGCCAACCCTTAGGTTGACGAGCCGTGTGCTTCGCCCGTAGGGTCGGCACCTTTTCTCTGACCTAAGTTTATCAGATACGTGTTATTAAGTCAACCCACAACATATAGGGGGGTTACGATATAGTATACGACATATACTGTTTGCCGGATCGCGATCGCGACTTGCCACAGATTCACCTGTCGATGGACGTTTCGCTTTTGCATCTTTTGAAAAAATGTGCTTATACTTGACAAAAAAAGTTAAGCATAATGACAGAAAAGCGAGGAAAAGTAAATCAACTCGGAAAGGACTAAACGCATAACGCTAGTCCTTTTTGTAGCCCTTTCGTAGTCCTTTTATGCGCGCAAAGCCTTGTATATCAAGGAGTTACGAGGAATGATGAAAAAATGTAAACTATACTTTAAGACATTACCGCCGAAAATGTAAAGTATAGTTTGAGATAGTAAAAATCGCGGATTTTTGTATCTCGGTGTGGGGAGATATAAAAAACTAGGCTATTTCTTCTTCCATAATAGAAAGCGATTGGCGGTACTGTTCAGCCTGCATAGTCCTATTGAACTCTGCGGATGGGTCATATTTATCGACCAATCCTTCAAGTTCATCAATAGACACTTTGAAAAACTCTTTTCGTGTATTTACTTTGTTTACACGATTCTGTTCTAGTGCCACATGTAGGTCATACTCTAGTTTGACGGCATCTTCGGAGAAAATGAAGCTGTGTACGTCAAATTTGAAAGGGACACTAGCATCCCCGAGTTCGTCTACGCGTTCTTGTGGATTTAGTCGCCGCGTCATGCCAACTTTGAATACATCATCTCCGAACGATCCAAGATTACTGATAACGTAGACATAGCCGGCTTTGCCGTTTTGTAGACGCGTTATTTCTTCCTGTTTTTCTTCAAGACTATGCAGCTGACCTTCCAGTTCTTTGATTCGCTCTTGTAGCAACCTCGTTTTTTCATCATCCTCAGCGTCTATCATCTGTTGCCGGATATTTTCGATTTCAGCAGTGTATTTGAGCTCTTCTTTTTTCATCTGTTCCTGTTGCTCTTTTAGACGGCGGCGCTCCTCGGCTTCCTCTCGCATCTGCGCGCGAAGCTCTTGTTGCTCCTGTTTGGCTGCTTCGCGCTTCACATAATATTCATATTCGATTTTTACGGCGTCTATAAAGAGGTATTCCAGTTCACCTATAAATTTCGCCAGTGTAGCGGCTATTGTTTGATTTCCAGTTTGTGCGATATTGATATACCTATTTGTCATTGTCTTTACGGCTTCAATGCCGTCGTTCAACTTTGAATAAGTGAGCGTATATAGGATATTTTGTAGCTCTGCTCGGAGCGCAATAACCATGAGCTGATAGATCGCTTGATTTGTTTTTGTGCTATAGCGCCCCTCGTAGCGCTCCAATGTACTGTCAATGAGCTTTTCATTTGCCCGGAAAGCGCGGCGGAGATCCTTATAATCCATGCTGTGGAGCTTCAGTGTTACGATGGGAACCAGTTCATCAATATCCCTCATGAGTTCTGCCGGTAAGGTGAGATAGCGGTCATACGGTTCTGTCGATCCCTTGAAATAGATTTTCAGAGCATGATTGACAGCCTTTTGGATTGTTACCAAACGATCTATTTTTTCCTCACGGGAGACAAGTTTCTTTTCAAGAGATTCGAGTTCTTCTTTTATGCGGGAAACCTCTGCGATATAAAAATCCTTCTTTTCGATCTCTGCGTTTATCCGATCTAGCTCAGATTGTTTATCTTTGATACGAGAAATAGCTTCAGACAAAGCATCTTCCCTTGCCTGATCAATAATAGCCTGCTTATCAGCCGCCTTTTCATTTAGGACAGCGAGTTTTACATCAGCCTCCTTAATGAGCTCATCAACGGTGTCATTGGCTTCTTTTAGTATTGCTTCGCGTTCTCTTTGTATGCCAGCATGAGCTCGCACGCTATATCGTTTCGCATGTCTAACCTTTAAGAAGACTAGTATTAAAAGAGTGATTCCGACCATTGGTGTTATGGGAGTTGCAAAAATAGCTATCCCACAAACAATGAGAATCCAATCCCTAATGTACCATGGCTCTGTGTACTCATAATGTTCATCCATTATAATTACTTCCCCTAAATTCAATCTCTCTAAAATCCCTTATATAACGTCGCTCAAAAAAGCGACAGCCTTTCCTATGACGCGGCAGTTAATTCCTGTATGCCCATTAACCGTTATCGGGGCGTATGCAGGATTTTCAGCCTGTAATATAATCCCGCCGGGTTGCTTGAATACTCTTTTTAGCGTTGCATCATCATCAAGAAGGACGGCAGCAATTTCGCCGTTGTCCACATCCGGTTGCTGACGAATGAACACGATGTCACCGTCATAGATGCGAGCGTTTATCATGCTGTCTCCACGAATACGAAGACAAAAATCAGCATGGACATTATCGTGGAGTTCGATATATCCATCGAAGTTTTCCTCTGCAAGAATAGGAATGCCCGCAGCAATCGTTCCGAGAAGTGGAACTTTATGTGTCTGGATCGGCTCAATGTTGGGAATAGAAAATATATCTTTGTCCTTCCATCCCATGAGGTGTGCTGGAGTAGTTTTCAAGACTTTTGCAAGTGGCTCTAACACAGTACTCGGAAGGTTTTCGATATCGTCGCTTTCGTATCGATATACGGTCGCTCGATTTTTTCCCAGTCGTGCGGCTATATCATCTACAGATAGACCTAAGTTCTTTCGTCGTTCTTTTATGCGGCTTCCTATAGTCATGTCTCACACCTCCTATATAAGTTGAATGATAGCATTGTTTTCGCGTTTTTGCAATATTTTGCTGTAATTTTTATATGTTTTTCGCATAGAACGCAAAAAATATATTGACATATCATGTGGATAGTTGTATGATACATCTATAAAATCGCATAAATGCGATAACAGGGGGTGAAAATATGGTAAATGTAAATAAGTTGCGGGGCAAGATGGTTGAATATGGTGTTAAGGTCGATTGTGTAGCTGAACAGCTTGGCGTTAGCCGTTCTACCTTTTATCGCAAGCTCGAAGGCGATGGAGGAGCATTCACAATTAAAGAGGTTAGCATCATTGCAAAAGCGCTCCACCTTGATCTTGCTGAGTTGAACTCTATTTTTTTTAGCGAGATAGTCGCATAAATGCGACTAAAAGGAATGCTGCGCCAGTATTTCAAGACAAAGATGTAGACATATATAGCCGAAACGGGCGCAAGCCCGTCCGCAGGGCATGACCTCCCTGCGCTGATGATGGCAGGTCATGCCCCGCCCGTTCCGAGGCGAATCATGGTAGATAGCAAAGATGGCGGGGCGTGGCTTGATGAAGGAGGTGAGGTCATGGCAAAGACGGCGGCAACCGCTGCGACACTGGACATCGCGGCGGTTATCACGGCAGCGGTGGAGCGCATCGCCGCAGAGAAGATAGAGAAGCAGACCGAGGAGATGATGCAACAGGTCATTGAACACCTGCCCGAGGTGGTCTATCTCCCGCCGAAACCTGCGGAGGTGCCGCCCGAGCGGCTGCTGAGTGTCGGGGAGGTCGCCGATCTGCTCGGGTGTTCGACGGTGACGGTTGGCAAGAGGTTTGCGAGCGGCGATCTGGCGTATGTGCTTGAGCGCGGCTCGGAGAATCGCAAGGTGCCGTATTCGTGGGTGGTGGAGTACATTCACAGCCTCCCGCGCTATACGGGCAAGTTGAAAGAGAGAAAGGAGGTCAAGGCTCATGCGTGAATTTTGGAAATCCGTCCTGATCGGCGGGGCGTTTGTTGCCGTCGCAGCACTCTGTTCGGGGGCGGTGAATCCGTGGGACGACGGAGATGGCGCCGTTCTCGTCGAGGAGGTCTATACCGTACGCCCCGGAGATACCATCTGGGGTATCGCAGAAGAGTACCTGCGAAAAAACACCGGCACACGCCGGTATATCCTCGAATACAAATCGGGGATTGAGGAGCTGAATCCATGGCTCGTGGAGCGCAAGGGGATGATCTATCCCGGGGATGAAATCAAGGTGACCTATTGGGTCAAGGAGGAGAAGGAATGACAAAGGAAATGGAAATCAAGAAGGAAGAAGCTGCCTTTGAAATGCTGGGTAGCTCCTATGATGGGGACGGCGAGCTCGTCGAGGTAACCCTACGCCGACCTGCGTGCAGCTAACATCGGCGACATGTGGGAGGCACGAGACACTCATAACTGCGGCCGCTCTCTCGACGAGGAGTCTGCAGAGGTGGTCTACAAGACGGAACGAGGTGCGGCAGTCCTGTTCCGCAACTGGGGCACGACGGACGACCCCAACCCGGAACATT
>ERZ772764.2594-NODE-2594-length-10461-cov-11.046031_pt1 | contig 10461 bp, 10 predicted proteins | sample MGYA00512163_ERZ772764 | MGnify/ENA primary metagenome ERZ772764 (study PRJEB29015, sample SAMEA2737903) | human oral metagenome | biome: human oral; feature: human-associated habitat; material: dental | place: China | collected 2094 ...
GCGCAGCCATTCGTGGCTGGCAACGTATTTCAGTTCGGCGGGGATGTTGTTGCTCATGGTTTGATTCTCCTTTAAGAACGGTTTAATTTAGCTAGTAGTGAATCTTGCGATACTCTCCTACTAAGTGTAAGTGTATAAGCAAACCTTACAAACAAAAAACTTTATGAATCCTAGTATCTAAATATTGATATGGGCCATGAATAGAAGCCGACCAGCCATGTAAATCAACAATTCTTTCCAAATGCTTGAATTGCACTTTCCAATCTACATAAACTCTCCATTCTTCAAAATCAATATCTTTCACAATACCCAACGCTCTAACTTCCATTTTTTGTTCAGGTACACTATGAATTTTCTTTACTGCTATCTTATCTCCAATAGAAATCTCCTTGAATTTTTCAATCTGCCTTTCTATTGAATTTGGTCCTTTACTTTCTTCCCCCGTTGGAACCTTCTTATTCCAACAATACCAATAACCCCGTTCTATAAAGCTCTCTAAGGCATCATCCACACCACCAAACATGGCACCAACAATCCAATAATTCATCACAACAAACTTTCTTTTTTATTTGAATACCATTTCTAACTTCTTAATTTAGGTAAATCAATACCTATATTTTTATTTCAGACGGCCTTTACTTTGACAAAGGCCGTCTGAAACCGCATCAATCAAACTGTTTCTGTCCGTTGCGCACAAACGGCAGCTTCAATACGCGCACGTCCACTTCCTTGCCGCGTATCAGCACTTTGGCGGTATCGCCGTCAAAATCTTTCGGTACGCGGGCGATGGCGATGGATTGTTTCAGGCTGGGCGAGAATACGCCGCTGGTGGTTTCGCCTTTGCCTTTGTCGGTCAACACTTCCATATGCGCGCGCAGGATGCCGCCTTTGTCGAGCAGCAAACCGACTTGTTTGACGGCAACGCCTTTTTCTTTCAATGCCAACAAGGCGGCTTTACCGACAAAATCGCGGCTTTCGTCTTTCAAATCAACCGTCCAGCCCATGCCTGCTTCGAGCGGGCTGGTGTCGTCGTCCATATCGTTACCGTAGAGGTTCATACCAGCTTCCATGCGCAGGGTGTCGCGCGCGCCGAGGCCGCAGGGCTGTACGCCGGCTTGTTGCAGGGCTTTGAAGAATGCGACGGCTTCGGTGCCGGGCAGGATGACTTCGACGCCGTCTTCGCCGGTATAGCCGGTGCGGGCGACAAACCAGTCGTTGCCCAAATCCGCGCCTTGGAACGGTTTGAGGTTATGGACGACATCCGCCCATTCGGGTTTGACGGTCAGGAGTTTTTCGATGGCTTTAGGACCTTGCACGGCAAGCATACCGAGGTCGTAGCGCGGGTTGAAGGCGACGCCGAACTCTTGTCCGACTTTGTGGAATTGCGCCGTGTCTTTTTCGCGGGTCGCGCCGTTGGATACGATGCGGTATTGGGTTTCGGCTTCGTTGGTGCGGTAAACGATCAAGTCGTCAATCACGCCGCCGTTGTCGTTGAGCAGCGCGGAATAAAGGGCTTTGCCGACGAAGGCGAGTTTGGCAACGTCGTTGGCAATCAGTTTGCGGAAAAAGGCTTTGGCGTTCGCTCCGGCGACATCGGTAACGAGCATGTGGGATACGTCGAACATGCCTGCGTCGGTGCGCACGGCTTCGTGTTCGGCGATTTGCGAACCATAATGGATGGGCAGCTCCCAGCCGGCAAAATCGACCAGCTTCGCGCCTGCATCTTGATGGGCTTGGTGGAACGGGGTGGTTTTCAGGGCAGTCATTCTCAGCTTCTCCGGATTTATTGTTCAGATGCCGTCCGCACAAGATGCGCGGAAGACCCTATCTGTCCTTGAACCTGAGATTTTCGGCATACCCGCTTGATGGCAAACCAGTCTGCTCACTGCTTTGCGCGGTTGTCTGAATGGTGGTTCAGACGGCCTTCTCCCCTTCGGTGGGTGCGATCGCACCGCTCTCCAGATGTTTTATTTCAATGTGCAGTCCCTGTTGCCTGAGCGATTTAAGGGCATCTGCGCCTTCGGCGGCTACATGTAACCTGATGTAGCTCTCTCCTGCACATGCCCCGATTATGGCTTGAAAAGGCGGTTTGGGCAAGCCGTCCCTTGAAATAAAACCGTTGTGAAAATCTCCAAAATTACAAATCATTTAACACAGATTATACCGACAAACCACCCGTCATTAGAGGATAATATGTTAAAAACAACTTATTTAGGATATAATGCTACCAACTTAACCAACTGACCCGGCAAAAGGGTTCGGAGAAAGAACGCAAATGACCCAGCAGATTACTTTGGATAAAACCGATTTGAAAATTTTACAGGTTTTACAGGAAAACGGACGTTTGACCAATGTTGAGCTGGCGGAACGCATCTCCCTCTCCCCCTCGCCCTGCTTACGCCGCCTCAAACAACTGGAAGACGCAGGCATCATCCGCCGCTATGCCGCCCTACTCTCTCCCGCAGCCGTCGATTTGGGCTTGCAAGCGTTTATCCGCGTTTCCATCAGCAAAGCAAAAGACGCACGCGAAGATTTCGCGCAATCGGTACAAGGATGGCCGGAAGTATTGAGCTGCTTCGCCCTTACCGGTGAAACCGACTACCTGCTCCACGCATTTTTCACCGATATGAATGCTTTTTCCCATTTCGTCTTGGATACACTCCTTTCCCACCACGGCGTACAGGACGCGCAATCAAGCTTCGTATTGAAAGAAATCAAAACCACCACCTCCCTGCCGCTTTCGCATTTGGTACGGGAATAGGCAGAGTCTTCAAAAAGGTCGTCTGAAATGACAGTTTCAGACGACCTTTTTTATCACATTAAAATAACTTTCATAACAATTTCAGACAGCCTCAATCTAAAATCTTGCCGACGATTTCGCCCACGTCTTTCGACAATCCTTCCTGCGCCCGAATGCGCTGCAATTCTTGTTTCACCAAGTTTCTGCGGTGCGGTTCGAGCTTGTTGCAGAGGTTGAACGCCTGCACTAAGCGGGCAGCGACCTGCGGGTTGAAGCGGTCGATTTCGATGACTTTGTCGGCGATGAAGCGGTAGCCGCTGCCATCTTCTGCGTGGAAATGCGGAACGTTGCGGCTGAAGCTGCCGATGAGCGAACGGGCTTTGTTGGGGTTTTCGAGGCTGAATTTCGGATGTTGCAAGGCGGTTTGAACCTGTTGTAGGGTGTCGCTGCGGCGGCTTAAGCCGACGAGGGCGAAATATTTGTCCATCACCAGCGCGTCGTCTGAAAACTTGTCGGCAAACTGCACCAGCAGGCGGTTGCGCGTATCGCTTTCGTTGCCGTTGACGGCGGACAGGATGCCCCATTCGTGGGTCATGTTTTGCGCCATTTCGCCGTATTTTTCGGCAACGGTTTCGATGTGTGCGGGGTCGGCGCGCAGGACGAAGGCGCGGCAGACGTTGCGCAGCGTGCGCCAGCCGGCGGTTTCGGGGCTGTACTCGTAGCTTTGGTTTTCCTGCTTCGCCGCCTGACGGTTCAATTCGTGCCATTTCGGTAGAAAGCGGACGGCAAGCGTATCCAACAAGGCTTCGCGCGCCTGATGGTAGCGCAGCGGGTCGATGTTTTCTGCGCCGTCCCACAGTTCGGCTTCAGACGGTACGCCCAAAAGCAGGGCTTTGAAGGCGTTGTCCAAGAGGTCGTCTGAAATGACTTTTTCGACGGCGGCAAGCAGTTTGTCGTGTTTCGGCAACTCGACGCCGTCTGAAAACGCGACAAGGTTGGCGGCGACGGCGCGGCGGTAGAGCGTTTGTGCGGCTTCCCAGCGCGTGAAGGCGTCGCTGTCATGAGCGAGCAGGAGCAGCAGGTCGTCGTCGCTGTATGGATAGTTCAGATGCACCGGCGCGCTGAACCCGCGCAACAGCGAGGGAACGACGGCTTCGGTTACGCCTTCGAGCGGGAAGGTCTGTTCGGCTTCGGTCAGCAGCAACACGGCTTCGGTCGCGCGTTTGCCCTGATAATCGAATGCCACTGCTTCGCCGTTGCGGTTCAGCAGCCCGATTTTGACCGGAATCATCATCGGCTGCTTGTCCGCCATATCGGGCGTGGACGGCACGGTTTGTTTGACGGTCAACTCGAAAATATTGTTTTTCAGACGACCTTCCGCTTCCAAAACGGGCGTGCCCGCCTGGCTGTACCACAAGGCGAACTGGTCGAGATTGATGCCGTTCGCGTCCGCCATCGCCGCGCGGAAATCGTCGCAGGTAACGGCCTGCCCGTCGTGGCGTTGGAAATAGAGCTTCATGCCTTTTTGGAAGCCCTCTTCGCCGAGCAGGGTGTGATACATCCGCACCACTTCCGCACCTTTTTCATAAACGGTCATGGTGTAGAAATTGTTTATCTCCTCATAGCTGGAGGGACGCACCGGATGCGCGGTCGGGCCTGCGTCTTCGGGGAACTGGTGCTGGCGCAAAAGGCGGATGTTTTCGATGCGGCGCACGGCGCGGCTGGCGCGGTCGCCGGAAAATTCTTGGTCGCGGAACACGGTCAGCCCTTCTTTCAGCGAAAGCTGGAACCAATCGCGGCAGGTCACGCGGTTGCCCGTCCAGTTGTGGAAATACTCGTGTCCGACCACGGATTCGATGCCTTCGAAATCGGTATCGGTGGCGGTGAGGCTGTCGGCAAGGACAAACTTGGTGTTAAAGATGTTCAAGCCCTTGTTTTCCATCGCGCCCATATTGAAATCGCCCACGGCGACGACCATGAAAATATCCAAGTCGTATTCCAAACCGAAGCGCGTTTCGTCCCACTTCATCGCGTTTTTCAACGATTCCACGGCAAAGCCGACCTTGGGCTTGTCCGCTTCGGTGGTGTAAAACTCGATTTTGACGTTTCTGCCGCTCATGGTGGTGAAACGGTCTTCCGTGACCGCCAAATCGCCCGCGACCAAAGCAAACAGATAGCTCGGTTTGGCAAACGGGTCTTCCCATTTCACCCAATGGCGGCCGTCTGAAAACTCGCCGCCGTCGATTTTGTTGCCGTTGGAGAGCAAAACGGGATAGCGTTTTTTGTCCGCGACGATGGTGGTCGTGAACTTGGACATCACATCCGGACGGTCGATGTAGAACGTGATTTTGCGGAAGCCTTCCGGCTCGCATTGGGTAAACAAATTACCGCCGGAAGCATACAGCCCCATCAGCGATTTGTTTTCCGCCGGCAGGATTTCGGTTTCCACTTCAACGGTGAAGCGCTCGGACGGCACGCCCGCAATCGTCAGCGTCTCGCCTTCCAACACATAATCCACAGCCGCCCCGTTGATTTTGACGGACAAGAGTTTCGCCGAACCGTCCAACACCAGCGGCTCCCCCACCCTCTGCGGCTCGACCGTCAAACGGGATTTCACGACGGTTTGCGGTTCGGCAATATCAAAATGCAGGTCGGTTTCGAGAATGCGGTAGGCAGGCGTTTGGTAATCTTTCAGATAACGGACGGTTTTGCTCATGGTTTTGCTTTCGAGTAAAAATGGGAATACAGACGGTAAGCATAACGTTTCAGACGACCTTAATTCAAGCCTTCTATCAAATTTTTATCGTATAGTGGATTAAGGTCGTCTGAAACCCGAGACTATTGCAAACATACTTAACTTTAAATACAGTAGGTCATCAAATTCCGTCATTCCCGCTCAGGCGGTAATCCATCGTACAATCTAAAGAAACCTCGATTTGAAAAACAGTTTCTGAATTTCAAAAATGGATTCCCGCCTACGCGGGAATGACGACAGTCAGTAAGTTGCGTATCGAAAATAAAGTATAGTGGATTAACTTTAAACCAGTACGGCGTTACCTCGCCTTGCCGTACTATCTGTACTGTCTGCGGCTTCGTCGCCTTGTCCTGATTTAAAGTTAATCCACTATACCTATGCTTCAATACAAAACGACCTGTCTTGCAACAGGTCGTCTGAAAACACGGATGCGGCTTAGAGGGACAGCGAAGCTGCCTGAATCAGACCGCGTGCTTTGGCTTCGGCTTCGGCGGCACGCTCTTGCGAGGTGAACGGACCCATTTTGACGACGTATTCGTAGTTGCGTTTCTCCAGGGAAACTCTCGGGCTCATCATGCCGGCAGAAAGGTTTCTCGCCGCCTGGTTCATATAGGCTTGCGCTTCGCGCTCGGTACCGAAGGATTTCAAATCGACGAAAATGTCTTTGCCATCATAAACTTGGGTGCTTTGACCCGGTACGATTTGTTCGACTTTGACATGTGCCGTGCCTTGGTTGATGAAACCCAATTGCTGGGCGGCGGCTTTGGACACGTCGATCACGCGGTTGCCGTGGAAAGGACCGCGGTCGTTGACGCGGACGATGACGCTTTTACCGTTTTTGGTATTGGTCACACGGGCGTAGCTGGGAATGGGGAGGGTTTTGTGGGCGGCGGTCAGAGCGTTCATATTGTAACGCTCGCCGCTGGAGGTTTTACGGCCGTGGAACTGGTTGCCGTACCATGAGGCGTTGCCGGTTTGGCTGAAGTTGGATACTTTGGTCATCGGCGTGTAGCGTTTGCCGGCGACTTTGTAGCTGCGGTTGGCTGAGGAACTCAGCTTCTCGGCGCGGACGATGGAGTCGGCAGAGGCGGAATGAATGGAAAGAATACTGATTGCAACGGCAGTCAGGGTGGAGAAAAGGGTAGTTTTAGATAAAGTCAAAACGTAGTCCGTTCTTGAGTTGATAACGCGGCGGGATGGCTCCCAGGCGGTTTCAGACGACGTATCGGCGGTTTGACAAAAACCAAGCTGTTGTCGGACAGTATGGCCTTGGTTTTTGTCAAACGGCTCTGGGAGACTCCCCAGCGGATGTTATACACCGCCTGCGTAACCGTTTTGCCGCCATGCTTCAAACAGAATCACGGCGACGGTGTTGGAAAGATTCATGCTCCGGCTGCCGGGCTTCATGGGCAGGCGCAGCTTTTGCCCTTGGGGCAGGGTGTCGAGGATTTCGGCGGGCAGGCCGCGTGTCTCGGGGCCGAACAAAAAGACATCACCCTCAACAAAAGAAACTTCGTCGGGACGGGTTTTGCCTTTGGTGGTCAACGCGAAAATGCGGCGGCCTTCCAAGGCTTTGAGACAATCTTCGAAATTCTCGTGTACCGTCAGTTTTGCAAACTCGTGATAATCCAAACCTGCGCGCTTCATTTTTGCCGAATCCAGCGGAAAACCGAGCGGCTTGACCAGATGCAAATCGGCTCCGGTGTTGGCGCACAATCGGATGATATTGCCCGTATTGGGCGGGATTTCGGGTTGGTACAAAACTATGGTAAACATATAAATCAATCACTTATAGAGGGGCATAATGCCGAAATGTTCCGCAGGTGTCAAAAACTTTAGCTATTTTTTCATTGGCGGACGCGCCAAACTCCAGCAAAAAATCTTGCCTGCGCCTGATTTTTTCAGCGTCCGCGCCAATTCGTCCAGCGTCGAGCCGGTGGTGAACACATCGTCGATTAACAAAATATTACAGTTTTTTGAGATATGACTATTGATTTCAAAAGCATTTTTTATATTGCGAACCCTGTCTGCGCTTTTCAGCGTACTTTGCGGCTCGCGATGTCGTCTGAAAACCGTCTGCCGCGGCAGCAGCGTCCAGCCGTAATGTCCGGACAGAATATCCGCCAATTCCTCGCTTTGGTTGAAGCCGCGGTGCAGCCGCCTTTCTTTGCTCAACGGCACGGGCAGCACAAAATCGAAATGCTCCGTTTCCAGCCAGTCGGGCGCATGGCGGCGCATCAGTTCCGCCAGCGGACGGCTCATGCCGAGGTCTGCCAAATGCTTCAACGCGCGTATCATACTGCTGACGGGCGGCTCATAATACAGCGAAGCCCACATCCGCTCAAATGCCGGCGGCTTCTTCTGACAGCCTCCGCACACCGCCCCGCCCTGTATAGTGCGGAAACACAAGGGGCAACTGTTTGCCGCGTCCGTAAAAAACTCTTCCAAGTCCGCCGCGCAACCGCCGCAAAAACCGCCATACGGCCGGGTTTCGCACGCGGAAACCAAGGCGTGGCATAATACGCAACGGCTTTTGTGCCACCATCTCGCATTGCGCCACCAAGAAAACACATCCATAGAGAAAACAGCCATGCCGCACTCCGCCAAAAAAGTTTATCTGATACACGGCTGGGCAGCGAACCGCCACGTCTTCGACGACCTCATTCCGCGCCTACCCACCGATTGGGACATCTGCGCGCTCGATTTGCCCGGACACGGCGACGCGCCCTTTACCGAAAACTTCAACATCGCCGCGATTGCCGAAGCCTTCGCCGAAGAAATCGACACGCCCGCCCACATCCTCGGCTGGTCGCTCGGCGGCTTGGTCGCGCTCCATCTCGCCGCACGCCGTCCCGACAAAGTCCGCTCGCTCTGCCTGACCGCAAGTTTCGCCCGCCTGACCGCCGCCGCGGACTACCCCGAAGGCCTGTCCAATCCCGCTTTGAGCAAGATGGTCGGCGCGTTTCGGCAGGATTATGCCAAACATATCAAACAGTTTCTACAATTACAGTTGCTGCACACACCAAACGCCGCCGAAATCATCGGCAACATCCTGCCCGACCTCTCCCTCCACGGCGCACCGCCCGCCCTGCAAGCCGCGTTGGACGCCGTCAACCAAGCCGATGCCCGCCCCCTTCTTTCAAGCATCCAAGCCCCGTCGCTTCTGGTGTTCGGACAAAAAGACGCCATCACCCCGCCGCGTATGGGCGAATACCTCAACCGCCACTTGACGGACAGCGAATTAGTAGTGATGGAAAAAGCGGCACACGCCCCGTTTTTAAGCCACGCCGACGAATTTGCCGAACGCTACCGCGGCTTTGTCGAGAAGGTCGTCTGAAAACCTTGTGCCGCTGTTGCCGTTCAGGCGTGAACCCAAAACTTAAAGAATGACGAGGCTTCAGAGTGTGAAATCCGTCGGCGGGAACGATGCCTCACTACCGCAACGGCAGCCTTATCCCTTCCCCCGTCCGGCGGGGGAAGGTTAGGATGGGGTGGTTTTAGATGTACGGAATAAAATAGAGCCATCCTCTTCCGCCAGACAAAAGAAGAAGCAGATAACCGAGTGCGGCAGTTACTGTTTTTTAACATAGTTGATTGAAATTAAAAGAAATCCATACCGCCCGCTAAATGGCGGCACGCAAACCCACCCTTCAAAAAAGAAGAAAAAGGTCGTCTGAAACATGAACCCCCAAGACAAACGCTGGCAAATCCACCGCCATCTCGCCCAAGACACCGACGAGCGGCTGCAAATCGTCCGCAACGCGCCCAAGCGCGTCCTGCTGGTCGGTGCGGACGCAGACATCAGCCGCAGCCTTCTTGCCGCGCGCTATCCGAACGCGGTATTCGAAGAATACGACCCGCGCGCCGATTTCCTCCAAACCGCCGCAGCCGCGCGCAAAAGCGGTTTTTGGCAAAAACTCACAGGCAAAATCGTCCCGCAACACTGCCAAGCCCTGACCGACCCGCTGCCCGAAGCCTGTGCCGATATGTTGTGGGCGAACCTCAGCCTGCCCCGCGCGGACGAAATCCTGCCCGTCCTCAAAAACTGGGCAAACGCTTTGAAAACAGACGGTTTATTATTCTTCACCCATTTCGGCCGCGACAGCCTGACCGAGCTGACAGGTCGTCTGAAAGACGCGGGGATAACGTGTGAAACGCCGACCTTAATCGATATGCACGACCTCGGCGACATGCTTGCCGACAACGGTTTCTACGACCCCGTTACCGATACCGCTAAGCTCGAATTGAGCTACCGCAAGGCGGCGACGTTCCGGCAGGACATGGAAACCTTAGGGCTATGGCACGCCTTAAAATTCAGCGACGCCCAAGCGGCTGAAGCGTTTGTGGATAAGATTTTCGAAACCGAAGGCGGTCTGACCGTCACGCTCGAAACCGTGTACGGCCATGCCGTGAAGAAACTGACGCTGCCCGAGGGGGAAAACGTGGTGCGGTTTTATCCGAAAGGCTGAACGGTTTGACGGAATGAATGAAAGGTCGTCTGAAAACGTCTAACGAATGGTGTTAAAACATTTTCAGACGACCTTTCTTCCTTAGCTGATTCATTCAACTTTCAATACGCCATTTCCCATCGGCTGTCATTTTCCGCAGGCTGGAATCCAGAGGCTTGAAATGACGGAAACTGCGAAACATTTCTGAAAATGATGGTATGCACGTTTCTTATTTCGATTCACTAAAATTTGCGGGCCGGGCATTCATACCCGACCCGCCGTTTTCAGACGACCTTTCGTGCTGTCGCACCTTTATTTCACTTTGCCTTTCAACGAGCCGTAGCCTGCGGCGTCCATTTGTTCCAGCGGGATGAATTTCAGGCTCGCGCCGTTGATGCAGTAACGCAGTCCGCCTTTGTCTTGCGGACCGTCGGCGAAGACGTGTCCCAAGTGCGAATCGGCAGCATGGCTGCGCACTTCGGTGCGGCGCATGTTGTAGCTGAAATCGTCGTGTTCGG
>ERZ772764.2597-NODE-2597-length-10458-cov-2.636547_pt1 | contig 10458 bp, 13 predicted proteins | sample MGYA00512163_ERZ772764 | MGnify/ENA primary metagenome ERZ772764 (study PRJEB29015, sample SAMEA2737903) | human oral metagenome | biome: human oral; feature: human-associated habitat; material: dental | place: China | collected 2094 ...
AAAATTCTATCCAATTGTCCAAGAAAAGAAATTTATTGGTTTCTTCTTTACTGTCGAAAATAAAAATTGTGTCTATTTATTCTTCTTTGCTCTTGAACCATCGGTCAGAAACCAAGGATTAGGGGGCGAGGCTTTAGATCGCATTGTCCAACATTTCCAAGACAAAAAAATATTTCTTTTAACCGAACTGGTCGAAGAAAAACATTCTATTCCTTATCGTCGAAAGCATTTTTATCTCCGCCATGGCTTCCAAGAAACCCATTATTATTTTAAAGAGAATTATGTATGGTATGAAATGTTATGCCAAAACGATAACTTTAAATCAGATGAATATCGTCAATTAATGAAAGAGGCTTTTTCTTTTTTTGAATATCATTTCTTTTTTAAACCTCAAGATGTTAAAAAAGCTTCTTTTAAATAGCCATTCTTAATGACATTTCATAAAGCAATACCGTTATTATATTATATAATTAAACTATCCTATCAGGCATAAAGCCAAGATAAAAAGGAGGAAACATGGGATTTGACATTAGCTATCATCCAATTCGTCAGGATCAAATGAATTCATGGTTTTTTCAACCATTAAAAGCACTTCAAAATAGAGATGACTCTGTTATTCAAGACATCATCCAAAAACAACCAGAAACCTTTTTTGCTGAAAAGTACAGCTATGTTCTTCAAAGTATTGTTAACCAGCTTGATTTACCTTCCGAAAAAGGGCTTCTCTATGGAATGGCTGTGATCAGTGGTCTATTCACTCGCTATCAGTATATTAGGGGAACCGCTTATTCTTTCCTATTAGAGAAACATCCCGAAATGGAAAAATATTGCAGTCCATGGTCTAGTTTCCTTCCGGATTGGGTAAAAGCCCCCGTCCACTCACGCATTGAAGAAAATTATTCCTCTGGAATTTATATGAATCCCGATCAAGTCAAAGCCTTGTTGTCTGATTATGAAAACGATGAGACAATCCATGAAATTTTAAAAGATTTTTTTGCATCCAACTTAGAGGTTTTTCTCTTGGCTTTGCAAGAAGCCTCCGACACAAACAGCGGTCTTATGGAAGCAACGGAAATCATTGAAGTTGATCCCTTCGACATCAATAAGTCTACTTGTTATTCAGACATCCGTTTTTGTGATCCGAAAGGTGCCTATGTCTATCATGATGTTGCCATAGCACAATTCAAAGAATTAACCGGTATGGAAGAAAAGGAGATTTTACAAAAAATAGTTTCTCAAGAAATCATTTATCAAAAAAACGCGATTGATATTCCGGATACAACGAAACAAACTTCCTCTGCCCCTGAAAAGAAAAAAGGGTTCTTCTCTCGTCTATTTAAGCGAAAATAGGCCTCGATTTCATTTTAAAACCATGACCATTCAATAGAAAAGGAGATTTTTATGAATGATATCTTAGCTGCTATCCAAACCCGCCGAAGCATTCGCAAGTTCAAGTCAGATATACCGAATAAAAGGGATATTGAACAAATTATTGAAGCTGGTCGCTATGCGGCTAGTGGTAAAGGGCAACAAGCAACCATGACCATTGCTGTGACCAACCAAGAACTTAGAAATCGAATTTCAGCTGATAATTTTAAGATTGGCGGTTGGAAAAAGGATTTTGATCCTTTCTATGGGGCTCCTGTTATCCTGATTGTTCTTGCTGATAAAAATCAAGCGACTTACTTATACGATGGAAGTTTAGTTCTAGGAAACATGATGCTGGCTGCCCATTCACTTGGTTTAGGAAGTATTTGGATTCATCGTGCTAAAGAAGAATTTGAAATGCCTATGTATCAGGATTTATTAAAGAAACTTCATATTGAAGGAAAATGGGAGGGAATCGGTCATTGTGCTATTGGTTATATTGATGGTACTATTCCTAATCCCGCTAAGCGAGCAGAGGGAAGAGTTTTCTGGATTGAGTAAATGATTATGACCATTCAAAAAGAACTATTTGTTCTACAAGATACTAATTACGCCGATTTTCAAAGTAATCTAATACCCAACATACCCAGAACCTCTATCCTTGGAATACGTGTTCCACAACTTAGAAAACTAGCTAAAAAGCTATCAAAGGTAAAAGATACTTCCATTTTTTTAAGGACACTTCCCCATGTCTATTACGATGAGAATATGTTACATAGCCTATTGATTTCTGAAATTCAGGACTTCAAATCTTGTATTTCAGCCATTGATACCTTTCTTCCCTTTGTGGATAACTGGGCGGTCTGTGATATCTTATCTCCACGAGTTTTCAAACAAAATCACTCCTTACTTATGGCTGAAATACCGCGTTGGATTTTTTCTAAACATCCTTATACCTGTCGCTTTGGTATCGAAATACTAATGTCACATTTTTTAGATGATGACTTCAAGGACTCCTATTTGAAAATGCCGGCACAAATTCACTCAGATGAATACTATGTCAATATGATGATTGCCTGGTTTTTCGCTACTGCTTTAGCTAAGCAGTGGCAAGCTACTATTCCTTATCTAGAGAATGGAAATCTTGACCTATGGGTTCATAATAAAACCATCCAAAAAGCCCGTGAAAGCTATCGTATCACTTTTGAACAAAAAGAATATCTCAAAAGTTTAAAGAAGTAAATCATACCTACCCGTAAAACAGGTGGTTTGAACTGAGGCTATAAGCCTCTTTTTCTTTGCCTGACTCTCAAGATGACTGGCTTGTCCAAGTCATAGTGCACCTTGTCTCTTCTCCAAATGGATCTTTATATTCTTTCAAGCTTAATTTATCTTTGAATACATCTGCCCTTACTCCTACATAAATTGTCTTTCTTTATTTGGGCTCTCGTCCATGCGATAAGATCGGAATGCTAAGAAACTTTGAAAGATAAATCAGAAATAATTCAGAAATCTGTTTGCCAAAACAGATTACATTAAAAAAGAATCCCGAGCAAAATCAATTGTAAAGGCCGCCATGCAGTTAAAGCATTTTAAAAGCAGCACACAAGATCCGAATGGTTGAGTATGCTGCCTAATAGTGATTAAAATAAATCACTATGAGTGCCTGTTCTAATTAGTTCAAGGACTAAATCTTACTTAATCATCCTATATACTAAATAACTAATCAGGATCTATATGACACTCTCTCATATCTTTATAATTCCTAGAATTAGTTAAAGCATGGTCTCTGAAGATTTCTGACAGTATTGTTTCATTACACAACCGTACGATAACTTCCTGCAATTTTGTCTTATCATAACCTCTTTTGATAGCTTGTTTGTAGTCCTTCTTGAATTTATTTGTATAAACCGGTTTAAGCATCTAACGGCTCTATCAATTCTTCCACACTATCGAATGGGCCATGTAAGTCTCTGCCCTTTATAACCTCTTCCATAGCTGCATACGTTTCTTTATTTGGTTCCTCTATTTTTACATCAAATGGTAGCCCATGATGTTGCAAAGCTTGACGATAGAAAATCCCAGTTGCAGTACTTAGATCAAGACCTAAAGATTTAAATAACTTTGTTACTTGCACTTTAATATCATGATCAATTCTTAGTGTCATATTTTCTTTGTTTACCATATCATTTCCTCTTATTTCATTTATATTGCAATGCAATGCACATATAATTTCGAATAAATGGCGATATTATTAGTGACTATTTAGAGTTTAGATAATCTTCATGATTCCAAGTTTTGACTCTTCTAGCTACAACGACATAAGAATCCTTTTCATCATGTCCAAAAGTAATGATTAGGATAGTTATAGATTGTATGTACATGATCATTTTCTTCATCGGCATCTTTTAAAATATATTTTTGATTTTTTATTTCTTAATAGCCATATTGTTCAGGATGTTTTTCCTTATCATGCAATCTCTTCTTGGAAAACACACTTATACATACTTATTCCTCTTCCCGAAATATTTAAGAAATACCAAAAAAGGTGTCTACATGACTACTGTAAACACCTTTCTATTAAGTTACAGCGCCTTAAACAGGGCTCGAACCTGTGACCTAGCGGTTAACAGCCGCTCGCTCTGCCGACTGAGCTATTAAGGCTTAAATAATATACCATACATTTTTTGAAAATCAAGCTGTAAATTCCAAAACCGTTAAATTCCAACGAAATGCTCCAGCAAGTGGCATTTACTTTGAAACTTAAGCTATATTTTTCAATAAGCGACGTTTTACCATTTCAAGTATAAATCTTTTTCTTTTTTCTTGTCTTTGGCCAATTGATTTTAGCTAATTCTTCCCAATTATCTTCTTTCGAAAATAATTCATACAACTCCAAAACCGATAGATTTTCTAATTGAATACACTCCTTTGGATGAAACACTCGCTTGATCGCCATCTTGTTATCCTCTCTTTCCATCTCTACTTTATCCTCTTCGAAGAATATCAGACAGAAAATATTTTCCCTTTGAATAAAATATCTATCAAAAGAAAATGAGGGTATAATAAAAATATGAAAACAGCCTTTCGCACCACGATTTTACATAACGGTGTTATTATTCCCTATCCAGGATATCGTATTGATCACTCAAGAGAGAGTGCCATCTATACGGATGTTTTAAACGCCCTTCAATGTGGCTTCCGTCATCTTGATTTACCCTCAAATCCAACCTATTTCCCCCTTATCCAAAAAGCGATTGAAGAAAGACATATTCACCGAGACGATCTGTTTCTGACAGCCAAGCTTCAAAATCACGACCATGGTGCTAATGGCGTTAAACGTTATTTTGGTCATTTGTTAAAAGTTTTCAAGACTGATTACATTGACTTATTCTTAATAAATTGGCCAAATCCTTTAGAATTTCGAGAAAATCATACAACCATTGAAAAAGAAACCTGGTTTGCCTTAGAGGATTTATATCGAAATGGAAAAATACATGCGATCGGCATTGGTAATTGTCAAGCTCATCATATTGAAGAATACTTGGAATTTTCTAATATTTCCCCAATGGTCAACCAAGCTCGTTTTTACCCGGGCTTCCCTTTTGAGGATAATTTAGATTGTGCCAAACTTCACGGAATTCAAACGATTGGCTTTTTACCACCAAATCATGAGGCCATTTTAAATGCTAAGGAAATCAAAATTTTTGCAGATAAATATCAAGTATCCACGCGTATGATATGTGCTAGATACCTATTGGATAAGGAGGTTATCCCCTTGGTTCAAAACAATGATTTAGATGAAATGGAAGATTATACAAAACTCCATTCTTTCCACCTAGCAAAAGAAGATCTTCAATTTTTAGATGGTATTCGAAACTATGGTCCAGATCATATTGATCCGGATACTTGCGACTTCTAAAAGACTGGAGAATTCCTCTCCAGTCTTTTATCATGCTTAAAAAAACAAAGATTTCTTTTTGTATTCGCTTGTGGAAATACTCTTACATTCATACCCAAGCCCTTCAATTGTTTTTTGAATCGTCTTTGGATCAAGTATTTCTTCCGATAAAAAGCTGACTTCTTTTTTCTTCCGATTGGCTTTTACTTTGGAGACAGATCCTAAACGACGAATTGCCTCTTGCACATGATTTTCACACATGGAACAAGCCATACCTTCCACTTGAATTGTTGTTTTAAACATGTTCAACTCCTTTGAAACCATACTCTTTTTCTTCAATTGCTTTTTGAAACAGTTCATCGGGGACTTCCTTAGATAAGGATACCTCAGCCACCCCTTTTTCATGCGAAACAACCGCACTTTCCACTCCATCAATCATCTCTAAAGTTTTCTTTACTGTCATTTCACAATGATGACACATCATTCCTTCTACTTTTATAATTTTTTTCATTTGGCTTTTCCTCTTTTCTTTCCACTCTTCCCAATGGATTTCTATTTTCTTTTTATTTTTTGGAATACGTTTGATATTCATATAATTTAATCTTAACGCATTTAATACCACTGTAACAGAACTTAAAGCCATCGCTGCCGCTGCCCACATTGGTTCAATTGTGATTCCAGGAATAAAGCCGGTTGCGGATGGAACTAATATTAAGTTATAAATAAACGCCCAAAATAAATTTTCATGAATCACATTAACCGTCTTTTCACTGAGATCAATGGCTTGTACTACTTCTTTTAAACTGGATTGACTTAATACAATATCCGCCGCCTCTACAGCCACATCCGTACCAGCCCCTATAGCTAATCCTAAATTAGCTTTTGTCAAAGCAGGAGCATCGTTAATTCCATCACCTACCATAGCCACTTTTCCAAAATTTTTAAGCCAAGAAATCACTTCTTCTTTTTCATTTGGTAACACACCAGCAATCACATGTTTCACCCCTACCTGCTTTCCGATCGCTTGTGCGGTTGCTTCTTGATCACCCGTAATCATGACCACTTCTCGACCGGTATTTTGAAGAATTTCAATAGCTTCCTTAGAATCTTCTTTGATTGGATCCGCTACTATCATAGCTCCCAAATAACATCCATTTTGAATAAACAATAATGGCGTTCTTCCCATATTTGCTTGAGCTTCTAATGCTTGTTTCTGAGCCTCACTTAATAGACTCAAAGAAGAAATATAGCGATATGAACCACCAACCACTTCATTTCCATTTACATAAGCTTTTAAACCATGGCCGACTAATGTTTCAAATTGTTGTACTTCTTGTAAGACTATCTTTCTTTTCATCGCTTTTCTTACGATCGCTTTCGCAAAAGGATGTTCACTCTTAGCTTCCAGAGCATAGGCTAATGGCCATAGCTCTTCCCTTTCTTCAAATACTTCCACCACTTGTGGCTGACCTTTTGTAATCGTTCCTGTCTTATCCAACGCGATAATATCCATTTTGGCCATTTCTTCTAAAGACTCAGATGTTTTAAATAACAACCCGTTTTGAAAACCGACACCACTACCTACCATGATAGCTACCGGTGTTGCTAAACCAAGGGCACAAGGGCAAGCCACCACCATAACTGATACCGCATGTTGCATTGATAAACTAATATCTTGACTTATCCATAACCAAATTAAAAAGACAACGAAAGAAATTCCTAACACTGACGGCACAAAAACAGAAGAAATTTGATCAGCAATTTTAGCAATGGGAGCCTTAGTCATAGAAGCTTCTTTTACCAACTCGATAATTTGAGCTAAACTGGTATCTTCTCCAACTTGCGTTGCCCGAATCACTATATACCCTGTTTTATTGATTGTAGCCGCCCTGACAACATCTCCCACTTTTTTATCCACCGGTAAACTTTCTCCTGTTAATGTACTCTCGTCCACCGTTGCTTGTCCCTCTAAAATAACACCATCTACAGCGATTTTTTCACCAGCTTTTACTAAAATGAAATCCCCCACCTTCACCTCTTCAACAGAAACTCGCTTTTCTTTTCCATGAATCAAAAGGCAAGCTTCATTTGGGCTTAATTGAATCAAAGATTTCAACGCATTGGTCGTCTTTCCTTTAGAATAAGCTTCTAACGTTTTTCCCAAGACAATAAAGACTAAAATCATAGCCGCTGATTCAAAATAATACTGATGATGAGCTAACCACATTTGTTCAGAAATAGAGGCTGTCGTCATTCGAAATAAAGTGCCAATTGACCAAAAATAGGAAATCCCCGATCCCAATGTCACTAAGGTATCCATATTTGGCGTCAAATGAAACAATGATTTCCAGCCTGACACAAAGAAAGCATAATTGATTCCCATCACTCCAAAAGCTAAAATAGCTTGAATCAATCCCAAAGCCATGTAATTTTGATCCAAGAAAGAAGGTAATGGCCAATGAAACATCCTATAACCCATACTGAAATACATTAAAATTAAAATAATGACCAATGAGGCCACAAAACGTTTTACTAATTTTGGTGTTTCCTCTTCAGGTAATTCATTTCCTAATGATTGTTTTCCTTTTTGTTCATTCAAAACAATCCGATAACCAGCTTTTTCCACTGCCGTTTCAATTTCTTCATGATTGACATTCCCCTCTACTACCATTGAATTCGTCAATAAAGAAACCGAACAAGATTTCACGCCGGGAACTTTTTTTACAGCTTTTTCTACTGCCGATTGACAAGCCGCACAACTCATTCCTTTGACTTGATACTTCTCCATGTATCCTCCTACTTCATTAACCTTTGAACCATCTTAACCAATTCTTGAATGCTTTCTTCATTTCCTTTCCGAAGATCTTCTACCACACAAGTTTGAATATGCGTCGTCATCAGTTCTTTCGCAAAACTATTTAAAGCTGATGAAACCGCGGAAATTTGAACCACAATATTAGGACAATACTGATCTTCTTCTACCATTTTTTCAATTCCTCGTACTTGTCCTTCAATTCGTCGCAACCGTACCATCAAAGCCTTCTTTTCTTCTTCACTTCTTTTTTTATGTTCATGCGCATGAAACTCCATAAATGTTCCCCTTTTATAGGATATTAATATATACCCCATATAGGTATATGTCAATTAAAAAGACCATTTAACTCTTTCGTTAGTGGCTGTTTGATTCCATTCACAACTAAAAATTTCAACATATGCCTCTCATATGCCTCTCTTTTTTTCATTATGCCCTCATTTTTGTTATTATTAAAAAGATGAAACCGTATTCCGTTATGACTTTTAACCTTTTATCCGACTTCACGTATCCATGGGGTTCTAAAAAAATTTCTGACCGATTACCGGCCATTTTAGCTTGTTTAAAAGAACATCAACCCGATATTCTTTGTGTCCAAGAATATACCAAATCCATGCGAAGGGCTTTTCGATCATTGGAAAAAGACTACCAAGTGGTCGGTCAATATCGTGCCAGTTTTTTCAATAATGAAGCAAATTTAATTTTTATTCGCAAAAATCGGTTTCAAATCCTTCGTTATCAAACTTTTTGGTTATCCAAAAAGCCCACCCAAAAAGGCTCTAAATTATTCTTGTCTCAGTTTCCAAGAATTGTAACGCTAGCCACCGTTCAAGATCCCTACGGGAAAAAATTAACCATTGCCAATACCCACTTGGATGCCAATTTTGAATCCATTCGTTTTAGGCAATTTCAAATTCTTTTATCTCTTCTTCCTGAAGATTCTGTTATTTTATGTGGAGATATGAATACCACTTTATCCAAAAAGACACTTTCTACATTAGATTCTTCTTGGACTTGTCCACCTCCTTTAGGAACAACTGTAAACCGTAAAATCGGTTCTATTTGTCACCAACAAGAAGCCATTGATCAAATCTTTATCCATCATTTGAAGCTTCTCAACATACGAAAAATAAAAAAGGATTATGCGGAACAAGAACCTTCCGATCATTATCCTCTATTCGCTACTTTTTCATTTTTAAATGAAAACCCAGTAGATGAAGATGATACATTTCCTGAATCTTAGCTAAATAATGACAAATATCCTGATGACTCATTTCTTCAGGCAAGTCAATAGATTGTACTTTCCCAAAGCCATCTACACTTTGGGTTTTTTCTTGTAACATAAATCCTTTCATGGCATCCGGTTCCTTTTCAGGAATAAATTCCATATAAATTCCTTCTTTTTCAAGAGCCTTCTTTTCCTGTTGTATCCATTGCACTAAACCCTCTGCTTGTTCCAAAGAAAGATTCTTCCAACAAATTTTTGCGACCTTTTTCCTTGGTAAACCATAGGCCTTGGTATATGGATATAACCCATTTTCAAACAATTTATCCAAGATAATTTGTTGAGTTAATAAGACTTTTCTGGCTAATAACAACTTTTCTTTCCAAGTTGCTTGATCAAACGAAATACTCACCTTCCCACTCACCATTTGGTTAGGCACTTCTTGGGGAACAGCTCGCCAAAATAAACATTGATCTTTCCTAAGTAAATCCAACGCTCCATCTTCTAATTGATATAAACTAATCCACGGATAGGCAAACGGCTTACCTTCACCATCTCCTTCCAACAAAACTTCATAGAAAGCTTGACGGATTTTTTTAGCTTCTTCACTCAAATCCCCATAGACAAAATTCTCTTTTTTATTAGCAATATAGACTTCTTTGTTCGCAAAAGATTCCGGTATATCCCCATCCAATGCAAAATGACTAAAAGGGGCTCTTCCTCCCCAGCGAGATGGAATATTCAATCCATATACAAGAGTTTGAATGGATTGCTTGATTTCCGCATAATTCAATTGATCTTTGCGTACAAAAGGAGCCAATAAAGTATCTACATGTTCAAAAGATTGAACACTCACCCACTCATTTTGAATGATTCCCACAAAGTTCATAATATGGGAACAAGCAGTGCTGAAATGCTTCGCCGGTAAGGTTCCCACCTTTTCTTGAACAGATAAAATCCCTTTTTCTAACAAAACACTTAGATCCCACTTGCAAGAATAGGGAGCCATCATTTCCATGCCCCTAATCTCCAATTCCCCTCTTTGAACGGCTTCTCGTATACTTCGATCATAAATATCTTCCAACCAATAAAGTTTTGTTAAAGAAGCTGAATGATTAAGAATTAAGCCACCAATGGTATTTTCTGGATTTC
>ERZ772764.2599-NODE-2599-length-10457-cov-9.589214_pt1 | contig 10457 bp, 13 predicted proteins | sample MGYA00512163_ERZ772764 | MGnify/ENA primary metagenome ERZ772764 (study PRJEB29015, sample SAMEA2737903) | human oral metagenome | biome: human oral; feature: human-associated habitat; material: dental | place: China | collected 2094 ...
CCCATTCGATCACCGCAGAATCCTGTACTTCAAACAGCGTCCATTTTGCATAAAAATCTTTTCCATATTTTTTATGTAAAAAACCAAGTGTTTTATATCGGTTCCCTTCGTCCGTACACTGATAAGAAATGATAGCGCCGGCACCTAAGATGATTTTTATACCTTGGCTGTCATCAGAAGTCTTTAATGTAATCTTCAACCCCTCGTCCCATGATCCGGATAAGTTTTCCATATACATCTTTCCGGGGAGATCTGGGAGTGGTTTCCATTGGCTCCATTTCCCATACATTGTGATTTCCTCCAAATCTACCATTAATCGCTATATCTAATCTTTGTCCGGCTGTTTTTAGAGTTAATTATTTCTAAAGTGGGATGTCCCTCCATGCTGCCTTCTCGTACATTTACCTCCCTGCCATCACGAAGCCTCCCTGTTTTTATCTTTCCTCTTTCACCTGTTCTATCTTTAACACTTCCTTCTTCTAAATCTAATGAGTTGAAGTCTTTTTCTGCCTGGTCATATCCTCCTGTCTTATCGTATTGTTTTGTCTGTCCTTTTGTTTTATCTCTAGGTACTGCTTTTTCCAGTATCTTGTCTACCGAGTTGTTTGCATTTTTACCAGAAGTATCGGCACTAAATCTTGAAAGGTCATCGCCAAGGTTTTTGCTTGCCTGTCCAACGGTTATTGCTCCGTGTGTTGCCATAGTGGCTCCAGCGGCTGCTACTGCAGGAACAGCAGGAGCCGCTACAACAGACGATCCCGCCGCAGCACTTCCTCCGACAGAGGTTCCAACTCCAGCTACGAACTCTACTACTCCTCCAATAGCAGAGAATCCATGTCCTACGATTCTTCCACTAAGGCTATAAGGGTTATCATAAGGATTTCTATTCTTTGTAGGAGTTTGTACGCTGGGCAGGAAGTTTGGAGTAAAGTCTTCAGCTACAGCAGTTGAGAAACCTTTGCTGAACTCGGCGTATTTCCATCCAAAATCAGCGAGTATGGACAATGGTGATAGTATGATTTGACGGATAGTCTTTGTAGCTTTATTGATAACTTTTCCTTGAAAAGGCTTTGTTGGAATATATGTGGAGGAGGAGTTTGAGGAAAAAACGATAACAGGAGTTCCGTCAAGTGTGAGTTCGACAGAATCATATATCGTATCAATTTGCTCCAAACCAGTCCGATTCTGTTTCTTTGATACGATTTTATAATCTTGACCGTCTCCAGAACCATCTTCATCATCTTTCCAAATGTACATTCCCTCTTCAGGTTTTTCGATTTCGTCCTCTTTGTCACTAGCCTTATCATAACGGTAATATTTTCCATCACGATAGACAACTTCTCCGTCAAACCATCTTCTATGCCCGTGTTCATTATAATGAACGGCATAGACTGCCGCTTCGGCAGAGGTATGCGCGTTTCGATTTAACAGTTTTGCCGTTGCTCCGGCAATGAAAGCGGTAGCAAGAAGTTGTAGATTATCATCGGGGATTTTTGCGATCTCTTTGGCAAAGAGATCGTGTACTATGCTACCTGTCGCACCAGACAGCGCGTCTTTTCCTCCAAAGGAGGCGGCAATTCCGCTTCCAAGAGCACGCAAAAGAGTTATATTGATACTTCCTTCAGCCCATTTCTTTCGTTCTTCTGGGGCTTTGGCTCTCTCCTGCATCCGCTGAGAAAAATCACCGATTTCTTGGTTCAGAAGACGGGAGAAGGTTTCCACCAATTCTTTTTGTTCGTTGACATCTTCTCTAGAGAAAATTCGGTCTAGGGCGTTCAGTGTATTTTCTGTACTGCGAAGAACTTTATTAAGTGCATCACTGTCGCCTGCGCGGACAATGACTGTCCCCGGTGCGATTGCACTCTGTGTTGTTGTAGAAGCATTATCGCTAATAGTAATGCCAGGGATTGGTGTAATGGTCAATGTATTATGTGGACGAAGTTCATTGTTTTCGATTTTATACTTCGTCGTTGTTGTAAGCCCCGTTTCAAAGCTGCTTGCGCTGTACTCCGCTTCATTATGGAGGTCACTAAAAGAGAACGTCCCTGTGGAAAGATGGTTCTTGTCGGGAGTTGCGTTGCTCGCGATCACGCCGCCCATGAGGTCAGTATTCTTCTCGACGTAGATATCAAAGCCCTTGCTCCCGGCAAAGAAGCCTGCCTGATCGCGTGCACTGCGGTAGTGGGAGTCGATATTTCCTTTGTTCCAAGATCCTCTGAATGTGGGCTTGAAGAAGGAACGAAGGGGGGGGGCTTTGTCCCTTCGCCGGTGCTTTTCGTCCTATAAGACGTACGTTCTCCTTGGTTGGCGGTGAGAGACACGTCACTTCCTGTAACGACTGAGCCTTTGACCGTGACGGTTAGTCCTGTTGTTCTGCTCTTGTGGTAGAGCCATTCCTGTCGTTAAGAATGGATGATTTCGTTTTTGTAAGTCACAGCAGTTGAATTTCAGGATCATAGCTAGTGATGATATCGATAAACTCGTCCGATGTAATTAGGGTAAATTGCTTCACATGACGATACATTTCGATAGCGTCATCGCAACCGCCATATATTGATTCTTCTCGTGCCCATTTGAGTAGAGCAGAATCCTGCACTTCAAACAGCGTCCATTTTGCATAAAAATCTGTTCCGTATTCTTTATCTAAAAAGCCAAGTGTTTTACACCGGTTCTCTTCCTCTGTACTCTGATAGGAAATAACGGAGTAGGGGAAAATTATCTTAATGCCGCGACTGTCATCGCGTGCCATTAAGGTAATCTCCAAGCCATCACAAGTTTCGATCAATTTCTCTGTATACATCTTTCCAGGAAGATCCGACACTGGCTTCCATTGACTCCATTTTCCATACATTGTATTTTCCTCCAAATCTATAATTAGTCGTTGTACCTTATTTTTATCCGTGTATTATTAGGCTGAATGATTTCTAGAGTAGGATGCCCTTCTAAGCTCTTCTCTCGTACATTCACGTTCCTACCATCTCGAAGCACTCCTATCTTTTTCTTTCCTTCTTTATCTGTTATATCTTTAACACTTCCTTCTTCTAAGTCTAATGAAGAGAGAATTTTGCATGACAACGGGATAAGTGCGCCCATTTTCCCGAATTTTCCCGATGAAACGGGAGATTCGGGAAGAAAAGGGTGCAGTCGGTGGCGGTGTTGCACGCTGTTTTTCACTGCAATTTGTGAAATTTGTGCCTGTGGATCATGTAGCTATGATGATCCGCTATTGATCAGCGATTCCTTAAAATTATACCAAATGGATGTTGCTCATGCTATTTTATTTGCCAAGAAGATAGATGCTTCAAGGGTTACAGCAGATTATTCATCTTATTCATCTGCGAAGTTTGAGTTAGCTGTATCTTGTTTGCAAGAGATAGACAGAATGATTCGTTATTTATGTCATATAAAATCAATTCTGTTTGACTTTTACGATATTTCCAATCAACAATTATATCAAAATTTTTATCCCATATTATTTGTCCGTTGAAATCAAGTATGTACACATTAACTTCACAAATAATACAAATCGTTTTTTCTTTATGTAATATTGTTATATCGAAAATTTGAGAATCAAGAAAAAGAAGCCAACATACCTTCTTTCTTATTTGATAAATTCTAGAATCTGCCCCAATAAAGAGATATTCGTTATCTGACTCAAATAATGGGGGGATTCCGTGGTCTTCACTGAATATGGCTATTGGTGGTAGTGCATCATATTCGACTACATAGTATTTATAAGGATTATCTTCTTTTGTGTCTAATAAGATGCCATTTTTCTTTGTTATATAATCTTGTGCCTCACATTTAGATTCCATTTCATATAGAATATATTCATTTGTGGACTTTTTTTCTTTCATAATAATTTCCCCATAATTAACTTGGCAATTTACATTTTATACTCGTTTAAACTTTTTACTCCCAAGGATTTTAACTGTAATTAACTTTTCTCCATCCCATATCGTTTCCATTTTTAATACCCCCTGAGGACCAACCAGAAGAGATTCTCTTAATGTCCTTCCGTCTCGTAAACTTTCTTTTATGGATGTTTTATCATTTAGTGTGCGAGATAGAGCATCCAAAATAATTTTTCTTCCGTTTTCATTATCGTAGATGCCAATGCTGTTCACTTTTCTTTGAAGGTCAACAGAACGTTGTATGTTATGAAGGTTTCCAGTTGCCTTTCCAAAGACATACTCTAGTTTGTTTCCTACCTGTGGAATATGCGACAGTGTGATTTTTTTTGCGTTATTAAATACTGGCGCCCATTTCGCTAACCTAGATAGTTTTGCTGCTTTTCCAATATTTCCTGCTGGAATGATGGAAGAGAGTATATCTACAGTGAGGTGTCCAAGCTCACGACCTCGATCAACTTGAGAGCCGAGGCAGGAAACTGGACGCATAGCGAGGGCTATGTGGAGGATTTGCTAACGAAAAGCGGGCGAAAAAGATACGTCAATCTGGCTGTGCCGAATTTATCAGTGCTTCCCTTAGTTTACCACAACACTAATAGGAGGATTCTTGTTTTTTGAGACTATCTTCTAATGCCTCCGATATTTGGTCTAGTTCGGTAATTATCGTTTTACGCTGGATATCATCCGTTTTTTCGATACTCCAATTTTTACATTCTTCTCCGCGCCTTCTTAGCTCTAAAAAAACTTTTTTATCTTCGATAGAAATGTCATCCGGACTCTCTATTAAGATTAGGTTTGTCCCGTATGCTTCTTGCAAATGTTCTAAATTACTTATTAAGTTGCTATGCATACCCCATGAAAAACGACGATCACTTGCATAGTTTACTATTTTTTCGATTCTGGTAAATAAAGGAATTACACATATTTTTGTATATCCAGATTCACCATATGAATATAAATATGGGAATTTATACTCATATGCATAACAATGCATTTCCAGGGCAACATTTTCATACGTATCAGCTAAAACTTGATCATGGAAGTACATTTGGTAGCGAAATCCCGCTATACTTGTAGCTTCCATTAAATAGAAAGGGGTAATATAGGAGTACATAAGAAGCCATGAGTAAAGAATAAAACTTATCCGAGTCTGTGAAGAAAAGTCTGTAAATCGGATCTTCTATGATGTGTGTAAGTGTTAATCAGGCAATCTGCCAGGATACATAATCGCCAGTTCGCCTCGGATTTTACCCCAGTTCTTTATCGGCATCGACCATTTCTTAGTGGCTTCATACGTCGCCAAATAAAGAACCTTTAATAACGCCTGAGCACTTGGAAATACACTCCGCTGCCGGTTTAATCTGCGATACGATGCGTTAAGACTCTCTATGATATTCGTGGTATAAAATGCGGTGCGAACACCCATAGAGAACTTGAATATCGGTGTTATGACGTCCCAATGATCATACCATCTCTGCATGACCGCCGGATAATGGGGACTCCATTTTTTATCTGCCTCTTCCAGTCTTTTGAGGGCGGTCTTTTCATCAGGAGCCGTGTATATGCTGCGAAGATCCTTGGCAAAGAATTTCATGTCCTTATGCGCTACATATTTCAGGGTATTGCGTACCATGTGTACGATGCAGCGCTGATGCTCCGTTTCCGGAAAGGCCGCCTCTACCGCTTCCTTGAGCCCGCTGAGCCCGTCAGAGCAAAGGATAAGAATATCTTGACCCCCTCGATTTTTTAGGCTGTTAAGAACGCCAAGCCAATATTTGCTGCTCTCATTTTCACCAATTTCGATGGTTAAGACTTCTTTTCGCCCGGCATCGTTAATCCCGACAACGACGTAGGCCGCAAGTTTGCTTACGATGCTGTCCTGGCGCACGGAAAAATGGATGGCATCAATGAAAACGATCGGGTAAACGCTGACAAGGCAGCGGTTCTGCCATTCCTCAATGTGGGGCAGAATCTTATCGGTTACGTCGGATACAAATCCTTCCGATGCTTCAAAACCGTAGATGTCATTGATCGTTTCGGAAATCTGTCTCGTAGTCATTCCCTTGGCATACATGGATATGATTTTCTGATCAATCGCAGAGATATTCTTCTGCCGCTTTTTACCACCTGTGGTTCAAAAGAAGACTGTCGGTCTTGGGGGACTTCAATCCGAACGCTTCCATAGCTGCTGTTTAATGTCTTGGATTTGTACCCATTGCGAGCGTTCTCATTGGCGGAGCGTTGGGATTTTTCGTAGCCTAAATGGCTGTTCATTTCCGCCTCCATCATTTCCTTGATGGTTCCGCCCAGCAGGTCTTTTAGTGCGTCTTGGATGTCGGATGTGCTCTCAATGTCATACTCTTGAAAGAGCTGCTGAATGATCGCTCTTTTCCCATCGGTCATTTTGACTTTGTGAACTTCTTTTTGTTGTTTTGCCATAAACAAAGACCTCCCATGATTTGATTTTACCATAGAAGTCCTTATTCCTTCGAGTCGGAAGTTTTTACAGAATTTCTTTCACACACTCAGCGGTTCCAGTTTTGACAGCGTGACCTTGTCGTATGCACCGTTTTTCTTATCTTCGGGATGGGGTTCCAATCCGATGATGGTAATATCTTTCTGCTCTGGGCCATACACCCAATACATTCGCATGGCGCGACTGGTTCGGTTCTCCAAATATGACTGCCAGACCTTTTGTCCGTACCGTCTGGTTAAATCTTGGATTTCGTGTGTATGGAGGCTTGGATAGAATGGATTGGAAGCAAGAAGTTTTAATGCTTTGCCCCATTTTTTATAAAGGTTGGCATCTGCTTTTGAAATACTTCCATCCATGCTCTCTTTGTGCAGACGCATCCACAGTTCAAGCATTTCAGGAATACCCATATGAATCGAAAAATCCATATTCAGAATCCGGAGAGGTCAATCGGTGCAGAAACTTTTCCTGCATTCAGATTGCGGATGGATTCATCCATCATCTGTAGCGTACGTTTCGATATTTCCTCTGGACGAACCAGTTCTCGCGGCTCTAGCAGGATGATGCCGTTATCGTATTCCTGTACTTCGTAATAATCATATTTAGCACCGCGCAGTGTCAGACGTTTCTTTGCATCCAAGTGAGCCTGATAGCGACCTTTGATTGCAGCTTGCATACATATTCCTCCGTTCTAAGGAGTGGGATTTCCCACATTTGATATGGTTAGTATAAATCAAATTCGAATATTGTGCAAGACATGGGGATTGGGAGATTGCAGCGGACATAAAAATTACAAACCTGAAATGGGGGTTTCCATGAATTTCTTCACAAAACTCTTCCGTTCACGGGACAAGCCCAAGAATCACCTCGGCGGCTTGTCCTTTTTGTTTGGACAGACAGCGGCGGGCAAGGCGGTCAATGAGAGGACTGCGATGCAGACAACAGCGGTTTACGCTTGCGTGCGCATCCTTGCCGAATCCATCGCAGGATTGCCGCTCCACGTCTATAAATACAAAGGGCAGGGAAAAGAGCGTGTGTATCTACCTCACTTTCGTTGGATTTTCTATATATTTTCATTATACTACAGTCCACCCAATAATATGATCAGAAACACATAAAAAACACTAACTTTAATTTTTCGACTTGCATTAACAAAAGAACTGTGCTATTATTTCTAACAGGTCGTATGAACGATATGCAGACAGAAGGGAATCACCATGACAAAGCCCCCCCATCGACAGATGAACAAATTCGGTTCTTGTCCCTTTGCTACGGCGCAAAAACTCATCGCAGGGAAATGGGCGATCCTCATCATGCGTACCCTTGCCGCCGGTGCAAGGCGCTTTGGCGAAATTCAAAAGGAAGTCGGCGCAACACAGGCGACACTTGCCACACAGCTGAAAACGCTTGAATATGAAGGCCTGCTGACACGCACCGCCTTCCCCGAAGTCCCGCCGCGCGTCGAATACGAGCTGACGCCAATCGGTTACGCGTTCACCCCCGTCCTCGATTGCATTGAAGTGTGGGGAAACCGCTACATCGACTATCTGCATCAACACACGACACAGGCAGAATCTCTGCCGCAGGAAGAACCCACTCTATCATCACATAACGAAAGGTGATGCCACATGAAAATCACATATTGGTCCGACTACGCCTGTCCCTTCTGCTACATCGGAGAGACACGCATGAAAAAAGCCATTGCCGCGATGGACACCACCGAGCCGATTGAACTTGAAATGAAAGCGTTCCAGCTTGATCCAAATGCACCGCGAAAATCCGTAGGCAACATGACCGACCTCTTCGTACGCAAGTACGGATTCTCGCCAGATGAAGCAGAAAAGCGCATCGACAGCATTACTGCCATGGGCAGACAGGAAGGACTGAACTTCAACTTTGTCGATGCCCAGTTTGTCAACACCGTGGATGCACATCGTTTGACCAAGTATGCACAAAGCAAAGAGCCGGAGAAAGCCGACCGTCTTATCGAGGTTCTCATGGATGCCTATTTCGGCAAAAATGCCGCCCTCTCCGAACCCGATGTTCTGCGCTGTGCGGCACAGTCGGCAGGTCTTAATATGGAAGAAGCGGAAAAAGTGATCAAGTTCGACACGCTCTATCTGGACGAAGTGCAGCAGGATGAAACGGAGGCCTATATGCGTGGCGTCAGCTCCGTGCCGCTCTTTATCATCGGTGATGAACGCATTGCCGGCGCAGACAGCATCACACGGATGAAAGCCGCACTCCAAAAGGCACTGGAAAAATAATTTTTGTAGGTTGTAAAATCAAGTTGCACAGGAAAAATTCCATAGCGGAAGCCTTATGGTAAAATAGAGTTGAACAAACCAATCTACCAAAGGAGTCACGCTATGGACTTTTTATATGTGCAACTTAATTATACAATCGACGTACTTATGAAGAGCGCGTCATCATCCAGATCAGACATAGAGACGGACGCTCCCTTCGCAGCATCGCACAGGAGATCGGCTGCGCGCCCAACACCGTACACAACGAACTGAGGCGGGGCAGAGTTCTGCTCCACAACGGGAAGCGCGTGGGATACAGAGCTGTCAACGGTCAGGAAGTATACGAGAGCAACCGCGAACACTGCGGACGCCCCTCGTTGCATGAAAGCAAGAAAGCATTTCTCTCCTATGTAGTGAAGATGTTTCAGGAGATCCCTTCACCAACAAAGTGTACTGCGCTTCCTGCGGCAGCAAGTGTGAGCGGGATACATGGACGAAGGGAGCAAAAGTGTGGTCTTGCAGTCAGCCGCGCACGAAATGCGGATTGAAACGGCTGCCCGAATCCGAACTAAAGGAAGCGGCAGAATCCTTGTTCGGTGACTGCTACGAGGGCAAGATCGTGCAGAACGTCGAGCGGGTTTCCATATCCGATGATGAAGTGATTTTCCATTTGAAAGAAGGAGGCGCATACCGATGGCAAAGACAGTGCGGGTAATCCCGGCAAGCCCTAAAATCTTTCGTTCTGAGGTTACGGCAGAACCAAGGCGGCGCAGAACGGCAGGATATGCCAGAGTTTCGACCGATCATGAAGAACAGGCTTCCAGTTACGAAATGCAGATGGCGCATTACAAGAACTACATCGAGAGCCGTGCAGACTGGGATTTCGTCGGTATGTATTCGGACGAGGGCATCAGCGGCACCAACACAAAGAAGCGTGACGGCTTCAACCAGATGATCGAGGATGCCCTTGCCGGCAAGATTGATCTTATCATTACAAAGTCCGTCAGCCGTTTTGCGCGGAACACTGTGGATTCTCTGCAGAACGTCCGAAAACTCAAGGAAAACGGTGTAGAGATTTACTTTGAAAAAGAGAACATCTGGACGTTCGACACACGCGGAGAACTCCTTATCACGATTATGTCCAGCCTCGCTCAGGAGGAGAGCCGCAGCATCTCGGAAAACACCACATGGGGCAAGCGCAAGCAGTTCGCCGAGGGCAAGACCAGTGTGGGCTACAGTGCCTTTCTCGGCTATGACAAGGATTTCAAAATCAACGAGGAACAGGCGCAAGTGGTGAAGCTCATCTACAAACTCTTCCTTGGCGGGCGATCCTTCTATGCCATCACCAAGGAGTTGGAGAAGCGGGGCATCAAATCCCCGTCGGGAAAGGACAAGTGGTACATCTCCACAGTACGGTCGATTCTCACGAATGAGAAGTATCGTGGCGATGCGTTGATTCAGAAGGAGTATACGGCGGACTTCCTCGATAAGACGAGACGGAAGAATATGGGTGAGATTCCGCAGTACTATGTGGAGGAACATCACGAGGCGATTATTCCGCCGGACTTGTTCGATTTCGTGCAATCGGAGATAAATCGTAGAGAGCAGAACGGCAAGCACAGCGGTGTGAGTATCTTCGCGAACAAAATCAAATGCGGATGTTGCGGCGGCTGGTACGGAGCGAAGGTATGGCACTCCACGGATAAGTACCGCAGAGTGATCTACCGCTGCAACAAGAAATACGCCCACAAGGGGAAGCCGTGCAGCACAAGGCATCTGACGGAGGAAGAAATCAAGCGGATTTTCGTCAAAGCACTGAACTCTTTG
>ERZ772764.2601-NODE-2601-length-10457-cov-2.401557_pt1 | contig 10457 bp, 10 predicted proteins | sample MGYA00512163_ERZ772764 | MGnify/ENA primary metagenome ERZ772764 (study PRJEB29015, sample SAMEA2737903) | human oral metagenome | biome: human oral; feature: human-associated habitat; material: dental | place: China | collected 2094 ...
ACAACCGTTAATCCGTTTATTCAGAAGCCATTTCAATGGCTTCTTTTATTTTTGGACATTCTTTCTCCCATTTCTGATGATCTTTTTCAATTTTCTTAACTCTATATAAAAAGCAACAATTCTTTTCAGTTTGTTGCTTCATACCCTAAATCTAATGTTTCTAATTTTCTTCATTGTTGTCGAAAGAAAGCCTTCTTCCCCTTCTCATTCAAAGTCCATTCTATTAATGGCCATTTTCATTACCTGATCATCTATACTCGCCAGTATATGTGCCATTGTTTAATAGCAATCCCTCAGGACCGTATTTTTCATAACGGTTAACCCATCTTTGCACCTGACCTTGAACAGTTTTCAGGACTTTTGCACTAGCTTCGTAACTCATACCTTCTTCAGCAACTCTTAAAACAGCTTCTAGTCTTTCTTCATACGAATATTTACTCATAAAAAGTATACCTGAACGGTATCCTTTTTGATCTTAACCTTTTCCATATATCCAAAACTCCTCTTGAAACCGACATCTTTCCATCATAGCAAACAAAAGATCTATCGCTATGACTCTAACATCATTTTCAAGATTTCCAGATCCGTTTGTTTCATGCCCACTTTTCCTAGATGACCAATCGCTTGAATGGTTTGTTCCACATCCTTTTTCATAAGACCTTCCCCCACTTGGAAAGTACGCTGATGAAGAGCCATTTGAAAGCCTGTATAACCCGCATCGACTGCCGAAGCAATCTTGGCAGCACAAGAGGGTTTCGCTCCATCACAAACCATGCCCGATACAATCATCAAAGAATTGGATATCGTATCACAAACCAGTTGTTCATCCGGATTTTCTAAATAAGCTAACGCTGCACCAGCCGCCACTCCAGCCGAAGTCACTCCACAAAAAGCGGATAAGCGTCCAATATATCGTTTAATATGAAGAGCTACTAAATTGGATACCAATAAAGCTCGAATCAATCGTTCGTGTGATTTTTTCTTTTCTTTAGCATAAATAATGACCGGTAACGAACAAGTGATGCCCTGATTACCAGAACCGGCATTAATCACCACCGGTAAAGGACAACCGCTCATTCGAGCATCTGAACCCGCCGCCGCATACGCTTTCACTTTTGACCGAAGACTTTCTTCTTCTGATAATAGAAGTTTTCCTACTTCCGCTCCCCAATTTCCTTTTAAACCCTCTTTGGCGATGGCTTGATTCAGTTCAATTTGTTGATGAATCATTTCTTCCACTTCTTCTAGTGGAACCGTTTGAGCGTATTGAATAATAGAATGAATGGATAATTGTTCTAAATATTGATCTTGTTGATCTTCTACCAATTTCCCTTGATAAATGAATTTTCCATTTTTTATCATACGAAAAAAATTGGTGTGTTTATTTTGAATTTCAACTAAACAATCATTGCCCTGATCATCACGAACCCATATTTCAATATCTAGGTTTTCCACTCCCTCTTTAAGCTCTACCTTGATTTGGTTTTCTTTCAACATTTCTTTTGCACAAGCAATATCATAGTCGTTCACTTTAGATAAAACTTCCAATCCCTTATGGGCCTCTCCTGCTATCAAACCAATAGCGGTTGCTGCTTTAACCCCTTTTAAACCATGGGTATTTGGAACGGTCACTCCTTTAACATTTTTAATGATATTTCCTGAACAACGAACGATCGTTTCTTTTGGTAAACCACCCAAGATTTCCCTTGCCTTCGCACTAGCTAAAGCAATCGCAATGGGTTCTGTACACCCCAAAGCACATACCAATTCTTTTTTTAATAATTGTGTCAACGGATTCATACTTCACCTATCGTTTCTATCCCAGTTTACTCTAACAAACATCTTGAAATCCTTCTAAACAAATTCAGTTTTCAATGTTGTATGATTTGACCTATCAAAAAGAGGATTTCTCCTCTTTTTACATGTGTCTTTTAATAATCATACGAATAATATCAGCAGCCAATTGTGGATCATCATTACAAACCACATACTTATACATCCCAATCAAATCCATTTCCCGAGCTGCCTTCGCCAAGCGTTCTTGAACAATTTCTTCCGGTTCTGTATTGCGACCTCGAATTCGCTTTTCAAGATCTTCCATGCTAGGTGGCACAATGAAAATAGTCAACGCATCCTCCACCTTCTTTTGAACCTGTTGACAACCCTGCACTTCAATTTCCAAGATCACATTCTTACCTTGATTGCGTAATTGTTCAACTTGTTTCAAAGAAGTTCCGTAGTAATTACCGACAAATTCAGCCGACTCTAACAATTCGCCCGCTTTCTGAGCTCTTTCAAACTCCGCTTTTGATACGAAGAAATAATTCACTCCATCCACTTCACCGGGTCTTTGTTTCCGCGTCGTTAAAGAAACCGAATAGGATAAATTTAAATCAGCATCATGAATGAATTCTTTTAATACCGTACCCTTGCCAACACCAGAAGGACCAGATAAAACAATTAATAAACCCTTGGTCATAAATACATCTCCCTTTTTAAATACTTTATTACAAAATAAGCCCTTCTGCAATCTATTTCACAAGAAACCACCTATTGTTTTTATTCTGAACGAAGAGCCGATACCGGATCGGATTTCGCTGCCTTTCTAGCTGGAAATAGACCACTTAAAATCGTTAAGAACACCGATAAAGCCACTAAGACAATCATCGTTTTTACCGGTAAAAACGCATGGATATCCGTTCTACCTGCCAAGTGATGAATTGCCTGATTGATTGGAATCTGCAACAATAATGCCACCAGAACCCCTATTAAGCCAGCCAATAAACCGGTTATAAAAGTTTCTGCATTAAAAACTTGTGAGATGTTATGCTTTGAAGCTCCAATAGCCCGTAAAATTCCGATTTCCTTGTTTCTTTCCAGAACAGAAATAAATGTAATCACACCGATCATAATCGAGGACACCATTAAAGATATGGCCACAAACGCTATCAATACATAAGAAATCACATTCACAATATTCGTCACTGAACTCATCAAAGTTCCCACAAGATCAGTATACCTAATAACCTTATCCTCTTGTTTCGCCGCTCTTTGGTCAACGTTATAGCGATGGATCATCGCTTTAATTTCATTTTTAGCCTCAAAATCCTTTGGATAAATCACAATTTCACTAGGCTCTTCTTCATTGACATAACCCAACGTCTTCAAGTTGGCTTCATAGCTGGAATTCTTTTGATTCAACATGGAAGCGAACACATTCTTTAACTGTTGCGGATCAAGGTTCATTTGAATGGCTTTTGAAAAAGCAACAGGATCAAATCGAACAGCCGTCTTCATTTGGGTGGCCATTTGGCTCATTATTTGAGAAAATAGTTGTTCCATCACTTTAGAACTACCTAACCCTTTTTTCCCCAATTGCTTGAGGATGGCTTTGGACAGTTGATTTTGCCAATCTTCAACATCCATTTGTTTAGAAAGTTCACTCATGATCTTGGCTTGCCCCCTTGAACTATTTAAGTAAGCCGCCAAATTTTTACGAATCAAAGCTATCTCTTTTTTATGATAATTTTGAATATAATTTTGATAATCGTTTTCAACAACTTTTAGTAAACCTTGAATTTGTGTTTTCGATAATGCAAGAGAACGTATCGATTCTTGGAGCAAGTGATTCACACGATTTTGACCATGGGTTTTTACATATTGCACAAACCCTTTCATCATTTCAGCTTGATTAGCCGGAAGATGACCATGCAAAGAAGCTATGTATTCTTGCATCAACGTGTTGTACAAATTGGTCATCTTCGTTTGTATTTGAGACAAAGCAGGATGATTTTGATATTGCTGTTGCAGATACTGTTGAACAACCCTTCTGGCTTCGCTTGAGGTAAGATAAGACCCCAAATCCTTCAAAGCTCTTTGACTTTCGGGATATTGTTTTAAATAATCAGAAATTAAATTTTTAGATAAAGAAATGAACTGAATCTTAGAGAAATCCCACCGTATTTGTGAAAAAATTTCTTGTAAATCCTTTGCACTCACCTTTGCTGGATTCATATTGACTCCCTGCAAGTTAGATAGATCCAATTTCAAGACATTTGGATTGATTTGAAAAGCAGATTGTAACTTCTTTGGATTTATTTTAAATAAAGATTTCATATCAAAAGAAGGTTTTTTATCTTCCCCAAAGGCTTTTCCCGTGAAAATATTGGTCTTCTTATCGGCCAATTGAGCTTGAACAATCTTCGAATGTTTAGCTCCTTGAATCAACTCACGTGTCAAACTGGACGGGTAATTAAGGCCCGGCGATAAAATAGTTGTCTCTTGATTTCCTTTTGGTTGAACAATCCCTACAATGTTCAAATCCGGTGCTTGATTTAAAACTTTTTTCAAGTAAGTCGGATCATCAGAATGATTTGACCAAGATTTTAAGGTTTCATCATAGCTATATAGGGAAAACGCCGGTAATACTTTTAATTTCTGCTTTAAAATCTGATCATATGAATAAACTGCGGTTTTTTCTTTAGAGGTTACCGCTTCTCCTTGACTGAATTTTTTAAACATCTCCTTTAACTCTTCATAATTTCTTAACCCCAAAGCATAACTTGTCAAATCACTCATCGTTCCATTTGAACTTAACACCAACACCAATTCATGGGAGTGTTTGGGCCATCTGCCCGCCTTCAACTCATACGCATCTTGATACAATTTCTTATTTTCCGGCATTTGATGAAAAGCACTATTAGACATAGACGAGGGCATTAAGGCACTCGCATACGCATTTCGATTTGAAAATTGAGAAGGATTTACTTGATGAATGGTATCGTTTTTCATTTGATAAATCATAGGTTCCAGATGAAACCGATATTCGATCGCATTCGCATATTTCTCAAGTTCCTTCGATTGACTTTCTAAGTGATTCTTAAACGATTTTAAATCATTGCTAGAAATCTTTGAAAACATGTTTGATACTATTTTTCTTTCCTTCACCCCTTTTGAATTGGGTTGGTTGGATGAAGAAGTGTTCGTTTCACCGATTAAGGAAGATAAATCGATTCCCTGTTTTACAATTTCAATCGGGTATTGTGATAGAGTTTTTTCTTCCGTATCTTTGATATACTGATTGACTCCATTCGATATCGCCATAATTAAAGCAATCCCAATAATACCGATAGAACCCGCAAAGGCCACCAACAAAGTTCTGGCTTTCTTGGTTAATAAGTTATGAAAGCTAAGAGATAAAGCAGTCAAAAAAGACATGGAAGCTTTTCCCATATTCTGATGAACCACTGAATGATCTAACGAACTTACCTGATAGGGATGACTATCAGAAAGAATCTGACCATCTTTCAAATTCACAATACGAGTGGCGTATTGTTCTGCCAACTGTGGATTGTGCGTTACCATGACCACTAAACGATCTTTCGCCACTTCTTTTAATAAATCCATCACCTGAACCGACGTTTCTGAATCTAAAGCCCCTGTTGGTTCATCCGCCAATAAAATAGCCGGATCGTTCACCAACGCACGGGCAATGGCCACTCTTTGCATCTGACCGCCTGACATTTGGTTTGGTTTTTTGTGCATTTGCGATTCCAAGCCTACTTTCTTCAAGGCTTTTATCGCTCTTTGTTTACGCTCCGTTCCAGAAATACCGGATATAGTCAATGCAATTTCAACGTTGGATAAAATAGACTGATGAGGAATCAAATGATAGGATTGGAACACAAAACCGATGGTATGGTTACGATAACTATCCCAGTCACGATCTTTATATTGTTTTGTTGAAATACCGTTAATCATCAAATCACCAGAATCATAACTATCTAACCCACCGATAATATTCAAAAGTGTCGTTTTTCCCGAACCGGAAGGGCCTAAAATCGCCACAAATTCGTTATCTCTTAGATTTAAATAAACACGATCCAACGCCTTTTGGATTAAGCTACCTGTCCTATATTGCTTGGATATATTCTGTATTTGTAACATAAACTCCCTCCTTTTTGACTATTATACTATGAGTTCAAAACCTTTAAAGTATAGGGCTTTGAAAAGTCATGATTCATATTAGCTTGTGTTAAAATAATAACCAGTGAGGTCTTTTTATGGCAGTTGACGGCATTCTATTACACAAAATCATTCCCCTTCTTCAAGAAGATTTACCTCTTCGAATCCAAAAAATTTGGAATGTATCTAAGACGGATCTTTTATTTCAAGTTCATGGAAAAAATGGTAAAAAACAATTATTGATTAGTACCCATTCCCTATACAATCGAATTCAATTGACTACCAACAAGTTTTCAACCCCAGAAGAGCCGATTTCTTTTGTGATGCTTCTTAGAAAATATCTGGAAGGAAGCACCATTGAAAGCATTGAACAAATGGAATTGGATCGTTGGCTACAAATGAACATTAAAGCCAGTAATGAATTGGGAGATATCGTTTATTACCGATTGGTTGTCGAACTTATGGGAAAATACGCCAACTGCATTCTGGTTTCACCCGATCAAAAAATCTTAGATGCTTTAAAACGCATTCCTCCCTTTGCCAATCAAATTAGAACCATTCAACCAGGAGCGACATTTATCCCCATTGAAACTCAGAAAAAAAAGAACCCTTTTCAAGATTTTAAGTGGGATCCAGAAAGAAGTTTAACCGCCCAATTTTCCGGCTTTTCTCCTCTATTAAGTCACGAAATTGAATATCGGATGGATCATGGTCAATCTTTTTCCTCTATTATGCAGGAAATAGAAGCTTCAACATTTCTTTATTTTTCTAACGATCATAACCCCAATCATTTTCATACCATCGCCTTAAATCATTTAGGAACCAGTCAAGCATTTCCTTTAGAAAAAGGTCTCCATCAGTTATACAAAGATCTGGAAGAACAAGATCGAATCAAACAATTAACCAACGATGTGATGAAATTCATCCAAAGAGAAAGAAAACACCAAGAAAGAAAACTTCCTCGTTTACAAGAAGAGTATCAAGAAGCTCTAGATTGTGATCGGTATCGTATTTATGGAGATTTATTGTATGCCTATTTTCCCCAAGTCACAAAAGGACTATCAACCATTACCTTAAAAAGCTATGAAACTAATGAACCCATAACGATTCCTTTGGATCCAAAACTGGATGGCAAGGCTAACGCCCGAAAAATGTTCCAAATGTACAACAAACGTAAAAAAGGACAAAGTTACTTGCAGGATCAAATTCAAAAAACCATGATTGAACGAGATTATTTTCGATCCCTTGAAGAACAATTATCTTATGCGACGGTCGAATCTGCCCGGCAAATTCAAGAACAATTAATCAAACAAGGTTATTTAAAGCGTAAAACCAAAAAAAACCAAAAAAAAATAAAAGATTCAAAAATTCCGATCCATACCCTTGTTTCCAAAACAGGTATCGGAATTCGATTTGGGAAAAACAGTTTTCAAAACGAAGAAGTCACTTGGCATAGCCCTAAATCATTCACTTGGCTTCATGCAAAGGATTATCATGGGGCTCATGTGGTGATTGAATCAAATCAACCGGATGAAGAAACGCTTCGTTTAGCCGCTAATATTGCTGCTTACTTCTCTTCCGGTCGTTATTCTTCCTCTGTTCCGGTGACTTATTGTTTTATCAAAGAACTCAAAAAAATACCCGGTTCAAAACCGGGCATGGTTCAATTAAGTTCTTATAAAACCATTTATATTGATCCCAATGAAGAAGAGCTTAACGCTTACCAGCTGCTGCAATAGTGAGCAGCTTTTTTACTTCAAATTTCTTTAAGCGCCGGTATTCTCCTTGTCTAAGATTACCTAGATTCAAAAAAGAATATCCAATTCGTTGTAAGGTATACACTTCAAAACCAAAATAGGCCATCATTCTTCGAACTTCTCGATTTTTTCCTTCTTGAATCGTTAAGCGAATGCGTGTTTTATTTGTTTTACGACTTCTTTCCAACACTTCTACACTTGCCGGTAACGTCATCCCGTCTTCCAAAGGAATCCCCTTCTTTAATTTTGTTAACATGTGGTCTTCTAAATATCCATTCACATAGACTTCATAAATTTTATCCATATGATGACTTGGATGCATCATTGCGTTCGCAAATTCACCATCATTTGTGACCAATAATAAGCCCGTGGTTTCATAATCCAAACGGCCCACCGGAAATATCCGTTGTTTTACATCTCGAAAACAATCCATGATGGTCGCTCTTTTCAAATCATCGTGAACCGTGCTAATCATTTTCTTTGGTTTATTCAACAGGAAATACACCTTTTCTTCTTTTTGAATAGACTGTCCATTAACCATAATTTCATCATCAAAAGAAACCTGCACTCCCATTTCCTTCACGACTTTTCCATTCACTTTTACTTTTCCCTGAGCAATCAGTTCCTCGGCTTTTCTTCTTGACGCAATTCCTGCTTGCGCAATCACTTTTTGTAATCGCTGCATATTCCTCCTTTTAGTGGTGATTCTGAGTATGGCCCCAAAATCCACTCCCTGCTTTCTTAAAATTATTTTCAATACAAACCATCGCTTCTTGCTTGCCTAACTCCTTTAAACAAGTTAACCGTTGATGCCCATCCAAACAAACATAGCCCTCTTCCACTTCATTCACTCGAACCGGAATAGCCATTCCTCTTTGTAAGATGGATTGTTTCAATATCTCATTCGGCTTATTATGAAATAAAATCGTTTTCAATAAGACTTTCTTAGTGATCATATTATAAGTATAAAAGAAAAAATCCTCTTTTGAGGATTAAAGTAACGCTTCCACCACTTTTGATACCTTTTTCATACTAATCGTCGGTTCAAAACGTTCCACCACATTTCCTTGACGATCCACTAAGAATTTCGTGAAATTCCACTTAATATCCGAGGTTTCTTGATAATCAGGGTGTAACTTCTTTAACATTAATGACATGGCCAATGCCTTTGGACCTTTACCGAACCCCTTAAACCCCTTTTGACTTTTTAAGAATGTAAATAATGGCAATTCCTGTTCTCCATTGACATCTGACTTATGAAATTGATCGAAACTTGTGTGGTACTTCCACGTACAAAATTCATGAATTTCCTCATCATTACCGGGGGTTTGATGAGCAAATTGATTACAAGGAATATCAATGATTTCCAATCCTTTCTCATGAAAAGAACGATACATTTCTTGTAAGTCCTTATATTGTGGTGTAAATCCACAAGCGGTCGCCGTATTCACCACCAATAACACTTTTCCTTGATATCGACTTAAAGAAACCGATTCACCTTGACGATTTTCTATCACATAATCATAAATACTCATAAAACTATCTCCCTTCTTCCTTTTTAATTGTCATAATAGGATCTTTCTTCAATTCTTCTTGCAGAACTTGATGGCAAGTCGCCACTAGTGGAATTCCCACTAACATACCACCAATTCCAAATAAAGACCCCATAATCACTACCGTCACAAAAACCCAAATAGCCGGTAAGCCAATTTTAGCCCCTACTACTTTTGGATAAATCAAATTACTTTCAATCTGTTGAAGAATGACCAGATAAAGAATAAAGAAAACAGAAAGAATCGGTTGTACCGTAAAAACCATAAAAGCGCCAATCACTCCCCCGATATAGGCTCCTATAATAGGAATGATATTGATAAAACCCACTAAAATACCAACGGATAAGGCATATGGAAAACGGAAGATGAACATACCGATCATACACAAACCAGAAAGAATAAAAGCTTCTAATAATTGTCCAACGATAAAATTATGAAAGTTTTGATGCAAGAGTCCATAAGCATATTTCATCTTTAAAACCCAAGTTGGTTTTAAGAAATGATGAACTATTTTAGAAATTTCTTTCTTCAAATAAGATTTATTGGCCAACAGATAAATAGAGAAAATCACAGCAATTAAACCATTGGATAAAAGGCCGACAAACGAATTCACTACATTCAACGTACCACTGGCTAAGTTAAAAACATTAGTCCTTACAAAGTGAACCATACTTTCTACATAACTTTGCCAGTTTACTTTTTGGATCTGTTCGACCACCATTGGGGCATACTTTTTCAGATGATCATTTTCACCCAAAGATTGAATGGTTGCCGGTAGATTCTTCACTAAAGATCCAATCGAATTGGATACTTCCGGAATGATCACAAATAAAAGAGTCACCAGCACCAATACAATTAGAAAATAAGCCAATACCAACGCAACTGTTTTTTGAACTTTCTTCTTTTCTAAAAAAACATAGGTAATATTGACTAAATAGGCCAATATTGCACCAAGCAATAGAGAATGAAAAGCTGATAAAAAATGTTGAATAAACCAAAAAATCCAGTCGATTTTCAACACAATCATCACTAATATAAAAACCAAGAAAATACTTTGATTGATTGGATTGTTTTTAAATTTCATATCTTCTTCTTTCTTTTTCTTAAAAAATAGACTGAAATAAGCAGAAAGTCAACTTTTCTTTATTTCTTGATTCTTTTTCTTTCTTTATATGATTTCGAA
>ERZ772764.2604-NODE-2604-length-10452-cov-2.673560_pt1 | contig 10452 bp, 8 predicted proteins | sample MGYA00512163_ERZ772764 | MGnify/ENA primary metagenome ERZ772764 (study PRJEB29015, sample SAMEA2737903) | human oral metagenome | biome: human oral; feature: human-associated habitat; material: dental | place: China | collected 2094 ...
CGACCGCCCCGCCGGTATTGCCGCCCCTCGCATCGTAATAGGAGGCCACCCATACCGAGGTTTTGGGGATAAACAAGGCCGACACGATGATGATCATCAGGAAGGTGTTGACCGGCTGCATGGTGCGTTTGGTAATAAACTGCACCAGCATCGAGGTCAGTGCCAGCATCGCCCCCAGCTGCAACAGGCTGATCAGGGGCGAGCCCGTACCTCCGCCGTTGAAAAACATGGCGACCGCATTCAGCCCCTTGGCCAGCACGTCGATATCGCCCACCACCCACAAGGTCGTGATATCCTGATCCGCCCCCGCATCGATGCTTGTCGGCAGGGCATCCGCCCAAGCCGGCAGCTGGGCCAACAGCAGTGCAAGCAATACCGTTGTTTGTCCGACACGTTCGCGGCTGCGGCGCAGGCAGGTGGCAAGCCGGTTTCTGCTGTGCGGCAGCCCGCTTGGCTTTTTGGACTGCCTGAAACTTTCAGGTAGCCTGAACAGGGATGCGGCTGCGTCGCAAACGAAACGGATGAAACAGAGGCGGCTGAACATGATGTTTCCCTTTATCGGTATCGGCGTGTTGGTTATTGGGACAATCCGGAACTGTTGCCGGCCAGCAAGGCCGCCCCGCGCACCATGGTGACGAAGTTGCGGTGGGCGGCGGCACGGTTGCTGCTGTCGGTATAGCGCTCGGCCTGTGCCGTCAGCGCGGCCAGTTGTTTCTGCTGATCCGGCGACAGGGCGACGACGCGCTTGCCGCCGGCAGTCACGTTGGCCGAGTAGGCGATGGAGACGGTTTTGTTCATGGCTAATACCATTTCGGCCGCCATCTGTTCGCCGTACAGATGGGCGGCGGCATCGGCCGCCTGGATGGCGGTTTGCGTACCGCTCCTGGCCGCCTGGCTGAGGGCGTCGACGCTCTCTTTGGGCAGCCGTTTGAGGAAGGCAATTTGCTGCTCAGTCAGCGGCTGGCTGTTATCGATGAAGTAAGCCATGATCGAGCCTTCTTGGATTTGGGTCGGAATTGAATCGCCTAGGCTGCCGCCGTCGCCGAAAGCGGTCTGTTTGCCGATCAGCAGGTTGAGGACGTAGCGGTGGGTGCCAGGGAATTTGGAGTCCCCGGTGGCCACCTCTTGGCAGCTGTCGGCCTTATTGATGTTGAAATCCTTACATTGGTACTCGCTGAGTGCCGCACCGGTCGGCGCACCGTTAACCAGGTCTCTAAACGACCAAATCGGCGCCAAGTCTTTGTCTGTCCGTTCGGCCGAACCTTGCACAAAATTACCGCCGGACGAGGTAGAAGAAGCCTTGTCGCCGGTCAAAACGATTTGCGTGCCGTACAGGCTCATGGCCATTTGCAGGAAGGATTGGTCGCCGCCGTACGGCCGGGTGTCGATGGCACCGTTGCCGGAGTCTTGGAAGACGCCGGAAGAAACCAGGGTGTTCATCATGTTGTTGCCGTAGTCGGTGGACTGATCGGCGGCATCGTCCGCGCGGTTGGCGTTTTTGCCCTTGTAGCTGCGGCTGTCGTTGGCTTCGGCAAAGTCTTTGGCCGCACCGGACGAGGCCGCCATCACCGCTTCGGCCTGCCCTTTGTTGTCGTCGCCGAAGGCGGACGGATTGCGGTTGCCGCGCAAATAATCGACCGCCGCCGTGCTCAGCTGGCAGGTATTCTTGGCCTGGTTGTTGATTTTGGTAGTCCAATCCTGCAGGCCGGACATGATGTTCTGGCAAGGCGGGCATAAGTTGTCCAAGGCAATTTTGGCAGCATAGCCCGTGCCGTTGGCGATGATGGCGCGGATCAGGTTCTGCAAGTTTTTCTCCGAAATCATGGAAAAACTGCCGAAATAGGCATCGATGCCGCCACAACCCGCCCCGAAGCGCGGCGGGTCGAAGGCCATCACGTTAAAGCTGCGTACCGGGGTGCGTACCGACAGACCGCCCAAGGTGCCGCCGTAGTTGTCGTTGACCCCGCCCAGCGAAGGCGCGGTCTGGTTCCACATGGCATCCATGCCGCCGGAAACGTCGGCCTGCGTCGGGGCGGCGGCACCGAGCCACAACGATAGGGACAGTATGGTGGGGATGACGTATTTTCGGGGATTTCGCAAATAAGATTTCATGATTTCCTCCTGTTACATTCTGCGCCGTATCATTTCGTTCAGCATTTTGACCAATTCGTCGGTATTGTCCGGATTGCGCACCCGCCGCCGCACCTCGGCCATGTCGCCCGGTGTGAGGATGCCCCGATCCTGCAGTTTGGCGATGTTGCTCAGCTCGGGATCGGCAATTTTCATGTCGATGGCCGCCAGCACGATTTTTTCTTCCAATTCGGACTGCGACATCGCACCGTGCGCCACGATTGCCACCTTGTCCGGCGGCGCAACCAGCACCACGGCCGGGGTCAGCCGGATACCCAGGGAGCGGGCGCGCGCCGCGCCCCGGTCAAACCGCAGTTGTGCGGCCGGCATCCCTTGGATCGTGCCGCCGTCGGTGCTGATGTAGCGCACCGGCAGGCCGTATTTCTGAGCCAGCATCCGGGTTACGGCAAATTGGCTGTGGCAAAAACGGCATTGCGAATCGAAAAACATCCATAACCCGGCCTTGCTGCGCAGATCACGAATGATGCCTTCGCGGGCGCGGCCGATTTGTGATAAAGCTTGCGCCCGGGCCATTGACGAAATCGGAAAACGTACTGATTCGTCCAGCATCGGGTCGTTACGCACCACGTGTTCGCTCATGTTGGCGTAGTTGGTGGTCATGTCCAGGGCCAGCCGCTCCATGTACTTGTAGGCACGCACATTCTCTTCGGTCGGATTGGTCATGGCGCGGTCCAGCAGGATCGGCAGCTGCTGCCGCACCCAGGCGGCGGAAAACGGTTCGGTTTGGGCGGATTCCGGCGCGGTGCCTTTTGCCGGTGCGGCCGGTGCGGGTGCAGGCACCGGTTGCCGTCTGGGCGCGGGCTTGGCCGGAGCCAGTGTTTCGTCATACCACAGCCAGCCGCGCGGCGCGGCGCGCCGGTAGGCGTTGTCGGCATAAACGCTTTGGCCGGCGGCCAAAACCACGGCTGCGGCGGCAACCAGGGCGGTGGTGAATCGGTATCGCATAACTCTCCCGTTCAACGTTGCGGAATAGTGTCGTTAATCGGCTGCTTCCAATCGAAGGCTTTGGGCACGGTGCCGTGCGTGCCGAGCCAGCTGCGCACCTGCGAGCGCACCTGCTGCTGTTTCGGCGGCGGCAGTGCCGCCAGGGCCCGTTCCGCCCGCCGGTTGTGCCGGCGGTCGGCCACGGCGGCAATCATCAGCCATTTAGCGGCATCCACCGGGTTGGCCTCGCGCAGGCGGTCGCCCCTGCCCTGATAGTCGGCCAATGCCAACATGGCGCCGATATGCCAGCGGTCTGCGGCCTGTACCAATAACGGGTAGGCGCGGTAGGGGTTCTGGATGCCGCCGCGCCCGTTCAAGATGGCCATGCCGTAGCCGTACAACCCTTCGGCCTCGTTGGCCCGTGCCGAGCGCTCCCAGTATTCCAAGGCCTCGCGTTCGTTTTTCGGTACGCCGTAACCGCGTTCCAAAATCTGCGCGATATAGACGGTGGCCGGCCAAAACGCCTTGTGCTGGCTGCCGCTTTTATAGGCACTCTCGGCCGCGCGGAACCAACGCAAGGCTTCGGCACCGTTGGCCCGTACGCCTTGACCGTAGTAATACATCAGCCCCATGTTGTAGGCGGCCGCATAATTGCCGTTGATGTCGGCCAGCCGGCCGCCCTCCATGCGTTTGGATGCCAGGCTGTAGGCGCGCACGGCAGTGGTGTAATCGGGACGGCCGCCCAGCCCGGGCAGCCGGCCGGTATGCGCCAGGTAGCCGTATTGCAAAGCCGCCCATCTGTTGCCTTGGTTGGCGGCGTTTTTCAGGTCGGTTGCCGCCGCCGCGTCGCCGCCGATGACCCTGCGGTACATACCGAGGGCGAATTCCTGGTCGCGCTGCCACATCCGCTGCCGGCTTTCCGGCCGGTCGGCCTGGGTGCGGGGCGCGGTATTGGCCTGGCTGGCCAGGCCCCGGTTGCCGAACACTTGGTTTTGGCTGTTTGCCGGCGCGCCAAACGATAGGGCTGGCAGGCAGCACAATACCGCTGCCGCGACTGCCATCCTGTGTTTTGATGACATCTGTTTGCTCCTAATTGAACTCGCAGCAGTCCACCCAGCGCCACAGCAGGTAAACCGCATCGGAGTCGTTATTGTTCAAGGCCTGATCACTGCGCCCGATCGCCCAGGAAAAGTCACTGGCGCCGAGGCGGTGCGCCCCCTTGCTGGTCAGATTGAAGAAATTGGCCACTTCGCCGCTCAGTTGGCCGGACAGCGTGCCGATGTCGACGCCGCTGCCGGCGGTGCTGCTGTTGGCCGACTGCGATTCCGGATAAGGGAACAGCATGCTGGCCTTGAATTCGGATTTGGACGGGAACGGTACGGGCACCGGGCTGCACAATGCTTTGTCGCCGACGGTCGAGACCGAAGCATAGCCGCCGGTGCGGTTGGACAGCAGGATTGAGCGGTTGAGGATGGTGGACGTGCCGATAATGCTGTTTTTCTCGACCGACATCGAGCCGGCAGCCGGCAGGTTATTGCCCATGCAGCCGCCTAACCAATAGGCCGCATCGTCGGTCGGTCCCCAGCCGAGACCGGTGGTATGGGCCACGCAGGAAGCCGTGTGCGCCGGCAGGTCGAACAGCGGATTGTTGACCACATTGCCGATGGCCATCCATTCCGGATACAACAGGTTCATGAACACCGGATCTTTGCTCGACCAGGTCGGCTGGGTAATGGACGTTTCCAGATTGCCGCCCTTATGGAAGCAGCGCGGACTCCAGCCGTAGGGGTTGAACGGGAACTCCCAGCTGTGGAAATGTCGGAAGGAGGTGTCGTAACGGCCGGACGAGCCTTCGCCGGCCGTCTGCAAAGTCACCGGCTGCAGCGTGCCCGACAGTTGCGCCATCTGCCGCAACATCGGCCTGACCGATGCGCCATACACCGGCGAGCAGTCGGCGCGGCGCACCACTTCGACAAAACGGGTCGGCAGCCACATGCCGCGCGTGTAGCCGTATATCTTCCCGCATTTGCAGATGGACTGGTTGGTCGCGCCGGGCGGATAAGACACGTCGCTGCCGGACACGGTGATATTGGCCATGATCCGTAATGGGAAGCCGGAATCGTAGTTGAAATTCATCAGGGCGTTATAACTGGCAACCGAGCAGCTGCCGCCACCGATGTCGCCGCCCGGTCCGGCGGCGTTCAGGCTGCCTGAAAATCCCAACAGGGCGGTCAAGGTAATCACGAAATATCTGAACTGCATCATGCGGCCTCCATCAGTCGAAAGGCGGTACAGAAACCATCCGCCAGGCGTCCCCCTGCTGCTGCATATAGGTCGGCACGCTGCGGATGCCCAGCCGTTGTGCCAGCGGCGGGGTCAGCGGCGAAGCGGTCAGGCCGGCATCGGCCAGGTCGCCCAAACGGGTGTAAAACAGGACGGTCTGCGGCCGCTCGCGCATGATCCGTTGCGCATAACGTACCTGCCGCCCGTCGCGGCCGTCGACGGCCAGAATGGAGCGGCGGCCGGACGGATCCAAAGCCAGCACGTTGAAACGCGTGCCTTTCGGATAGACCACCGAACCGGTAGCCGGATGGCGGATATCGTAGGTGGCAGTGGCATAAGGGGTGACCAAGCGGTTGCTGATCTCGGTGACGGTCGGCAGATCCATCGAACCCGCCATCTGCCGGTTGAGCGCCTGCACCGTACGGCGGCCGTGCGCCTGCCAGTCGAAGCGTTCCGCCGCTGCTCGCATCGCGGCGGCCTGGTCCGGTTCGGATACCCGCCACTGCCGGCCGAGCCGGCGGCCGAAATCCTTCCGCTCCACCGCCCCCAGGGCGGCGGCCAAATCCGGCACCCCCTGCACCAGATACCATTTGCCGCCGTTTTGATGCAGCAGGGCCGGCACATGGCTGATACGGTATAGCCGGAACGCCTGCGGCATGACCATGATGTTGGGCGGATTGCGCCGCGCGCTTTCAGGCAGCCTGCGCACCAGGTGTTCGGCATAATCGAAGGCGGTGTCCACCCCGCCGCTGCCCCAGCCCCGGTACAGGAAGACTGTGTCTTTGCGCCCCGCCCCTTGTGCCAGCAGCTTCAACAGTTCCGCTTCAGGCATGGCGCGGGACACGAATACCACGGTTTTCACGCCGTCCAGCTGCCGCATGGCGGGATTCTGCCCCGACGGCATCAGCATTTCGCCGGGGCGCAGCTGCAGGCCGTTCAGGTTGCCTGACAACTGCGCCGCACGCCGGTGCTGCGCGTCCAGCAGGCTTTTCAGACCGTCTTCCCCGGCGGCGGCCGGGCTAGAACACAGGCACCAGGCGGCCGCGCACCAGAGAAAGCGGGTAAGGCCCCCAATAACGCGAGTCCCAAGAATGCTTCTCGGAGCCGAATACGAAAACTTCATCTCGATCCAATCTGTAAGTCTTGTCCCAAAAGGTCGGCGGTTTGCTCAATTTAACTGCGCCGTAACGCACATCGGCAATCAGCCGGCCGTTGATGTAGACATTGCCGCCGGCAATGCGCACTTCGTCGCCGGGCAGTCCGGCCACCATCTTGCCGATTGGCTGGCCGTCGGCGATCACCGGTGCCATACCGCGTGCCGGAAACAGGATGATGTCGCCGCGCCGCAGCGGCCGCCTCGGCTGCCGTTTGTCGTACCAGTACAGCTGCCAGGGCAGGCAGCCCTGTACCTTGGCTTCAAACAGCAGTGCGCCGCGCTGCTGCAGCAGGGGGCGTACCGCCCAAGCGGCGGTAAACACCGCGATACCGGCGGCGGAGACCAGCAGGCGGGTTTTCAGCGGCGGCAAAGCCTGTTTCGGCATCCTCTCCGCCGCCTCAATCCAACTGGCTGCCCAAGCGGCTCTCGGAAGCCGCTCCGGGCAGCGTATCCCCTCCCAACGGCGTCACGGCGGGTACCGGTGGGGTATGGGCGGCGGCGGCCGCTGCGGCGGCAGGCAACAGTTTGATGCCCAATTCGGCAGCCACTTGTTCGGTCATATCCGCTTCCGGCGGATAAGTCAGCACCGCCGACTTGCGCACCACGATCCGGCCATCGGCCGCCAGTTCGTCCAGCTTGGTCTGAATGCCGGCCAGTTGCGTCGCCAGTTTCTGCTGAGCTTGTTCAGGGCTGTCGGACTGGATGCCGGCCAAGGCCTCCTGCAAGTAGGCGGCGGCCAGCCGGTCGGAGTCGACCACTGCGATACTGCCGGCGGCGCGGCTGGGGAATAGGGTGCGGTAGAAGCTGTAGCCGCCCAGCAGTACCGCGAGTACCACCAGCGTGATCAGCAGGGCGTTGCCGTTGCCGCCGCCCAGGCGCGGCGGAGCAGCCTGCACCGTTACAGATGCGGGAGTGGGGGTGGGGGCGGCCTGTTGTTCGGCCTGGGGAGGGGTATCACTCATGATTCGTCCTTTTCAGGTAGCCTTTAGGAGGTGCCATCGCCGTACAGCCGCTTGGCTTCGGCTTCGACCAGGTGGGTAATCTGCTCGCCGTTGCGCACGCGGCGCTGCAATTCTTTGAACAGGTCGCCTTCGGTATTGAACAGCACGCGGTTGAACGGGGTTTCGATCAGGCGGGCGATGCCGGCACTGCTGCCGCTGCGCACCAGGATTTCGCTGTACTGGCCTTTGGCGGTCTTCACTTCGCTCATCAGCCGCTCGGTATAAGCATCTACCTGGATCCATTTTTTCGTTACCGCTTCGGCAATCGCCTCCGGCGTCTGCTGCATATGGAATTTGGTGTGCGCCGAGGCCATGATGGCCGAGCCGTGCGGTGTGCTGTAAATCTGGGCGAAGGTCTGCACCACCACGCCGACCGAGCCGTCTTCCTTGCGCACTTTCGAGTTCAGCTGGGCGATGAATTTGGCAAACGGCTCGTCGGTCACCCGGTCGCCGCCTTCCTCCACCACCAGCATGCGGCGGCGGCCGTCGCGGCTGGTAAACATTTCCTGGGCGATGGTGGTGGACAGCATCATCAGCACCACGTCGCACAGGTGCTTGTTGGTGGTCAGGCCGGATAGTTCGATAACGGTCCAGTCGGCCTCGGTGCGGAAATTGTTTTCGCCCCGGAACCAGCGCCCCATCGAGCCGGTCGAGCCGAAGGGCGACAGCAGCATCGCCAACTGGTGCTGCTGGTCGGCCATGCGGCCGGTCTGGTTGTTCAAAAACTGGATCACGTCGGTAATCTCGGCCTGGTTGCCTTTGTTGGCATACACCGACTTGACCGCTTCCTCGGCCAGCGCGCGCTGGGTGTCGTCCAAACCTTCCAGCGGTTTGGCCATCTTGCCGATAATCGGCAGGATCAGTTCGATTTCGCGGTCGATGTCGGAAATTTTGGTAAACGGGTTGAGGCTGACTTCAGAATGGAAGTCGAAGTCGATGATTTGCGCACCGGCCGCGCGGGCGGCGGCCAGGTAGGACGAACCGGTATCCAGCGTCCAGATTTTGGTGCCCAGCGACAGTTGGTCCTGGATCAGGCGCTGTACGGCAAAGGTTTTGCCGGTGCCGGAACCGCCGGTCCACACCCAGTTGTAGTTGAGGTTGCGCGGGTCGAACAGGGCGTAGCGGAACAGGCGGCCGATGCGGGTGGTCAGCAGCATTTCGTTGCCGAAGCCCTGCCATTCGTCGGTGACCGGCAACAGGTGGGCCGCATGGCTGCCGCCCATGGTTTTGAAGCGGTGGGTGTTCTTGATCGATTCCGGGGAGGCGTTCAGCGGCAGCTGGTTGAAGAAAGACACTTCGGGCATATAGCGTTCCGGCCGCATCACGAAGCCGAAGCGCTTGTAGTAGGAAGCGAGGGTGGATTGGGCGCTGCGGATAGCGTTGGCCGAAGGGTTGAACAGGCACAGGCTGGTGCTGGCTTCCACCAGGTTGCCGCCCTCGATCATCAATTGGGCCAGCTGTTGGTAGCCTTCGCGTTTTTTCTTCAGCCGGGGCGACCATTTGAGCATCAGCGGGTTGGCCGATTTTTCCACCTGGCCTTGGTTGGTGCGTACTTTGGCCGCCTTGGTCTGTTGTTCCGGGAAATGGAGGGTGGTGCACAGCGCATAGGGCATGCCGATCTGCGGGCCGTCGCCGGGCGGGTTGCCCAGCAGTTCGATCATGCGCGAGAAATGGAAGGGCTTTTCCGAACCGGGATAGCGGTCGATGGCCAGCAGGCCGATGTATTGCCGCTCCTGCGAATAGGAAAAGCCGGAGCAATGAAGTAAGTCGTGACGGCGGTTGTCCCAGTTCATGCGAGAACCAACTGGGAACAACTGTTCGTTCAAAGGTGTTTCCTCTTCCACACCGGTATCCCAATCTTCATACACCGCAAAATAGCGGCGCAACACACCCATCAGTGCCGGGGTGGATAATATGTTCGCTTTAATGCCCATCACAGTCAGTTGTGATAATACGCGGCTGCGTAGCTTCAAAAACTCATCACACTCCTTGCGGAAGGCATCCGTTTCTTTTGGACTTCCTGAAAACGGATTCTGCGTTTTGAGTGGAATTTTGAAAGTCCACAAGCAGTAACTTTCCAAAATGCGCGTTTCCGTGGTCGGCACCAACCGATGTCGGCTGCCGCGTTCGATAAAGGCGGCGCGTTCGCGCACCCCGTATTGGGCGGTCTGCACCGCCGCATCGCCGGATACGCCGAAACGTGCCCGGGCATAGGTTTCGGTTACCGGGCGGATATGCGGCGAGCCGAAATGGATGAACTGCATAAGGGTGCCGCCCGGATAGGGCTCGTTCAGCAGCACCGCGGCCGCATCCGGGGTTTTGTCATCCCAGCCGGCCAGCGGCGGGAACAGGCAGGCCGAACCGATGGCATTGTCCGCTTCGCAATAAAAAATGCCGTCTTCGTCGTTGCCGGCAGTCAGGGAGATATACTGCCAGCCGACATCGCGCTGTTCGTTTTTTTGGAAAATATTCATACCGCTGAGCATCTCGTCAAGCGGCAGGACCCGTTCTGCGGTCTGCCGCAGAGGGGGTTAGAAGGGGGTGTCGTCGGATTCTATTCCGGCCTGCTCCGGCGTGCGCGGCTGCTTCAGGGTAATGGAGGCAATGCGCTCGGAACCGAGGTTGAGGTAGAGGTTTTCGACGCGGATTTTACGGGTTTTGACCGTTTGGCCGTCTTTCTCGTAGCTGTCGGACAGCTCCTCGCCTTCCACCACCACCGGCATACCTTTGGCCAGCAGCCCGTGCAGGTGCGCCGCACGGCGGTTCCAATACTCGCACTCCAGCCACTCGGTTGGGCCGGCCTGTACATAACGGTCCTGCCCGTCGACCTTTTGGCGTTTGAAACGGTTGGAAGCAATCGAGAAGTTCAGGACGGTACTGGCTTCGCCGTCGCTGCGGTTAATTTCTTTGAGTTCGAAAGACTGTCCGAGATTGCCC
>ERZ772764.2606-NODE-2606-length-10447-cov-9.013568_pt1 | contig 10447 bp, 8 predicted proteins | sample MGYA00512163_ERZ772764 | MGnify/ENA primary metagenome ERZ772764 (study PRJEB29015, sample SAMEA2737903) | human oral metagenome | biome: human oral; feature: human-associated habitat; material: dental | place: China | collected 2094 ...
CAGCCGATACCTGGTTGGCCCAATCGCGCAACCACGCGTAAGCGCTATATTCAACTTGCAAGGCATTACCCAGCATTTGCTGGCGCATCATCCGCACCATGAACATACCAATACCTAGCAGCATACCCAGTCCCATAATCATAAAAACTATCGCCAGTAATACAGCAATCACGCCATCGCTGAACGATAACTCAACGTGGTGTCCAGCATTATCTGTTGACATTTCCTGGAATGTTGTATAGATAAAATAGCTAGCCGCAAAGAAACAAAAGATAATGATAGTTATTGTCAGAACGACATTATCTTGCGCATTGCGAGCCCGCGCTACGGCAAGCTGGCCTTTGGTTTGCGCCTGCGATTGCGGCGGCTGCTGATACTGTTGGTATTGCTGGTACGGCTGTTGATCCATAAACCCTCCGATTAGATACTATCTCAAGACTCGCGCCTATTCTGTTACATTATAACAGGATTAATCATAATAAGCAGCAACTCCACCGTTTTTGATTACGCTAAATATCACAACCAACCGCCAAGACCGCGAGCCGCCTAATCAACTAAGTTTTCCACTGCTGCCACGAACTGTTCGCCGCGGTCATTATAACTCTTAAACATATCGAAGCTAGCGGCGGCCGGACTGAGAATCACTACGTCGCCAGATTGTGCTTGATTGGCTGCCGTTTCGACGACCATTGGCATCGTCGCCATTTCTAATTGCACAATTTGGCAAGAGACGTTTTCTTTTCGCAGAATTTCAGCAATTTCACTAGCATTAGCGCCGTTGACGATCACTGCTCGCATTTGCTGCCTGGCGATTTCCTGCGCTAATTCCGCGTAGTCCGCACCCTTGTCAGAGCCGCCCAAAATCAAAATTTTTGGCTCCGTGAAAGCTTTTAACGCGGCGATGGCGCTACCGGGCGTGGTTGAAATGCTATCATCGTAATATTTCACGCCGCTTTTCTCGGCGACGAATTTCAAACGGTGCGGCAGCCCTGTGAAACTCTCCAGTCCAGCGGCAAATTGCTCATCGGTCACTGTAACAGGCAGTTCTGTCACCGCGCTCATCGCCGCACAGGCATTCTCTAGGTTGTGCGCGCCCGGCAACCGTAAATGATCGGTGCTGCAAATCTGCCGATTTTGCACGCAAAAGTAGCCATCCTGAACATAAACTTGGTCATCGTCAGGAATAGCGTAGCGCTGCGCGAAATCTAGCGCATCATCTCCGCAGCATTCACACATTGCATGACCTTGCCTATCTAATAGCCCGTCAAATGGCATAGCAGCCACTTCCTGTGAATATTTATTCGTTGGGTGATATAAACAAACATCGCCAAGACGCTGGTGGCGGCGAATATTTTTCTTGGCATTAAGATAGTCGGCGAAATCCGTATGGACATTCAGATGATCCGGCTCGATCATTAGCACCACCGCAATGTGCGGCGATTTTTCTAGATCCCACAGCTGAAAGCTAGACAATTCATAAACGACAATGTCAGTTTTTTTAATCTTCGGCAAGACATCCAGCGCTGGCACGCCGATATTGCCGACCAGATGTACCGTTTGCCCGGCTTGCTGCAAAACCGAGGCAATCAAACTGCACGTTGTCCCCTTGCCCTTCGTTCCCGTTACGCCAATAATCGGTGCTGGACATTTATCGAAAAACTCGTTGGTCGCCGACCAAATCTTGCCGCTGGTCTTGATGTTACGCGGCGGCAAACTGGCCGTTCGCACCACCAAATCAGCATCGCTCAGCTGCTCGCTGAAGACATTTTTGCCAGAAATCAGCTTCACGCCGTCTGGAATTGCCGGCAGTTTATCCGCCGGGCGCTCGTCAGCCACCACGAACTCCGCGTCAGGAAATTTCCGCCGGAAATATACCAAATTTGATATACCTTCTACGCCGTAACCAGCGATAATTATTTTCATATTCACAGTATAACATAGAGTAAATTAATCATAGCAACATCCTAAACTTGACTTATTTTATACACTATGCTATTATTCAAGACATGAATGAACAATTTATTACCCCCACACAACCAGAAGGCAAACCTGACACAAGCGATTGGGATGCAATTGCTGAAGTAGTATCTAGAGAAGTCGGAGCTAGCAAAGGTCTGGCAATTGATTATGACACTCTACCATTAACTCATGAAGCTATGGGATTGCCGTCTCCAGAAAAAGAAGAAGAAACAAGTCCAGATTCAGCAACGGATTCAACACCGCAAGGAGCTGTTGACCTGCCGTCAGAATTAGATTCTGATAATAAACAGGTTTAGAATTTGCGCCACTGTTTGCGCGCCCATCTGGTAGTGTCCCAAGGCACACGACTTGGTTGCCTCGATATCGTCGACAAATAACAATAAATTATTAGCCATAAGGAAGTTTTACAAAAAACATATCAAATTTGATATGTTTTTTGTATTATTAGTCATTCTAACCCAGCACAGCCAGCTTCTCCTGAAGCCGCAACAGCAGATCCCTGTCGCCAGAGCTTACACCGGCGAGGACGCGGACGTCTGAGTCGAGGAATTCTCTGGCTACTTGGATTATCTTCTCGGCGGTAATTGCCAAGATTGCCGCTGGCACGCCAGCATAATCTTTGACAAAGTCGTCAGAAAAATATCGCCGGGTATAAAAGTTACTAATTTGCGCCACCGTTTGCGCGCCCATTTGGTAACGCCCCAGGGCGTACGACTTGGCAGCCTCAATATCCTCGGCAGCGATATCGCCATTTAATACCTTCTTCAGCTCGCGCACGATGATGTCAAATAGCACCTCCGCAGTCTCCAAATTGACTTGGCCGCCAAAATCCCACGACGAGTCATAAAATCCAACCGAAGTATCGCTAAACATTCCATACACCAAGCCTTTTTTACGGGCCATACCCAGAATCCGCGAACTCAGCGTTCCGGTTAAAATATGGTTCAAGCAGCCCATAGCATCCGACTCCTCGTTAGTTAACTCGCGTGGCAGGCTTATCGACCAGCCAAAGTTCAAATTCGACGCTTCTTTACGGCGAATTAACAGAGGCCGCGCGCCATGCAGCTCATCGCGCGGAATCGCAAACCGTTCGCCGGATTCCAATTGCCATTGCTCTAAAAAATCCTTAATGGCGGTCTTGCGGCCAGCCATTTTTCCAGCAATCACAAACCGCATATTATTGAGCGTATGCGTCCGCCGATGATGCTCCTTGATATCTTTTATTGTTACGTTGTCCATTTTTTTCAGGCGCTGGCTATCTGTCAAAATATCCTCGCCCAAAGCCTGCTGCACCCGCAGCCATAATACGCGGCTGTGATTATTCAAATAGCCGGTTAATTCCGAGCGAACATTACCCTTCTCTGCTTCAAACGAGTCGCTAGTAAACCGCGGCGTAACAATCGCCAGCCGCTGCAATTCCAAAATCCGATCCCACTCAAAATCCGCGCAAACCGCCTCGTACACCATGGAATAATCAGAGGTATAGGCATTGTGATAGGCGCCGTTCTTTATAAATTCCTGCTCGTAGGCATGCTCCGAACGAAATTTCTCGTTTGCGCCAAACGCCATATGCTCCATCAAATGTGCTGTTTCGTAAATCTCCTTATCCCGCACGTAGCGGTCGCCTGCCCGAAACTGTACCTGAAAACTCATTACCGTGGCGTCTGGGACGTCGATTAACAGACCGCGCGCACCATTCTTCAGTTTAACTTCCTCAACTGTATGCTTCATCTATTCTGCTCCTTAATTGTCTATTGTCTGAATTATCTGCGATGTTTTTTACGATTTTGGCGCTGAGCTTTCTTTTTCTTGCGCGCTTGATTCTTAGCGCGGTTTGACTCGGCGCTTGATTTGCCTTTTTTCACCGAAAAGTCGTCGTCGCGATTTTCCTCGCCCGCACCAAGTTCATTAACGCCGCGTTCCACCGCGTTCTCTGCCAAGCGCGTTAATTCCGTGTCGTATTCATCATCCTGCGACTGGCGAACCACCGCATCGGCCTCATGAATATTGAAGATGACCGTCAAAACTTCGTCGCGCAAATTAGCCTGCAAACTTTCAAACAACTTTTGCGACTCCGAACGATATTCCACCAACGGATCGCGCTGACCGACACTGCGCCAGTGAATACCCTCGCGCAGGTGCTGCATATTCTCCAAATGCTGCATCCATAATGTATCCAGCACTGCCATATAAACCTCGCGCTCCACGCCGCGCAAATTATCCGCGCCAATTTCAGACTCTTTCGCCGCATATGACTCTTCAGCCAGCTTCAGCGCCTTTTCATAACGCAGCCTATCTTTCTTTTCTTTGCCAATTTTCGAAATTTTTGCCTCGTCAACTGGGAAAATTGCCATAAAATCTTCGACAAACTTCGGATTATTCTTAGTTGGCAGCGCTGCCAATTCATGAACTTTCGCTCGCAGTAAGCGTTCAATCTCCGGCTTAATATTGTCACCCTCCAAAATCTTGCGGCGCATGACATACACCACGCGACGGTGGCGATTAATCACGTTGTCATACTGAACAACACTTTTGCGCGTATCGAAATTGTAGCCCTCGACGCGCTTCTGGGCTGCTTCCAAAGTTTTCGATACGGCGCGGTTTTGAATCGGCGTTTCCTCATCCACGCCCAGCCGATCCATCAGCGCCGCGATGCGCTCGCCCTGGAAAATTCGCATCAAATCATCTTCGGTCGATACATAAAACTGCGTCTCGCCCGGGTCGCCCTGACGACCGCCGCGACCGCGCAGCTGATTGTCAATGCGGCGTGACTCGTGCCGCTCTGAGCCGATCACCACCAGGCCGCCTAATTCCTTGACGCCCTTGCCGAGCTTAATGTCGGTACCACGTCCGGCGATGTTTGTCGCTAGGGTAATCGCGCCCTTTTCACCAGCTTTCTCAATGATAGCCGCCTCGCGCTCATTGTTCTTAGCGTTCAAAATCTCAAACTTAATGCCCTCTTTTTCCAGATATTTAGCAATCTGCTCGTTCTTGGCAATTGAGCCAGAACCAACCAACACTGGTCGGCCTTGCTTATGATAATCCTTAATAGCTTCGGCGACTGCTTTCAACTTGCCCTTTTCAGTCTTGAAAATCAGGTCTTCTTTGTCGTCGCGAATCACTGGTTTGTTCGGTGGAATCTGGATAACGTCCAGTGAATAAATTTGTTGAAACTCCTCAGCTTCAGTGAACGCTGTACCAGTCATACCGCTCAATTTATTGTACAAACGGAAATAATTCTGGAACGAAATGGTCGCTAGCGTCATACTTTCTTCCAGCACTGGCACACCTTCTTTGGCCTCAATTGCCTGATGCAAACCTTCGTTGTAGCGGCGTCCTTGCATCAAGCGACCGGTGTGCTCATCGACGATGATCACCTCGCCGTCATTGGTCACCACGTAATCTTTGTCACGCTTGAACAATGTTTGTGCTCGCAATGCCTGATCCATATGGTAAACACTGCGCACATGGTCTGGCGTGTACAAATTTTTTATTCCCAGCAGTTTTTGGACTTTCTCCACGCCCTCGTCGGTCAAGGCCACACTGCGGCGCTTTTCGTCCAAAACATAGTCCTCTGGTACCAATTTACTGGCAACCTTGGCGAAAGTATAATAATTGTCAGGGTTCTCCGCTGCTGGCGCCGAGATGATCAGCGGCGTACGCGCTTCGTCGATCAAAATTGAGTCCACCTCGTCAACGATGGCGAAGTTCAGCTCGCGCTGCCTGAGCAAATCAACGTCGTTAACCATGTTGTCGCGCAGATAGTCAAAACCAAACTCGTTATTAGTGCCATAAGTAATATCTGCCGCGTAGGCTTCCTTACGAGTGACCGGACGGAGCTTGCGCATGCGCGGATCGTCGTGATGTTCATTGTCGTAATCTTTATCATAAACAAATGACGCTTCGTTGATGATCACGCCAGTTGTCAAGCCCAAAAAATCATACACCTGGCCCATCCAGCCGGCGTCGCGCTGCGCCAGATAATCATTGACGGTCACCACATGAACGCCTTTTTCCTCCAGTGCATTCAGATAAGTCGGCAGCGTCGCCACCAAGGTTTTACCTTCACCAGTCTTCATCTCAGCCACATTACCCTCATGAAGGACCATACCACCGATTAGCTGAACATCATACGGGCGCTCGCCGATGACGCGCTTGGCTGCCTCGCGCACCACCGCAAAGGCATCCGGCAAAATCGTATCCAGTGTTACATTTTTCTTCGTCAGACGCTTTTTCAGCGCCTCTGTCTGCGCCTGCAGCTCTTTGTCCGACATCTTTTCATATTTTTCAGACAGACCGTTAATTACGTCAACTTGCTTCTGCAGCCGCTTCAAAATCTTCTTCTGCGGATCGCCAAAAATCTTACTCAGCGCCTTTTGTTGTGTCATTGCCATAAACTCAAAACTCCCTCACTTTCAGGCATTTTCAAAAACTGTATATTATTATAGCGTTTTCTGAACAATTTGAAAAGAAAAAGCGCCCAGAAAGTGAGCGCTTCATGCCAACTTCAGGTATAAATTATTTTCGGCTCAATCCTCGCTTCAACTTAGCCAAAACTCCGCGGCTGCTGCCGACATGCGTTAAAACGTCATCCTTATACTTTCTCACCTGTCCGTTTAATTTCGCCTCAACGATATCCACTGCCGCCAGCACGTTCATTGTCGAATCTTTGGCAGTAATTTTCTTATCTGGCACGTTAATAATCACCTCAACCTCGTACTTGTTGCCGCCAGGATTATCAATCTGCTTAATCTTCACGTCAGCGGTCGCACTCTTACGAGCATGCCGCGGCAAATACTTGCCAAGAGCGCCGATTTTTCGCTCGACATATTTCTTCGTCGTATCTGTCAATTCGTATTTGACGCCGGTAATGGTAATATTTTTAATCATGATTCCTCCTTTTACTACGCAAGTGTAACATTCTCATGTTTTGCTATTTTTAGCAATTCTTCGTGCATTATAGTTATTTTATCCTCAGTGCTTAGCTTTTCAAAATTCTTGCTCACCAAGGTACGGTTTGGTTTTTTGTAAATTACGGCGTATATTTCCTTAATGTCATTTGTCAGCGCTTCAACCTGCCACTCAAGCGTATCAAGACGGTCTTTTACGCCGTGCATATCCTGCTTCAAGGCGCTAACATCTTGTTTCAAAGCACTAACATCTTGCTTCAAAATACACACGTCCGATTCGAGAGACTCCAATCTCTTTTCAACCGAACCAAGCCTATCCTCGATCCTATCAAACCGCTTGTCATGCTCGTCAAATCGCGGCAAAACAACGGTTTCCAAGGCCTCGACCACGCCATCGGCGATCGCACTCTTGATCCATTGCTTGTCGTCATTAGTTAGCGCCATATACCCTCCTAAGCCCTATTATATCACCTCGCGGCCATTCATGTACGGACGAAGTACTTCTGGCACCATCAAGCTGCCATCCTCATTCTGAAAATTCTCTAAAATCACCACCAATGACCGCGCCAAGGATACCGCCGTACCGTTTAAGGTGTGGACCGACTCAATGCTGCCGTCCGCTCGCCGTACCCGAATATTCAAACCGCGCGCTTGATAGTCCGTACAATTTGAGCAGCTGGTCAGCTCGCGGTAGGTCTGATCAACTGGCGACCAATATTCAATGTCGTACTTTTTAGCAGCTGGCGCACCCAAATCGCCCGCCGCGATATTTACCACGTGGTACGAAATGCCAATTTGCTGCCACAATGCTTCCTCGACGCTGAGGATTTTTTCATGAATTTCCTTGGACTGTTCCGGCAAACAGAACGCGTACATTTCCAATTTGTTAAATTGGTGCACTCGGAACAGTCCGCGGGTATGCTTGCCGTACGTTCCCGCCTCTTTGCGGTAGCACGGGCTGTATCCCGTATACAGCAGCGGCAAATCTTTCTCGTCCAAAATTTCATCAGCGTGATAGCCGGTCAGCGGCATTTCCGCCGTCCCGATCAGCGTCAAATCTTCGCCTTCAACTACATATTCATTGCTGCCCTCGCCCTTTGGTGTAAAGCCCGCACCCTCTGCTGTGCGTAAATTCACCATGTGCGGCACAGTCATGAACGTAAAGCCTTGTTTCATGACATAATCCAGCGCAAATTGCGTCACGGCATTTTCCAGCAGCGCCAAATCGTCTTTAAGGTAGTAAAACTTCGCGCCAGCCACTTTCGCACCGCGCTCAAAGTCCACCCAACCGCGGCTAACGGCATAGTCCAAATGATCCTTGGCGCCTGTTTTATGCTCGCCGTACACCTTTACCTCAACCGAGTCTTCCTCGCCGCCAAGCGGCACGTCATCAAAGGTGATATTCGGCACATTTTTCAGAATCGCGTCTACTTTTTCCTCGGTGGATTTTAAGTAACCTTCACGCTCTGCCAGTTCAATTTTCAGCTGCTTGCCCTGGTCAATCAATTCCTGATCTGGACGGCCGCCTTTCATCTTCGCTGAGATTACATTTCGCTTTTCGCGCAGTGCCTCAACTTGTTTTTGCAGATCGCGGCGCTCGTCATCCAATTGCAACATTGTTGCAATATCGACCGCATATCCCTTGTCATTTGCCGACTTTTGCACCAAATCGACATTTTCTCTAATAAATTTAATATCTAACATGTCTTAATTATATAACAACTTCCGCTTAAACGTGAGAGATTATACCTGCACCCAGCAGCCCTATTATCACCAGCCCCAGCACAAATCGATAAATTATAAACGAACGAAAATTATTACTTTGGATAAACTTAAGCAGCCAGGACACTGCCGCATATCCCACGCCGAAAGAAACTACCGTGGCAATAATAGTTGATGTCCAACCGACGCCGCCAGAAATGTGCTTATATTTGGTGACGACCTCCAATAGTCCTGCCGCCATCAAAGCCGGAATTCCTAAGAAAAAGCTTAGCTTAGTGACCGACACGCGATCAAATCCGCGGAACAAACCAACAGAAATTGTCGCGCCAGAACGGCTGACTCCAGGAATCAGCGACAGACATTGTCCCATGCCAATCGCCAGCGTATCCTTCCAGTTCGTCTCAACTTCATTGCGCTTATTTTTTGCCGCCCGATTATCCGCCAGCCACATCACCGCGCTCCAACCGATCAGCCCGATCGCCACGAACCACAAGCTCCGAAGCACCGTCTCAACTTCATGTTTAAATAGCAAACCGACGACAGCGATAGGAATTGAGCCGATAATAATCGCCCATCCGTATTTATAATCAAACTTCCGGCGCGCCCGCTTCCACCATAGCCCGCGCCACCAAGCTTGCAGAATCCGCCAAATATCGCTCCAGAAATAAATTACCGCCGCCAGAATTGCCCCAATTTGGATCACCGCCGTAAACGCCACCACGCTCGGATCATCGATTTTCATCCCCATCAATTTCTCGACAATCGTCAAATGTCCAGTCGAAGAAACCGGCAAAAACTCCGTAATTCCTTCAACAATACCAAGGACAATCGCCTGCCACCAAGCCACGCTTAAAAATTACCTTTCATCTTTCAAGTGTAGCATTAGCAGGACAATCATTCAAATATTGTTTTGGTAGATTCAGCATCAATGTGCGTATTTTCCGGTATGCCTTCTTCGTAATATGAACGCGCCGGTCCGTTCACGTTAACGTTAATACTAGCTGGCGCATATATCTTAAAGTTGGCTAACGTACTAAACACCCGGCAGCCGCCAAAGAACATCGTTCGCGGACATTCTTCATCGACGGACAATATTAGCCGGTCGCCGTCGCGGCGAGCTTTGATAGTCGGTTTTTTGACGCTTGGCAAGTTCAGATAACTAGCTTCGACTCGCAGCTTGTCGGAATCCGTGCGAACCACGCTGCCCATCGCGCCTTCAATTACAATTGATTTGACGCCGTTTGTATCCGGCATTTTAACGTCCATTTTCCTAGTCAAGTGCTGCGTTTCATAAGAAAATTCCGAGCCAGTCTGCATGCCGAAAATCCCGGCACTTGCCATACTCATAGAAATAACAATCGTCGCTGCAATCGTCGTAATCATTGATACGCGATTCATCGTCCAGGTAAACACGCTGCGCGCCAGCACCATTCCCAGCACTACCGCCGCGATACCGCCAATCGCCAGCGAGAACCATAGTCCCCACGCCCACATTTGCGCACTCAAACCATCAAGCAAATTAACTAACGAAACGCCAAATACCCCGCCAACAATCAGCCCAAACAACACAGTCAGAGTCATCAAGAAAATTAGCGCGCCGGCAGAGTAGCGGAAAATCTTAGCAACAACCATTGCCCCGCCGCCATCAGCTATTGCCGAAGATTCACCAGCTGCCGCCTTTTTCAGCGATGCCAAGGTTACCGGCTCGCCGCGCATCCGCAGCTTGTCTGAAGCCGTCCGCGCTTCAGGAATCGACAACCACATCACGATATAAATCAGTACCGCCGTGCCAAACGTTATAAACGGCGAAAAGATAGCGATCAAGCGTATCCACA
>ERZ772764.2607-NODE-2607-length-10446-cov-16.284573_pt1 | contig 10446 bp, 10 predicted proteins | sample MGYA00512163_ERZ772764 | MGnify/ENA primary metagenome ERZ772764 (study PRJEB29015, sample SAMEA2737903) | human oral metagenome | biome: human oral; feature: human-associated habitat; material: dental | place: China | collected 2094 ...
ACCTAGAGCATGACGATTCGATATTAACAGCCGAGCAGCTGCATGATGTATCGCTCAGTCGATCAAAACGATGGAGCAGGCGCGCGCTGAGCGGGCTGAGGATAAGGCTAGAATAAGCAGGTAGGTACTATGAGATATTATAAATATTTGCTGGTTGATACCTATGCCGCGAGAAGAGAAATCATATGATTTACCGGCTACGCCGTAAACCTGTTTAGTGTGCTACAATAAAGTTCATGGAACTGCCCATATCATCAAATGAAAAAATTATGGTCGTCGACGCCGAAACGGACGGTTTGTATGGCGATTTTGTAAGCATTGGCGCTGTCGTATATGATAATCAACTCGTTACTACTATGTTTAATGGCGTTTGGATGAAAGAGACTTTCAGCGACTCTTGGGCGGACGAGCGTGTGAAACCTATTCTGCTCGACGCTAAAGATAGTCTTACCACCTACAACAATGAAGAAGACCTCATGGATGCCTTCTGGGATTTCTACAGTCAACACCGCGAAACATGCCGTACGATTGGCTACACAATTTATCCGGTTGAATGTCGGTTGTTTCAGCGGTGTGTCGAGAAAAATCTTGAAGAACGTCGATTCCAGGGGCCATACCCGCTTTCGTTATTCTGCTTTTCTTTCATCTCTGCCAGAATGTACTTCTCACGCTCCGGCGTAAATATATCCTCAAACTTCATACGCTATGAATAATCTTAAACATACCAAATCCATTAGAGTTTTTTGCACCAAGCCCGGTATCGTATGCGAATTGCAAGAGATCTGACGCACCAGTTAGCTCAAGTTCGCAGTCATAAGCCGTTACAAGAACACGCTTAAATGTTGTTACTGTTTTTTTAATAATCCCATCAGGAACGAGATGAACATCAAGGGCGGGCTTTGGAGAGAATCCATAGAACGACCGATATTTCAGCGTCATATTGCGCACAATAAGCTCAATAAACTCTGGCTGCTGCGGGTGAAAATAGATTGTTTTACCGGCAGACTCTGTCCGATAAACAGTAATCGGCGATAACGTTCTCGTCACCAAGCGGTGCACATGCTGCAGATCAGTTTTTTGGTAGGAAAACCCGATAATATCAACGGCATTATCCATAAACGTAAAGCGCTGCCGCTTAACGAGACCGGCAATAATTGCATCAATAATCGCTTTATCTGGCGAGCGTACCTCAAATGTTGCCTGCTTAATAAAACGAATCTGACCACGATTAATAATTGCTCGACCATTCAAACGTCCAAACGTGAAGAATTTAAATGGCGGCGGCGCATCATAATCGCGACGATGGTGCCGCTGGTAGTTGTGAATCTGATCGCTCAATACCGGATTGCCGATCTCTATCAAGCGGTAAATGAAACTCATTAAACTATATGAATATGCCAGTTTAACAGAGAAACAGGCTCGCACTGCAAACGTTATTGTTAGCGAGTGTCCGCCAGTATCAGCCATGCTTAGGCCTCGCAAAAGAGACCGTAGCCCAGATTCGTCTTCGCCCCGACGCCAAATGTCATCAGTAGCTGCTTAAATACGTCCCGTACCTGCGCACACGTAAGCGTTAACCTATCGTTAACTCGAAATTCGCTCGGCAACGCAATATAAAAATTGAATAGCGTACCTGGAGCCACCTTAAGAATCTGTAGTGGCACCGGATCTTTAAACGGATCCTCATCAGCACGGTGCGGCGTAATAAAATCAAACGTAAACAGCGACTTGCCATTCGGTTCGGCTAGGGCATCAAAGAATATCGGTTGACCCGCCTGACCAAATTCCGTCTCATTATCAAAGAGTGCAACAATGATGTCGCGCAGCGCTTCCATGTCAAGGCTATCGTCACCAAGCAATTCGCGGAATAATTCAAGATGAGCGCAGGCAGACTCAGATTCGCCATTTCGCGACGGCTCAAGAGCGCTTCGCAACGACCCCTTAATAGAAGAACCTGGGATATACGGCAGCCCCGTTGTATGATCAAGGCTGATTCCGTTCTGAATACAACCCTCAATATCAGGGATTGCGCGTGCAGTTCCCATACCGGCAATAAGTCCCGGATGCGCTACCTGCAGCGCAATATGACGAACTTCATGAGAGCCGACCCGACGAAGTAATCCGCGCTGATATAACGAATGCACCGTTTGAGACCTGCCATCTGACGTTGGTTGATATGCTTTTATCGCATCATTTAAGCCTTTCGGGACATGCATATCAACAGTCTTACCTGCAGCCACCATCCGGGCAATACTATCAGGGTACTGATCGTAAAAGAAGTAGGCGAAGTTACAAATATCAAACGATTCGCTGCGCACCTGGCTCTGGTTATGCTGCTCGTTATTTCTTGCCATGTTGGTGAACCTCCTCGCCGATCAACATAAGACAAACTTGCCGTATTGCCAACAAGCTTGACAAAACATTGCTGCAAATCACAGATTGCTTAGCTTTATCCTCATCGTAATACCCGCGCAAGTCATTACTAGATATAGACGACTCGCCAAGCTGCTCTAATATAGCCCTAACAGTTTCAAGGGTTGCTTTTCGATCTTTCGTATCGCCATCAGAACCATACACTAAGGCTGCCGCCGGCAATGACGTATGCCGCATCATAACAGCCATCGACGATGCATATCCGCGTAACCGTTCAAAAAAAGCGCTATCTTTGCCATTCTTAGACAATAGATCGTATGCAGCGTCAAAATACCGCTGACCTACCGCTCCATTCATTACTGCGCCTCCTTAGTAAGGTTGGTTAGCCGGCATAATCCATAGCCGACAGATGAATTAGCACCGAACTGAACAACGTGGCCATCAAGATGCTTATCAATCTCGTCAAGCAGCATAGCGTCATCGCCAGCAATCGCACAAACAAACTCTGCTTGATGGGGGACAAACTCCTCATACCACAAGTTGCTGCCGGTTTTATCCGGACCGCCAATTGAATTGCGTGCAACAACAGGCAGCTGAACCGAATCAAGATTTTTACTATCATCAGCATGCGAATCTACCGGCTGCAGGCCAAAAGAAGCCGCAATCTGATTGATATGATCAACGCACGCACGGCTCGCTCTCATAATATACGGACCTGTTTTATCTCCATAAACTCCTTTGCGCTGCACCGGATACGCCAATAGGGTAGCGCCTATAAATTTCAGCTCGCCGGCATTCATATCATCGTCCTGCGGCGACGCGCCAAACGCACGCAGCAAAGCCCGATCATCTAGACGGTCAGCCGAACGATTCGTCAGGTATTCCCGCAGAGCTCCTTTTATTGCCGACCCCGGTATACAGGGCATGCCAAGAACGGGGTCGCGCTGAACCTCTTTATCAATCAAACCCGATTGAGACTCGCCGCTGCCGACGTGCAGGTTGGTAATACAGTGAATATTATAAAGATATGCTTTCATACTTAATCCTCCCTGGTGGTTATATAAGCATTAAATCCGATATGCTGTGCATTAGCATTAGAAAGGTATTGCGCAAAAGAGCAATTAGACGATGTAGTGTAAAAACAGCCGCCTGCACAAACGACATTACGTCGTCCGCGGTGGTTTTTACTAAGCCTATGTCGATAATCCGATGCACGATAGTCGGTCACGAGCTGATTAATCGGCATCGTATAGGCGGCAGTGTAAACAGCCTCCGAAAAGACTCGCTGATCTGCCAGTGTATCTGAATGCACATAATACCATTCGTAGCCATCCGGTAAATTACTTCGCACAACATCAGTAAGCGTCGTCGCCAGCGCTGTGGTTTGTTCCTCGTAGACCTGCGGTGATATTTCATTAACGCAAAAGGCGAACGCTGATTTACCTTGCCCCATCGTGACGATTGAGTCTTGCAGCTCAATCGCGTCGTCGTTAAGCGTAAGCATAAAGATAAATTTCCAACCTTCTCTAAGGGTACAATATTCTTTCTTAAAGAACATTTCCTTGCGCTCTATATCAACCGATGCGCGGCCATTAGCGTACGTATTCTTTCCAATTCCAATCTTCACCGAACGACGAAACGGAGCAGGGACAAGCGATGCGCTGTTATTATCGACGCACAATAGCGCTTTGTCGCTATATTTCTTGTGATCAACAGCATTAACGTCATCCGGTACGAGACAGGCCGCACTGCTAAATGTCACCGAATTATCATTCGTAAGCTTTATGGGCGCATACGAATCATCCGATTTGTTATGGTCGCCCGGAATTGGCCAGTATATACTGCCATCATGCATGAAATGAACAGCACTAATTGATTGAATTACGCCGAACGACTGCATATCGCTCTGAGCAAGCGAAAAAGACTCTTTGCCGATCAGCCTGGCATTATCAGCTAGCTGCGACTCCGTGTATTGAAACGACGGGCTGTAGTGCCCGGCCTGCTTCAGCAATTCATGACGAATCATACCAAGAATAGTCGTTGGCGAAGGCGACTCAAGAGAGCGAATATAATAATTATTGCGCGTACGATCGCTCTTATTGAATGAGAATGTTTTGTCACTCCCAAAAAAGTAAGGTTCTAGCGGTGCCAAAGTGACGACGCATGTTTTCATGAATTAACTCCTTTTTCTGCGAAGAATTTAATGAATCTCAATACATGACTGATGCGATCAACGTAACGTTCACGCTCCTGGCGCATAGTAACTGCGGAAGAGCCATTAGTACTCGCCGCGCTATCAACCGCCCCTTCGTTAGTTAATATATCACGAATCTCTGTTCTATGACGATACAGATCTTTCACAAACTCTAAGTGGTCTTCTACCTTGTTTCCGTGATGCTCTGACGTGTCAAAAGTATTTTGAATTAAGTTACATGCGTGCTCCTCAGATGCATGCTCAATCGCAAACAGATGCTTTAACTCGTTAAAACGGTATACAAATGAATGCAATAGTTTTTCGCTACCCTCCGCCGCCTTCTCGTCATCGCGCAGCAGGGAACAGACTTCCTTGCTAATTTTCCCTAGGAGGGGACTGTCGTTCTTAAAGCCAATCGTCAGCGACTGCCCGCTTGCTTTTTCCAGGTGAATAGCCATTGTGTTTTTACCCTCTTGCCGCTTCGCAACGCCATCAAGCAAATCGAGAGACTGCTGGAATGCTTCTGCTAACGGGTACTTGTAATAGGCAATCGCTACGCCAAATGAAACCGATAGTTTGGTATCACTACCAGCGCCAACCACTTCATTAAACTTCTTATTAATATCCCTGCATACATCGATAAACGTTCTATCATGACCTGCGTTTGCAAGCGGCATTAGGCACTTAAAATCCTCGCCGCCAGCAAACAACACAACGCCGCCGAAGGACGTTATCAGATCTACTGCATCCCCGACGAAAGTGTAAATCCGTTCAGAGAACTCCATTACCTCACTTTCTTCTTTGCCCTCAACCGCTTTACCTGTACTATCGCCATCAAATGAAACAACAGCATAATAGCGGCTCGCTTTGCGGTCGCGGTGATTGATACGCCGTGCAATACTGCTAATATCAGCATATCCCCGATTTTCGTCTTTACTAAGCGCAAGCGGGTTATGGCGCTGCTCGACATCCATGAATCTCTCCTGGAACGGCTCGTTACGACGCTCATTGAAGATCTCATTGATATAATCATGCGCAAACTCCAACTGAGTGCCGGCATTTTCTTCAGCAACATCAAGCAACCGGTTTAGCCTTTTTACAGTTGGCTCTCCTCTTGCAGTGGAAGGCTGAATGACAAACTCTATATATAGCTCGCTTTCCACAAACTCATCACGTCCCAGATAGTCATCAGGCAATGCCTGGCGAACATCATTTTTGGTCTCACGAATACAATGTGCTATCCCTGTTTTAAGCTCATTTGCAGTTAAATCGGTTGTAATTTGAAAGAATGCGCGATCAGGATAACGCCCAATGCCGGCAAGATTTGAGCTCTCTTTCGTGATGCTTCTGCCTGTCTCGTCAAAGCCGAGATAGGGAAGTATAAGAAGGTCGCCATCTCCCTCGCCGTACGTTTGCATAACATGGGTCGCCAACTGCTTCATTGTATACGAGAAAATATAGCTAGCAGCCCAACTAGACACCGGTGCCGTAGCCTGTTGAAAAACTTTATAAATTGGTCCTATAGTGAACCCTACGCGATAGCAGCTCATAGCTATAGCTTCTTTCCTTTCTTAGCCTTCTTAAATACTATTTTGTTGGAGTGCTCCTGATTCTTATACGCCGTATTCTGGGTATTAGTACGCCGATAGTCACCATGAGAACCTCTATTCCGCGAAGATTGCTGTTTGCCGCTAGAAGATTCCGGCTGGTCAAGACCTTTTTCTTCAACAAATTGAACAAACTTCTCAAAAATATCATGATAGACATCAATCAGCGTGCCTTCCGGAGGATTCGGCGGCAGCGGGATAGAGAACTCCTTTTGTCCGTTTTCAGCAGTAAACGTGATAGGTTTACCAGCTAACATAGCGTAGCTTGCCATGCGCTGCTCGTCACAATAGTCAAAATCTAAAAACATATACACCGTATCGTATAGCACACGAAATGTAACAGGGGACTTGATACGCGAAATTGCATCCTACCTATCGCGAGATCCAATCGTCCATGTAGCGATTTTGTCTTTGTGATCTTCTTTAACTTTGATTTCATTCGCCAATCCAAATAGCGCCTTGCCATATACTACGTCATCCACACCCAGATCGCTATGTTTACAGGCATACTTCTCGTTTTTAAAGCTTCTTTTATAAAGATTTGATACGGCATAGCCTTTCGCGCTTCCATTGCTATTCTGAGAAAAATACATATGAACAAAATTCTCTTTGCCCGATTTGAGACGCTTATACATCTTCCCTATAATTCTACAGACAGGTTCCCAATCATTCTGCTCCTTTCGGAGTACTCCTTCTCCCCCTTCTTCCAACTTAGCGCTATACACATAGTCACCATACACATAGCGAAGAACTTCCTCAAACAAATCATTTGCGGAGAGGTCTTGCAATAGTAACGGATTGGTCACGAACTCACCGAACCCCTTGTCTTGGCGCATACCAAAATTTGTACAGGCGAAGAACATGTCAATTGGAGTCAAATTTTTTACGATAGGCTTATTCATGAACGCAAGCAAGCTCTTATGAAACGATACAATCTGCCCCGAAAGCGGACGATTTTCCATGATAAACCTTGCCGCATCTTCGTGTACACCACCACTCCGCGCCTCATCGCCGCCCATGTTTGCCAAAAAGTTATATTTGTTTGAATAATCATTCTTACTGATTTCAAATTGCCGAGAGCTGTTAGCTTGCGGCGTGATCTGCATTTTATAGTCCAGCGCCTCAGTACGCTCTCCCGAGCTATCAACAATAAACCAGTCTTCCGGCATTGATTCATCCGTATGGCTGCGGCTATACATCTTCTTAAGGAATCGGTCTAGCTTAGGCTTCACCTCAGTCACTCTTATCGTCGGAGTAACGCATTCATTGTCATAATCAAAATGAGCAATAGGTGTAATTTGTGTTAGCGTAAACGTAATGCGTATTGACATGTAACCTCTCTTATACTCACTAATGTACGTATCTTAGTATAATACGGATACCGTAAGAATAGAAGACTAAATCATGCAACGTCTACGCGCTGCCTCTCGCTGCTTATTTCTTGCGCCTGCCGGTCGCACGAGGCTTATGAGACTTTCGCCGCGCTACAAACCACACAACGCCCATAATAGCAATCAACGCACCACCACCGGCCACAGCAACGACGACCTTACTGTTAGCCTCACCATGACACGCTGCATTCTCCACGCGTATAGTCGCCGTGTCTCCACGCGTACCGTTTTCCGTATAAATTTTCAGCTTATTCTCTAATACGTGCGAGCCGCATGACGCTACATCTACCGTCGCTTTAAATTGAACATAAGCATTACCTTGTGGTGCATAATTGCCAAGATTGAGTCCGGGAGCAGTCGTAAGATGATTCTCAGTATCAATCTTCTTCCATTTGCCGTTAGTGTGCCCGCTATACCACTCTACAGACCCGGGAACGATTGAGAGTCCTTTTGGCAAAATGTCATGGAAACTAACATTTTGCTGGATAACCGAACCTGTATTCTTATAAGACAGAGTAATGTCAACAGTATCGCCATGTTTAACGTTTATTGACTTTTGCCAATTATTTTTACCGGCTTCAGAAACCCTATTCTTTAGATCAAAGTCCGCACGGACAGCTGTAAATCGCATCAACAGATGACCCGAATACTGAGAACAGCCAGGCAACTTGCCGTCAAGCGCATAATACCCAAGCGGATGACCCTCTTTTGATAAAAGCTTGCTAACGTCTACTGTCCTACCATTGATTGGGTTATCTTTAGAACCGACGATTTTTCCACTACCGCCTATCGTCCTGATCGTTACATCTTCTTCACCAATAATTTCAACTTCATCCCAAACCTCTTTTGGGTTTGCGTTTGAAGCACCGACATACCCAATAACGTGCGCTTTTTCGCCTTTGCGAATTTCGGCAGGTATATTGACGCGCGCATAGGTATTTTCAGCAGTTAGATTAAGACTGGATTTTGCGTTGTTATGGTAGTAGAGAAATACTTCATACGTATGACCACTTGTAATTTTCACTGAATCTGCACTAAATGGCGCATTATCCGATACATCTCGCACCTGTACGAAGCGCGGCTCATATCCATAAGGATCGCTGTCTGTAATAGCATTCAGCGTAACATACGGTGCAGCATTCTGGCGAGTAAACGTTGCACGCTCAGGTCCGTATGCATGCGATATTGTTGATGTAAACACCGCGCCTGCAACCGCCGCTATAACCGCATGCACAACACTACAAGCAACTCTTCTCGTTATATTTAATCGTCCACTCATAGCTGACTCCTTACTCGCCACTTTACCTATTTCTTAATACTATACCACGAAGAGTCAATTCTACGTCCTTCCGCTAAAAAATGATAAACTATAGCTATGAACGTAAGATTTGCAACCGATAAAGAGCGAAATAATTGGGACGCGTTACTCAGCAGAAATCCAGATGGTGGAAATATATTTCAGTCCAAAGAGCTAACAGAATTTAAACAGCGATCCGGCTGGACGCCGCGTTTCCTTATCATTGAGAATTTTGATAAAAATAAATCACTCGCAATCGCAATCCAGGAGAAACGAATTTTTGGCCTCGGCACGCTTTGGTATGCGTGTAAAGGCCCCGGGATTACTAACGTAGCGCAGTTAGAGAAGATCATCAAACCCTTACAGACCTTCGCAAACCGTTATGGCGTCTTTGCTGTTAAGATGGAAAGTGAAATCCTTAAATCGCCGGAGACTATCGCAGAAATGAAGCAGCTTGGGCTTGAAATTGTTCGACCAATTCAGCCGAATTATTCAACGATTGTGCTCGATATTTCACCAACAAAAAGCGAAGAAGAGCTCTTACGCGCCATGCCAAAGAAGGGAGCAAAATACGCTATCAACCGCGCCCTCCGCGATGGCGTCATCGTAGAAGAAGTCCCTTGCACCAGCCAAAATGCGCATGCCTTTTACGACTTATGGGTCGAAACGGCACAGAGCGCCGGCTTTTATATCCATGGTTTTACGTATCACTATGAATTCTGGAAGACTTTTTGCGAAAACAATATGGGACAGCTATTCTTCGCCAAGTTTCAAGGTCAGATTGTCGCGGGCGCGTTTGCACTCTGTCTTGAAAAAAAATCAACTTACAAAGACGGCGCTAGCGTCCGTGTCCGCAAAGCTTATGGCGCATCGCACCTTTTACAGTGGCGTGTTATTCAGTGGGCGCGTAAGCGAGGGGTCACAACACATGACTTGTGCGGAGCGCCGCCAAGCGACCGTATCCACGACAAAACACACTTCCTGCATGGCGTTGGTCAATTCAAAACGAGCTTTTCAAAAAAGGTCACTGATTACGTTGGAGCGTTTGATCTCGTTATTAATGCACGAAAATATAGCGTATGGCGATCGCTTGCCGAACGATTACTGCTAAGGTTCTATCGAAATATTCTACGAAAAAACTGGTATTAACTTATCTCATATAATCCGTAGACGGTAAGGGAAAATAGACATCCTGATAACGATCAGCTTGCACTTTGTTTATAACAGTCTAGCTCCAACATTGCTCACCATAAAATTTCTACAATTCACTGATCTCCCCAAGATACTAACTGCTATAACCTCCATACTTATATTCGCACGTTCTTGTTGCCTCTGTTATAATATACCGTACTATGGCAACGAAACTTCCAACAGTTGCAATCATCGGACGGGCGAATGCTGGTAAAAGCTCGCTATTTAACCGCATTATGCGCGCGCAGCAGGCAATTGTTGCACGCGAAGCAGGAACAACGCGCGATAACGTCATTGGTAAAGCGCGCCACGGACAGCACACGTTCTGGCTAGTTGACACCGCCGGGCTTAAGCCTGCTGAAGACGAGTTTGAAGCCACAATCCAAGAACAAA
>ERZ772764.2608-NODE-2608-length-10442-cov-5.240397_pt1 | contig 10442 bp, 18 predicted proteins | sample MGYA00512163_ERZ772764 | MGnify/ENA primary metagenome ERZ772764 (study PRJEB29015, sample SAMEA2737903) | human oral metagenome | biome: human oral; feature: human-associated habitat; material: dental | place: China | collected 2094 ...
ATAGTTATCCTTGTTGTATTTATTAGCATTAACACTGATAATCTTTTTCCTGGCATTGCTTAAATTGCTATAACTCATCTTTTTTATCCTCTTTAATCTGTTTACATCTCCAACCTTTCCACAATCCTTGCTTTGTATTGTACGCATTGGCAAGTCCATTTGTTGCGTTGCAGTATTCGCCACCCGTTCCGCGCTTTCCGCCTGTTCTTTTAAAAACCACGTCACTAGGCAAAAATAAATGAGTGTTGTCTCTGACAAATTGGTATAGATTAGTCACGATAAAAACTTGATTATCCGGGCTTGTAATGCGCCATTTTTTTGCATGGACGTTTGTTTCAAATTTGCCTGATTTCGGGCTGATTTTTGCGGCTTCCGTTGCTTTGGGTTGATTAATCCTACCATGGCTCATTTTAGGATTAGGCACACCTTTATTGATTTTAGTCTCTCGCTCTTTTGCCTCTCCGCTATGCCCTAATTGATAGCGATGCTTTGCCACTGTGTCATAAGATTTGCCTAACTCTATCGCTAATTGCTTGTTTGTTTTGCTCCAATCAACATTTTGCCACTCTCTAAATCTAGGCGATAATGTATTATTCGCGTACTTACTGCGCGCTCTTGATACTGTATTATTGCTCACATTAAGGCTTTTTGCTATATCACAAGTGCGCATAGACCAATCAACAGAAGCCCAATCAATCTTACTAATAACTGCTGTTTTTGCCATTTTTAAAACTCTATCTAAAGCCCCTTTCGGGGCTTATTATTATCTACCAGCATCCTCACCAAACTCATCATCAAGCCACCGATTAAGTTCTGCCGCGTAATACTCTAGATCTGTATTGCCATAATTACATTGATAAACCACTTCATCAACACGAGCCACCCCAAACTCATTTTTTAAGTTGTCAATGCGATTATTTACATTATCGATTTGGCAAACAATATCCTCCCACCACTCAAAATTCGCCTTGCTTGTGATATATCTTCCGGTATCTAATCCGTCTTCGTCAGTTTCTTTTGCAAACCCACACTCAGGATCATTATTAAATCCATCATGATTGCCAACTAAGTCATTAAACCAATCACAACCTGTTGAGCTATCGATAAGTAATAATTTTTCTAATTCTCCTGTTTCTTTAATTACGATTTCCATTTTATTTTCCTCTTTCTTTATTGACCGCCTTTCGGCGGGCTTGATTCTAGTTAAAATTTGCGGTTTATAGCCTTATCTCTTGGCTATGCATGTATATTATATAATATACATTTACTTTGCAAGCACTTTTTAAAAAATTTTAAATAAAATCAAATAAGCTTTACTTGCAACAATACGATAATATCCGTTTTCGCACTGCTTTTTGATTTGCCGGTAAAAAAGCCTTTTGGCAAAAATGAAAATCCTGTTTCGCCCTCAGTTACTTTATTTTCTGCCAAGCCACCCAACACAATCACATCACCATTTTTTACACTTACATCCGTGACAATGTCGCGCTTAATGAGTGTTGGCGATTGATTAACGCCTGTATCTGTTTTGACAAAATTTGATAATTGCTGTTGTATTTTGATGTCAATATTATTTGATTTTATGGTAGGCAAAATATCAAAAATCACACCGGAAGAACGATAGTCAATAGATTGCACCGGGCGACCATCTCTATCATAGGTTACAGACCCCAAAATCGGCACGTCAGAACCTACACTAAAATTACCTTTAGCACCCGATTTAACCCGGATTGTAGGAGAGCTCACCACATGAAAACGGTTATCCGTGCGAAATAACTCTATCATTGCATCCAAATTACCGGCATTAACCGTGATAAAATTTTCATAATTTTGTTTAACACCAATATTAATCCCAAGCTTTCCGGAAAGCAGTTTAGCCAACAAATTAATGCCACTCCCCTCTTTTTCTTCCGTCTGCACCTCAAACACATACCCGGTTACCACAATTTCACGCCCCGGCACATCAACGCCTTTAAGCACAGATTTAACACGGGCAATTTCATCAGCGGTGCCATAATAAACCAACTTATCACCACTTGCGGAAACAGAACTATCATCCTTATTATTGTTGCGTAAGAAATCTGCTAAATACTCAACATCACGATACATAGGACTATACACAAAGCTTTGTCTTACTGATTTAGGCTCATTTTTAGCAATATACACGACACCATTTTTATCGTAAGTTTTGATATTCATATTGCCAAAATAACGATTAACAAACTCCTCAAAATCTTGTTTTTCGGTAGCCTTAAAATTGAGTAAACGCTCATCTTTCGCTAATTGTGGGTCTAACATATAAGGTTTATTTAACACCTCGCCATAAATCATTCCTACCGCTTTAGGCAACGGCACATCCTCAAGTTTAAAATCAACATTTACCGCACTGCATAATGCAGGCAAAAACAAAAATGCACCTAATCTTGACTTATTTAATGACATCATAACCATAACCATCAACTCCCGAATAATAAGAAACTACTTCACCGCCAATTACGCCCTTTAAAGACCTACCCTCATTTTCAAACAAACTCCTAGGTTCAAGTCTTAAATTATTTTTTCTATCAATCAAAACAACAAATAATCGACCATCTTTTACTAACTCCCCTGTAATGCGCCAATTTTTAGACAATAACTCTTTATTATTTCTAACTAGTTCATCTTTCGATTTCATACTGCGATAAATATCACCAAATCCCCCAAAATCATCATTATTAACAGATTCATTGGCTTTATTTACCGCAGTATTATTAGGCTTTATTTCCTCTTTATTTTCTATTTCTTTAACTTCTTTCACATCTTCTAACTGTTCACTATCTTGTTTTTTAGGTGAAATAAAATCCTTTAGACTATAATAACTATAACCAAAAGCCAAAATGATAAATATCATCATTAACCTAAATGTACCTGACTTAAAAAAATTTTGTCTGTCATCAATAACAGTTTGCTTGCCATTTACACCATCAAATGATTTATACAAATTAAAGATTTCATCATTAAATTTATTTTGATATTGCGCGACCAAACCTTGTTTATTGCATTTAACTCCAACATACACATTGACCCGGTAACGTTTTTTAAATCCTAAAGCAACCAATCTAGACATGACAAACGTTGTTTCTATGCGGTCTTTTATAAAGCGCGGTATGCCTGATACAGATTGATTAATAACAACCAAATCACAACACACCCCTGTTATTTCATCCGTAAAATGACGATGTTCCGCAATAAATGACCTGTGATTTTCCTTTATTTCATTGGTCGGAAAAATGCGCCAAACCTCATCAATGCAAATTAAATCACCTGCTTTACAAATCGTGCTGCCATAACTCCCCTTATAAGGGAAAAAATCATCACGCTGACAATCTTCATCGCTAACTTTAACTAAACTCCCTAAATCTTCTTCTTTTGCGCCTTTTTTAGTTAAGCAATAATCACGCACCTTATCATCAGATATGCCCTCAATATTCGTTACAATGCGACGACCTTTAATATAATTTTCAAGAATAACGGATAGCACCACTTCATACGATTTACCGCTACCGGGGATACCTACATAAGCCGAAATTGCCATTAACCAACCACCGGGATACGTCTAATCAAAAATCTTACGGCATAGGCAGAAAATACCATCTTAAAAGCCAAATCGATTCGAAACATTTTTAGAAAAAATGCTACTTGGTCAGGTACATCACTTAATAAACCTCTTACATCATCAAACTTATCTCCTATAAAAACATCAATTAATATTGGTAATAGTTCAGTTATTGCCAAATAAATGAGCGAAAAAAGCAAGAATTTAAATAATGCAGAGCTAAAAAGCCAACCTAAAATACTTGTACCATTACGAGATAACCATCCTAATATTAACTTGACCATAAATAATCCTTATGCCGATAAAATAATAATAATGCTTAATGCCGTCCAAATTAACGTAAATGCAGGTGATATAGTAGATTCCATCTTGCTAAAAATTTCACAATGAAAACTCACAGATTGAGGTCGCCCCATTACTGTAAAATTGAAAGGCTCACAAGAACCGCCTGAAATATTATAATTACCACCTACTTTATCTTCTAAATTGGATTTAGCGTCTTCTAATATTTTAGATATATCAATTTCACCATCAATTTTAGGTAACTTAATATCACTATTTTTACCCTCATTATCCCCATCATCATCACCTTTGCCGCTACCACTACCAGTTAGCCCACCGCCCCCGCCATTACCGGGTTTACCATTGGCACCACTCGAACCTTTATCACCCTCTTTATTATTGCCATACTCAGCATCACCTTTCTTATCCGACGAGCTACCACCGCCCCCACTGCCACCTGAATGACCTCTTCTTTCATCAATGCTGCTACCACCGCCTCCGCTTGAACTACTTTCGCTTGACCCATTTCCCGAAACACCCGGATTATTATTCGTATCACTATTTTTAGTGCGTGCGTAATCTTCCAATTTTCTTGCCCATTCATTTTGAGGGTCTATATCAACACGGGTATTACCATCTTTATCTTTAGTAACTCTATAAGATGGCCCTCTACACTCAGTAGTACCATCAGATTTAACAACACATTTATCTTTACCATTTTCAAAACCCAAAAAATCTTTATCGCCATCTTTATAAATATTAGGATTTTGCATAGCCGCCAAAATAGAATTAGCCAAATCACAATTATCATTATTTAAAGCATTAATTAAATTCGGTAATAAAGCATTGCGATAATTGGACGTCAAAGCAGAACCAAAATCAAATTGCTCATCCCCAAAGTTATAACCATCATCAAATAAATTTGGGTTAATAAATTGATAATGTATAGTAATACCTGTCTCATCTGATTCAGTGATTATGCGATTATTAGGCTTATTCAAATAACCACAAACATGATAATTAGATCCCCCTCCAGATAATTTACAACTTGTCTTTACCTCAGTTTGTCCCGGCTCCAAAGTATTAGATGGGCCACCGCCCTTAGGAATAGTGGAAAGAGACCAACAATGTGGAGCAGATAAAACATTAATTGGATAAACAAAAAAATATACTAAAGCTAACCGGATAAACCACGAACTACTACATAAGCGCATAACATACCCCAAATAAAAAAAATCATTTCCCAACTCATACAAACCTCACTATCACCATCTACAGAAAAGCCCGCGTACCTCCTCAATTCTTGCGGGGGTGCGCGGGCTTTTTTTGATGTTACGCCTTACGCTTTAAACACGTTTAAAGAAACCAAGGATATAACGAGCAACCAAACCAACGACTAAAAAGCCCGCAACGGCAACAGTTACGGCAGTTACGGCAGCTTTACCATCGGAAAAGTCAATATTGGTGCCAATATCGCCAAGACCTGCAGCAAAAGAGCTTGCAGAAACCAACGCTAAAGAACCGGCAACAGTTGCTTTTTTAGCTAAATTTTTAATTTGTTTTAACATAAAAAAATCCTCATAATGAGATGTTATCTCAGGAATCTCAGCACACGTCCGCAGATGTATGCAAAGATCCATAAAGATAACGTTAATGAAAATGAGTTAGCCCAAAAGCCTTTATAATCGGCATAATTGACTTCCTCGACCTTTGAAATTGGCGCAAGTTGATAAAGTTTGTAAGCCTCAGCTTGCGTCAAATTCAAAACCACATCACTACAACCCTTGCCATCAATGCAAAGATTAGTGTTAATTCTTATTAATGTTTGTTCACTCATTTTCTTTTAATCCGATTAATAAGGCGTTTTATCAATCGCCAAATAAACAAAATTAATACTAATTTAAGCATAGTAAAAAGGGGCGGAATAAACCGCCCAATGTGGGTCAGAATAAAATCAAATAAAACATAGCTAATGCAAGAGTACATCCTATAAAACTTGCGCCTACCATTTGCATAAACTCACGCATAATTACTTAATTTCCTCAATGGTAGAATTTTCATCGAAATTATAAGTGATACCTTTGCGACCGCCTTCCATCGCCCATTCGCGCGGATAAACAAGCACCATTACAGACTTACCTTTTAATCGCTCAACCGTAGCGGTTAATGCCTGATTCACTGAACGATCATCAATTTTTAATTCTTGCGTTAACGTGTTATAGCCGCCAAAACCATCGGGCTCTTGTAATTGAATACCTAATGTATGGCGTTCTTTAACTTCGCCAGTTTCACGATTGGTAAAAGAACTAGCCTTTTGACCTAACAATTTACCTACAATATAAAAACCTGTACGCATTTTCATTTCTCCTAGTTAATCAAGCAACAAAGCGTAAATTGCTTGGATATTGATAAAAATCAGGTGCTTTAAATGGTCTAACCATAATTTGTTCGCAAGATATAACTTGTACTGCTTGGAATTTTTCGATATCACAAGGATTTGCAATATCAATGCCGATTTTTCTTAAATTAGCTCTATGACGTTTAAATGTAGCAACAGACAAACTACTTAAATCATCACCACTAGCCCAACGCATTGCATAAAATGCGGTAGTATTCGCTTTACGCAAACTATCAACCACACCTTGAGAAACTAACTGTTCCGCTATTGTTTCAAGCTCAATTTTATTTACACTTAATTTCTTATACATTCCGCAAAACTCCTCTTGTAGTCTCTCAAGTTTAGAAAAATCACTTAATCCCCAATAACATAAATTTTCCCTTTGTAAATAACGTGATTTCAATTTCTGCTCAAAACGGACAACCCCATTTTCTCGGCAATAATTAAAAACTCGGTCATAATATTTAAATTCCTTAGAATCAATGCCGAATTTATTCTTAATTTTGTCGTAAGAATGTAGTTTCATCTCTTCGTGCTTAATGTAGCAACTTGGATAAATTAGATTGGCGTTACCCTTATCAGATAACCAATCAGCCGTTAAACCGTTGGTGTGTAGGCGACCGATAGAATTGCGGTAACGCATTTGTGATAGCGCTTTAATAAATGTGCGTTCATTTCCTGCGCCAACTGACTTGTTCGTAGTAATATCCATGCGTTTTATGATTGCACCGTTAGATGATTTTTTTACTTTTTCTCCGTCTTTGCCCTGCAAGTAAAAAATTTCTGTGCAACGAGTAAAAGTTGGCAACCCAAGCCCAAAAAGAACACTGTTAAAACAGCAGATACAAGCGTCAATGTCAGTGAATCCAAGTAAGTTTTCAACTTTACCCCAACGGCTAGGGTTGCCATCAACGCGAATAACGGAACCAGATACACGGATACTAAGTTCATCGCAATAACTTCCTCTATGTTTATAAATCGGTGTTCTCACGCCCTCTTGCATTTCACCTGTATCCAAGTGAATTCCTACCATGCCAAAATCAAAAATAGAACGAATCACGCTATCAGGTATCTGATAACCGAAATCTTGTTCTATTGTGAGCCAGTCAATATGATAGTTCATTTTTTGTATACAAGTTACAAATTACATTAGCGATGAATATAAATTAGTAACTTGTATATTGTCAATATGTATATTGTAAAATTTGTATACAAAAACTATGATTAAGATCACATTTCAGAGATGATACTTATGAGTAAACCAATAACAGACAAAACAGTAAGACTTAAAAAACAGGAAGCAGCAGATCTAAAAGACTTATCTTTCGAACTTACTAAAAAAGCAATAGGGGCAGGACATCAGAAAATCTATAAAGAATCTGACATTGTTCATTTTTTAATCGAAAATCTAGCAAAAAAAGTAACCATTAATAAAAATGGAGACCTTGAAATAAATCTAAGTTAGTATCAAGTTTGATACCAAAGTTCGGGTGTAACAGAACCCCCGAACTTCTTCGAGCGTTTTTTAACCAATTTTTAGCAGCATGAAAAGAATCATTTTGGCATTAATCTCAGTCATTTTTACCACCGGATACTACGAGGACATAAGAGAATACGGCCCTTTTAAGTACGAAAAGAACCCTTTTGCCACTCAACAACAAGAAGAATCGGAAAAATACACAAAAAGCATTAATGCAAGACCATCAAACGCAAAAGTTGAACGCATTGGAGAGCAAAAACAAGACGGAGTGAGAAAACTAAAAGGCAGAAATTAACGCTTAAAATAACGTTTACCATGACGATAAACAGGACTATACGCCCTCAAAAAATCTTCCCTATCAATCGGCACATCAGAATTCTTCAATTCATCTAAAAAAATTTTCAGCGAATCGCAAAAATCAAATCTATCATCTGATTCCTGCTTAGTTAAAAAACGCTTATGTGCAAATCGAATCTCAACGCTATCCAGCGTACAGTAAACCTGATAATCATCAGATTTAAGTAAGCGCACCGCATTTAGAAAATGTATTGGTGTAATATCCTTTAAAGTAATATTTCCCATAGTATCAATAGCTTAATTTCGCATAACGGCGGATTATGTGTAAATTCTTGCGCGGTGCCGGTGGCGATTATACCGCGCTTCGAATTGTAACATAATCCGAAAAACCATTATGCGAAATTAGTTATAGGGTTAGCGGAAACTACGGATTAAATAAATCACAGAGTTATACACAATCACGGATACTAGTAAAACAAGACAAATTTTTGTACAGTTTCTGAATTGATGTGGGCTGAATAAGTTACATCTATCCAATCAACTGCGGTATTTTCAAAATCAACCATATCAGCAAGTTCAGGCATTCCTTTAATAAACGTATGCCACATTGCAAACGCACAAACTTCTAATTGAGTTGAACCAAATACATTATGCCCTTGTATAAGTTTTGCTGGACTGGCTTTTAATTCAATTCTCGGCGGTGTTTTCAATATTTCACTACCGTTAAAAATCTTCATTGCCAACGAACCATAATGGCTAGGAATTGTTTCATAAGGATGGGAAAGTTCAGAGACATCAAGATCACCGTCAATTTCAAAAGTTACATTACCTGCTTGTAGTTTTAGACCTACTCTTCCTGCAATCTCAATCAATGTCTCACGTAAAAAGGAGGTTTCACCATCCTTACAGATGATTAAACACTCTTTTTTGAATGGAATTGAGAGCTTAAGGAAGTCTATTATTTAAAATTTACCTTTTTACCTAAAAAAGCATTTGTGCGGATAATAGAATAATTACCTAAATATGTAAATAGGTAAAGTGCATTTTAGGTAAAAAACTATATAATTACTCCTCAAAGTTTGAATACCAGTTTTATGATAGGTATAAATTATGAAAACAACAGCAAGTTTCAATATCAAGCTAGAAAAGAAGCTTAAGGTTGAACGTCTAGCAATGGAAGTCGGAATGAAAATAGGTCGTCCAGTCAAATGGACAGAAGTAATGAATGTTTTAGTAGACCAATTTGCAAAAGACGCTATTGCTTATATTGAGCATACAGAAAAAGAGAAACAAACCGTATAAATGAATAATAATAATTCAAAAGCTCGATTATTTATTCAAAGATTGGGAGGTCAACAAAACAGAAATTGAACATTTATTAAGCAAATTTGTTCCAAAATGGAACAAGAGTACACTATTAAAGAGAGTGTACTCGAATAACTCAAAAAGTTGATTTATGCATAGACATTTTATTTATTAACCCAATACAAGGAGAACTAAATGAAAGATCACGATTACTATAACCATGGTGAAGATTATGAAGCACAATATCACCTTAGAAAAAATGGATTAAAACAAACACAGAAGAACATAAATATTCTTAATGATCTTGTGCCACCTTACACAACCCATAAAAAAGTTGATGATATTATTCAGAAAAATATCAAGAAATTTGAAAAAGCATGAGGTAAGTATGAAAAAATTATTAATAATTTCTGCCGCAACTTCACTAATCGTAGCTTGCCAACAGCCTTCTTTTGAGAGAAAAGTCATAAAATCGCTTCCAACAGAAAAATCAGATAACACAAAATTTTGTATCTATGACGGAAAACCGTACTCTAAAGGTAGTATTATAAAAGCTGAAGGCGTAACCCTCAAATGTGGCACTTATAGTACAGATGTATTTGATAAAACTTTATCTTGGGGTAAATAAAATTCTATTAAATTAACGTCCAAAAAATTTATTCTTTGGTTGATAACGGTATAATTTAATAAACTCTTCTAGATCAACAGGAACTGATGAATTTGTCAGTTCCTTTAAAAATTCCCCTAAATGCTCCATTTGCTCAAATCTCGCCTGTGTCTGCTCTGCTGTTTCTAATCTGTCAAAAACAAAACGGATCTCAACCGTATCATAACTAAATTTGATGTGATGATCTGTTTGTTTCAAGAGTTTTACAGCCTCATAAAAATGCCGTGAGGTGATATGTTGAATGGTAATATTTGACATAGATTCAATAACTTATAATTTCGCATAACGGCGGATTATGTGTAAATTCTCGTGCGGTGCTTCGCCAATTATACCGCACTTCGAATTCAACATAATCCGAAAAATCATTATGCGAAATTAGTTATAGGGTTAGCGGAAACTACGGATTAAATAAATCACA
>ERZ772764.2614-NODE-2614-length-10430-cov-4.227373_pt1 | contig 10430 bp, 6 predicted proteins | sample MGYA00512163_ERZ772764 | MGnify/ENA primary metagenome ERZ772764 (study PRJEB29015, sample SAMEA2737903) | human oral metagenome | biome: human oral; feature: human-associated habitat; material: dental | place: China | collected 2094 ...
TCCCCCCATTCCCATATTTTCCCCTTCCAAGACCGTCACATTGCGTGGCGGTTTTCTTTTTGAAAGGTTGTGTATTATGAGTCTGTCCGTTCGTATACAAGATGCTGTAAAGCGCTATGGTGATTTCTACGCCGTCAATCATATCACGCTCTCCATCAACGGAGGGGAGTTTTTTACCCTGCTCGGACCTTCGGGTTGCGGGAAGACGACGCTGCTGCGCATGATCGCAGGCTTCAACGAAATCGATGACGGGAAGATCTTCTTCGGTGATCGGTGCATCAATGATATTCCGCCCCACCGCCGCAATACCGGCATGGTCTTTCAGAACTACGCCATCTTCCCGCATCTTTCCGTTGCCGATAATGTCGCCTATGGACTGCGTGCGCGCAATGCCAGTGCGGCCGAGCAAAAGGAGCGGACGGCTGAGGCGCTTGCCCTCATGCAGATTGAAAATCTGGCAGAGCGTATGCCGTCCCAACTCTCCGGCGGACAGCAGCAGCGCGTGGCTCTGGCTCGCGCGATTGTCATCCGTCCCGATGTCCTGCTCATGGATGAACCTCTCTCAAATCTGGATGCAAAGCTGCGCCTGACGATGCGGACGAATATACGCCGAATCCAAAAGGAGCTCGGCATTACAACGATCTATGTAACGCACGATCAGGAGGAGGCACTTGCCATCTCGGATCGGATCGCAGTCATGCAGGCCGGGTCGGTCATGCAGCTCGGCACTCCGCGTGAGATCTATACACATCCCGCAAATATGTTTGTCGCGGACTTTATAGGGACATCGAATTTTCTCGCGGGAAGAGCAGAGGCATCATCGTTTGATGTCCTTGGGAAAATCTCTTTTTCCGGAGGACTTTCAAATGGGTATCAGGGGGCGCTGAAGATCTCTGTGCGCCCCGAGGATGTCGAGCTCGTTTCGCCGGAGTCCGGTGCGCTGTGCGGGACGGTTCGCCGTGTCACCTATCTCGGTACAAATGATGAGTATGAGATTGTGCTTGAGGGTGGAGAGTCTCTGATCAGTAAGATCTATCGCACACATGGAGGACAGGCATACAACGTTGGAGATACGGTCGGCATTGCGCTTCCGCGCAATGCGCTGACACTTTACACGGAGGATGGAAAGGAGGCACTCTCATGAAATACGCCCTCTTGCGTGAAAATCCGTTGGATCGCTTGAATTTCTGGACGATTGTCACAGTTCTTGCCTTTATCCTGATTCTGTTCTTCATTGTCTATCCGTTCTCGCATTTGCTGATTCGATCCTTTGTGATGGAGGACGGCAGTATCTCCTTTGCACATTACGCCGAATTCTTCCAGAGCAAATACTACCTGCGCACCTTGTTCAACAGCTTCGTCGTGTCTGCCTCTGCAACGGTTCTGGCGCTTCTCATTGGGCTGCCTATGGCATATTTTACATCACGCTATCGCATTACCGGCAAATCCGTTGTCGATCATCTCTGCATTCTTGCGATGCTTTCGCCGCCTTTCATCGGAGCATATTCATGGATTGTGCTGCTTGGGCGTGCCGGCGTCTTCACGCGTTTTGCCGAGAATACATTTGGCTTCTCTCTGCCGTCGATCTATGGGTTTTCCGGGATTCTCCTCGTCTTTACGCTCAAGCTGTTTCCCTACGTTTATCTCTATGTTTCGGCCGCCTTGCAGAGCATGGATGCATCGCTTGAGGAGGCGGCGGAGAATCTTGGGACGAGCGGTTGGCGCCGCTTTCGTGAGATTACATTCCCTCTGATCCTCCCGACGATTCTCTCTGCCGCACTTATGGTCTTTATGACGAGTCTTGCTGATTTTGGTACGCCGGCGCTCATCGGCGAGGGGTTCCGTGTTTTGCCGGTCTCCATTTACGATGAGTATATGAGCGAACTTGGCGGCGGGAATACGGCATTTGCGAATGTCCTCAGTGTCGTTGTGGTCGTCTTTGCGCTGATGGTTCTGCTGCTTCAAAAAAAGGCGCTTGCCGGGCGTGATTACATGATGTCGGGGCTTCGTCCGATGAAGCGAAAGACACTCTCCGGTGTGCGCAATGTCGTTGTTACGCTGGGAATTTATTTCGTTGCCTTTCTCGCTATTTTACCCCAGTTGACCGTTGCCGTGACATCCTTCGTCAAAACGAGCGGGCCTGTATTTCTTCCCGGTTTCGGACTGGAGAGCTATACAGAAGCATTCGGGAAGATGTCCGATGCGATACTCAACTCCTTCCTGTTTTCGCTCTCTGCCATTGCGATCATGGTGCTCTGCGCCCTTTTGATCTCGTATCTGATCGTACGGGAGCAGTCGCGGGCGAGTGCCGTTATCGACATGATGGTGATGTTTCCCTATGTGATCCCGGGGGCGGTTCTCGGCATTATGTTGTCCTCAACATTTAATGGAGCACCTCTCCCCTTGACAGGAACGGCATTTATCCTTATTCTGTCTTATGTAATCCGAAAACTTCCGTTTACGCTGCGATCAAGTATCGGTATTCTGTATCAGATCGACCGCAGTGTGGATGAGGCTTCGATCAGTCTGGGCGTGACGCCTCTGAAAACCTTCTTTCTGGTGACTGCGCGGCTGATGCTGCCCGGTGTTATGTCGGGTGCGATTTTGAGTTGGATTGCGACGATGAACGAGCTGAGCTCCTCGCTGATCCTTTATACCGGCGGCACGCAGACCATCTCGGTGGCCATATTTAACGAGGTCACGAGCAAGGCACACTTTGGTACAGCCGCAGCTCTTGCGACCATCCTGACGGCGGCGACGGTTCTTTCTCTCGTCATTTGTCGTAAACTTGCGGGTGGAAAAATAGAACTTTGAGTTTATGATGATCCATTACGGTATCAACTATCAAAAAAGACTGCTGATCTATCTGCTGACCGGAGGCTTTTTGCCCCTTCTGCTTGTCTCGGGCATTATTCTCTATGTTGCCGGTCATATGTATGAGATGACACAGGAGCAGCGCGGACGCACGGAAGTGCAAAGAATATCGGCAGAAGTCGATCATCTTATTTCCGACCATCAGAGGATGATATCACCTCTTCTTGCACGGGGGGAGATCGGTTCGTTTCTCGGGGGCAAGCGGACAGATGTGGAGCATATCTATGGCGATCTGTATGCGATTCTGGCAGGACGTTCCGGTGAAGCGGCAATCTATCTCCTTTCGGCAGACGGAAGCCGCGTCATTGCGACGGATGACTTGCCGCGCGATTATCGCTTGCCGTCAAATCTGCATTGGGGGCTGATCGGGCAGGCCGTTCAGCAGCAGGGGTGGGCTCTTTTATCTGCGGATCGTTATGCGCTGGATCAGAAGGATACCGTCTTTTCGATGGCGCGTGCCATTCGGGAGGGGGATAATCTCCTCGGCTTTGTTGTCATTGATGTGCGGCGTGAGGCGCTTGTACAGCTCATCCAGCGCGTGCAAAACCGCAGCGAGGGGCAGATTATCCTGACGGATCGCTATCACTATATCATGATGGATATGCATGATCGTCGCCGTGAGGGATTTTCCACGGTGCTTCTCCCATCTGGGGAAGGTACGTCGGAATCCTCCTTTCGTGACTACGCCTACATGTCGCCCGATACGGGCTTTGCCGTGCATCTGCGGCAGCGTCTGGACTCTGCGCCTCTGGACTATCTCTTCCGTCTTGTTCTCACGGTAGATGCGGTTGCGCTCTGTCTGACGGCATATTTGGCCTATCGTCTGAGTCAACATCTATGGCACCCGCTGCAGGAACTGACGATGGCGATGCGGCGCGTGCGCCGTCAGGATGATTTTTCCGTGCAGGTGGATGCCGGCCGCAGCGATGAGATTGGGGAGCTCGCACTGACCTTCAACAGCCTAGTCGAACATATTCGCACGCTCCTTGCTGAAAATCGGGAGCGTGAACGGACGCTGCGTGTTGCGCAGGTAAAGTCGCTCACGGAGATGATCCGCCCTCATTTTATCTACAACACACTGAATCTCATCAAGTGGAGTGCAAAGCTCGGCGACGCGGAGGGCGCGGCAGATATCGCCGTCCAGCTCGGCAAGATCCTGCGTGCTTCGGTGAGCATGAAGGAATTCGTGACGGTGGCAGAGGAACTATCCTTCCTGCGCACCTATCTGAAAATCCAACAACGGCGCTTCGAGGGACGTCTGAAGGTGACGCTGGATGTAGACAGCCGCATCATGGGATGCTATGTGCCGAAGCTCATCCTCCAGCCGCTGGTCGAGAACGCGATTCAACATGGACTTGAGAGTGTGGAGAGCGGCGGGCGCATCCTCATCGTCGGCAGGCGCGACGGCGATCATATTCTTCTCCGCGTGAAGGACGACGGGCAGGGGATGTCCGAAGCGCGCCAGCAGGAAGTGCTCGCGCGGCAGGATGATAATCACTTTGGCCTCTATAACGTCCACATGCGCGCTATGCTGAACGGTGATGCGGACTGCGGGATTGACCTCTCCAGTGCGGAGGGGAAGGGCACAGAGGTGCGGTTGATGTTGAAGTACATGGAGGAGGCTCCGCGCGATGATTAAAGTGCTTGTGATTGATGATGAGCCGCTGCAGCGGCAGGGCATCGTACAGCTGACCCCGTGGCAGGATTTTGGTGCAGAGGTAATCGGTGCGGCCTCCGGCGGGATGGAGGGCATCCTCATGGCGCGGGAACACCATCCCGATGTGCTGATCGTGGACATCAAGATGCCGGGGATGACGGGGCTCGATGTCATCGCCAGTCTGCGCGAGGAGATCGATGCCGAGTACATTATCCTGTCGGGATTCGGGGAGTTTGAGTATGCACAGCAGGCGATTGCCCTCGGTGTATGTGCCTACCTCCTCAAGCCGCTGGATGATGAGGAGCTTGCGGCCGCGATCAAACTCGCCGCTGGGCATATCATGAGCCGTCGTCATGGCGTACACTGTGATGATGATGATCCAGTGTACGGGAATTTAGCGCTTCCCGCGGAAGAGCCCGTGCGCGGCTATCTCCTGCATGCTGTACGGCACATAGAGGCACACATGGCAGAACCGATCACCGTCCGCGAGGTTGCAGGAGAGCTGGGGCTGAGCGTCAGCTATCTCCACAAACTTTTTGCGCGGTGCGGAACCTCCTTCAGCTCCTACCTGACGGAATGCCGCCTGCGTCATGCAGGACACATGCTGCGCGAGAGCGATGCCAAGATCTATGCGGTCGCCGCCGCCTGCGGCTATCAGGATACGCGCTATTTCAGCAAGGTCTTTCAGAAGCACATGGGCATGAAGCCCACGGAATATCGCTACGGAAAAAATGGATAAAATTTTGCTCAGGGGTATGGACAAAAAGAGAAAAATGCTATATTATAATAATAGTTATTGGTTAATAAAATAAAGAACCAGTATCATCTACTGAAACTGTGTATGATTATAGGAGGAATTTGTTATGAAGACATGGGTTTGCTCGGTTTGCGGCTGGGTGTATGACGAGGCAAAGGGAGATCCGGACTACGATCTCGCTCCGGGCGTGGCATTTGACGATCTGCCCGACGATTTTGTCTGCCCGCTCTGCGGCGTGGATAAGAGTATGTTTGAGCTGCAGGAGTAACGTAAAGGAAGCACTGACGACATAGCCCCGCGTAAGCGGGGTTTTTATCTTTGTGGATAAAGGAAGCACTGATAAATTCGGCACAACCATCTTGACGCATCTTTTTTGCCCGCACTTCGGCGGAAAATCCTCCACAGAGCACCACTCTGCGTCCGGTTTTCCACCTCGTTCGGACGAAAAAATCTACGCCAATCTGGCAGACCTTATTTTATCAGTGATTCCCTAGGAATGGTGTATTCGCTTCCTCCGATTGCGGGGGAAGTGGCGAGCATAGCGAGCCGATGGGGGGATATACAATAGTCTTCGTCATTTTTTGGAAAATGGAATTATTTTTTCGTGATTTTGAAAAGAAAACGTTTGCATTTTTGAAAAACATATCGTATAATAAAAACCGTAAATGTAAACGTTTACCATAACGGTTTTGGAAGGAGCGACATCGCGCGCATAACGATGCTGCATCCATTTGAAGGAGGGAATTGTATGGAGGAGAAAAAGTACATCATCACGGTCGGCCGTCAGTACGGCTGCGGTGGCCGGGAGCTCGCTGAGATTCTCGCGGAGAAACTGGGCGTTCATCTCTACGATCGCCAGATCGTGCACATGGCGGCGGCAAAGCTCGGGATCAATGATCTGCACGAGAAGGATCTCTTGGAGCTCGAGAATACGGTGAAACCGCTCTCGTTACGCTTCATTCCGTTTCATTCCTTTGGCATGGCGATGGGGGAGTCGAGTCAAGGGATGTTCATGGCAGAGTCGAATGTCGTGCGCAAGCTCGCAGATGACGGCCCGTGCATTTTCCTCGGCCGCTGTGCGGACTATGCACTGCGCAAGCGCGACGATGTTTTTTCGATCTTCGTCTGCGCAGATGATGAGTTCCGTGAGGAGCGCGGACGGACGGTCTACGAGGGGAAGTCGCTGAAGGAGCTGAACCGCGAGAACGAGAAGCGCGCGCGCTACTACGACTACTACACGGGGCGCAAGTGGGGCGACGGCGCGAACTACGATCTCGTGGTCAAGACGGGGCGTGCACCGCTTGCGCAGATCGCGGACGGCATCATCGCCTATATGCATGCAGTAAAGGGATAAGGAGGAACTCTTATGGCATCTCCGAAGAGCAAGTTCTGGTCACGCATCGCCTATGCCTGCGGTACGTTCGGGCACGATGTGTTCTACATGATGCTGGCGACGTACTTCATGATTTTCGTCACGAGCAATCTGTTCCACTCCGACAACCATGAGCACGATGCCTATATGATCGGCATTGTGACGACGATCATCCTCGTTCTGCGTATCGCCGAGCTGTTCATTGATCCCTTTATTGGCAATACGATTGATAAGACCAAGACGCGCTGGGGCAAGTTCAAGCCGTGGGTGCTCGTCGGTGCATTCGTTGCGGCGATCTCGCTCGCGATTCTCTTCACGGATATGGGCGGCCTGACGGTGTCGAACCCGATGCTCTACCTCGTGCTCTTTGCTCTCATCTATCTCATTATGGACGTGTTCTACTCGGCAAAGGATGTTGCGATCTGGTCGATGATCCCCGCGCTCTCGTTCGACTCGCATGAGCGCGAGATCACGGCGACGTATGCACGTATCGGCTCGGTGTTCGGCGCGCAGATGATTACGGCGATTGTCATGCCCGTCGTCCTCTACTTCTCGCTGAATGAAAACGGCGGTGCAGGCGATGGGACGGGCTGGTTCGCCTTTGCCGTGATCGGCGGCGGCATTGCAACGCTCGGCGCGGTGATCCTCGGCCTCGGGACAAAGGAGGAGACCTCCGCCCTGCGTGAGAACAAGACGGAGACCTCGTTCAAGGATGTGTTCTCCATCCTGCTGAAGAACGATCAGCTCCTTTGGGTGGCGATAGCCTACCTCGTGTTTGGCCTTGGGCAGAACCTCGTCAACAATTTCAACCTCTACTATTTCATCTATGTGCTCGGCGACGCGAAGCAGTTCTCGTTCCTCGGCGTGATCAATGTCATCATCGGGCTGCTCGCCGTGGCACTCTTCCCGACGCTCACGATGAAGTTCAGCCGTCGGCGGCTTTTCTTCGGCTCGGTTTCGGTGATGCTGGTCGGCATCATCCTCTATGCGTTTGCGGGGACGAGCGTCATCATGGCGCTCTTTGCGGCCGGCCTCTTCGCCCTCCCGCAGCCGCTGATCTTCCTCGTCGTGCTCATGACAATCACAGATACGGTGGAATACGGCCAGCTGAAACTCGGACATCGTGACGAGGCACTTGTCCTCTGCGTGCGTCCGTTGGTGGATAAACTCGCGGGTGCCGTCACGGGCGGCCTCATCGGCATCACGGCGATCTGGGTCGGCATGACGAGCGGCGCGACGGCGGCGACGATTACGCCGGAGAACCTTTTCAACTTCAAACTCGTGATGTTTGCGGCGCCCTTTGCACTCATCCTGATCGGTGCGGTCATCTACCGCGCAAAGGTGACGCTGACGGAGGCGGAGCACGCACGCATTGTCGAGGAGCTCGAAGACAAGTGGCATGAGATGAATCAGTGACAGGATAGGAAGCGGTCGTTTGCGGCCGCTTTCTTTGCCAAATGGAGGTTTCTGATGAGCTTTGATTTCAGCAAACTGAGCGACCCGCGTTATTTCGCGGAGAATCGTCTGCCCGCCCACAGCGATCATCGTTTTTACCGCGATGAGACAGAGCTCGCGCGCGGCATATCGTCCTTTGAGCGTACGCTTGGCGGTGTCTGGCAGTTCGCCTATGCGCGGAACATCGACGCCATCCCGCAGGGCTTTACGGCGGCGGACTACGACTGCCATGACTGGGAGACGATCCATGTGCCCGCGCACATCCAGATGGAGGGGCATGGCGTCCCGCACTATACGAATACGACGTATCCGTGGGACGGGCACGAGAGCATTGTGCCGGGGGAGATTCCGACGCGGGAGAACCCCGTCGGCTGCTATGTGAGGTACTTCGCCGTACCCGAGGGCTGGGAAAATGTTTTCATCTCCTTTGCCGGCGTCGATGCGGCACTCGCCCTTTATCTCAACGGACATTTTGTCGGCTACAGTGAGGACAGCTGCACGCCGTCGGACTTCGATCTGACGCCGTATCTCGTGTCAGGCGAAAATAAGCTGGCGGCGATGGTGTTTCGCTATGCGAGCGCGAGCTGGCTGGAGGATCAGGACTTCTGGCGGTTCTCGGGGATCTACCGTGATGTCACGCTCTATACAAAGCCGAAGCACCACATCGAGGATGTCGCTGTCCGTGCAGTGCCGATGGAACGGGACGGATACACGGACGGACAGCTTGATGTGCACCTCACGTTCGGCGATGCGGCCGAGAAGAACGTCGAAATCCTGCTCTGCGACGTGGATGGGGACTGTATATGGGAGGATGAGGCGAGCATCTCCGCAAAGACGCATACGATTTCGGGGGAGCCCTTCGCTGTGCACCTGTGGAGCGCAGAGTATCCTTTCCTCTATCATCTTCTGATTCGTGTGCGCGACGCGGCGGGGACGCTGCAGGAGGTCGTGCGCATACGCGTTGGCTTCCGTGCGTTCTGCCTGCGCGACGGACTGATGCAGATCAACGGGAAGCGCATTGTGTTCAAGGGCGTCAACCGTCACGAGTTCGACTGCGACCATGGGCGGGCGATGGATCCCGCGCTCTTTGAGCAGGATATCATTGCACTCAAACGTGCGAATGTCAACGCGATCCGCACATCACATTACCCGAACAGCAGCCGTCTCTATGAGCTGTGCGATATTTACGGACTCTATGTCATCGACGAGACAAATCTCGAGACGCACGGCTCGTGGATGAAGAACGGCGCGTGTGCGAAGGACGAGCATACCGTGCCCGGCGATCGTGCGGAGTGGCTGCCCGCCGTGCTTGACCGCGCACAGTCGATGTACGAGCGGGACAAGAACCATCCGAGCATCCTCATCTGGTCGTGCGGCAACGAGTCCTGCGGCGGGCGTGACATCTACGAGATGAGCGAATACTTCCGCCGCGTCGATCCGACGCGCCTCGTGCACTACGAGGGGATTTTCTGGGATCGCAGCTATCCTGCAACGAGCGATATGGAAAGTCAGATGTATACGAAGGCGGCGGACATCGAGGCGTTCCTCAAGGAGCACAGGGACAAGCCCTTTATCTGCTGCGAGTATACGCACGCGATGGGCAACAGCTGCGGCGGCATGCACAAGTATACGGAGCTGAGCGAGCGCGAGCCGCTCTATCAGGGCGGCTTTATCTGGGATTTCGGCGATCAGGCAATTCGTCGGCGCGGGCGGTACGGTGAGGATGTATTTCTCTATGGCGGCGACTTCGGCGACCGTCCGTCGGATTACAACTTCAGCGGTAACGGTATTTTCTTTGCCGATCGCCGAGGGGCGGCAAAGCTGCAGGATGTGAAGTTCAACTATCAGAATTTCACGCTGCGCCCTTCGTGGAATGGTGTGGAGATTGTGAACAAAAGCCTGTTCACGAATGCGAATCGCTACGAGCTACGTCTTACTCTCGCCGTGGACGGGTGTGAGGTCTGGCAGCGGCGTATGCCGGCACCCTTTGTACCGCCGGGAGAAACGCATTGTGTGGCTTGCGCCGTACCCGCATTCGGCAGCGGGGAACACGTCCTGACAGCGTCTCTTGTACTTGCACGGGAGGAGCGTTGGGCAGGGGCGGGGCATGAGGTCGCGTTCGGTCAGGCGATTTTGCCGGCATGGACGGGCGACGCACTGCAGATCCGTGATTTCGTTGCGGCATGCAGTGCCGCGCCCTCCTACGCGCCGATTGAGCCGTCGGGAAGTCTGCGCGTGGTGCAGGGGGACATCAATCTCGGTGTGCAGGGGGCGGGGTTCTCCCTCATGTTCTCGAGTGCGCAGGGCAATCTCGT
>ERZ772764.2615-NODE-2615-length-10428-cov-5.437964_pt1 | contig 10428 bp, 10 predicted proteins | sample MGYA00512163_ERZ772764 | MGnify/ENA primary metagenome ERZ772764 (study PRJEB29015, sample SAMEA2737903) | human oral metagenome | biome: human oral; feature: human-associated habitat; material: dental | place: China | collected 2094 ...
CCTCGACCGGCCCAGCTCGGGAACCGTCGAGATCGACGGCCTCGACGTCGCCGGCCTGTCGGACCAGGACCTGTCGGCCGTGCGCGCGCGGCGCATCGGCTTCGTCTTCCAGCAGTTCCACCTGTCCGACGGCGTGACGGCGATCGACAACGTCGCCGACGGCCTGCTCTACCTGGGGGTGCCGCGCGGCGAGCGGCGCAGGCGCGCCGAGACCGCCCTGCAGCGCGTGGGGCTCGGGCACCGGCTGCGTCACCGTCCTCACCAGCTCTCCGGCGGTGAGCGGCAGCGCGTGGCCATCGCCCGCGCCGTCGTCGGGGACCCGCCCCTGCTCCTGGCAGACGAGCCGACCGGCAACCTCGACTCGGTCTCGGGGGCCTCGATCGTCGAGCTCCTCCACGAGCTGCACGAGCAGGGCACGACGGTGGTCGTCATCACCCACGACAACGAGCTGGCGGCCAGGCTGCCGCGGCGGGTCGCCATCCGCGACGGGAGGATCGTCTCCGACTCCGCTCACCCGGAGGCGGGCGAGGCCCACCGGGCGGGCGAGACGATCGTGACGGGGGAGGTCCGATGAGCTCGACGACGACGCGCCCGAGGCGCTCGCACCTGCGCCCCGCCGACGTCCTGCGCCTGGCCGGAACGGGCCTGCGCGCCCGGCCGATGCGCGCCTTCCTGTCCGCCCTGGGCATCGCCATCGGCATCGCGGCCATGATCGCGGTGGTCGGCGTGTCCACCTCCAGCCGGGCCCAGCTGACCGCCCAGCTGGAGTCACTGGGCACCAACATGCTCACCCTCACGCCGGGGTCCGACCTGACCGGCACCGAGGTCAAGTTCCCCACCGACGCCGTCGGGCGGGTGGACAAGATCGACGGCGTCCGGCAGTCGAGCTCGACGTCGCTGGTCAAGGCCTCCGTCTACCGCAGTTCCCTGAGCGACAAGGCGGCGACCGGCGGCATCTCGGCCCTGGTGGCCGAGCCGGGGCTGCTCGACGTCGTCGCCGGCGAGGTGGACAAGGGAGCCTGGCTCAACCCGGCCACGTCCTCCTACCCGTCCACCGTGCTCGGGGCCGCCGCGGCCAGGCGGCTGGGCGTGGTGGAGCCCGGCACCCAGGTGTGGCTCGGCGGGACGTCCTTCACCGTGGTCGGGATCCTCAAGCCGTCGGTGCTGGCCCCCGAGCTCGACAACGCGGCGCTCATCGGGGCGCCCGTGGCCGAGAAGCTGTTCGGCTACGCGGGCAATCCGACGACGATCTACGAGCGCAGCGCGGACGAGGCCGTCGAGCGGGTCAGGGGGCTGCTCGGCCCCACGATCTCGCCCCAGGCGCCGGGAGCCGTCAAGATCTCGCGGCCCTCGGACGCCCTGGCGGCCAAGAACGCCGCCGACCAGGCCTTCACCAGCCTGCTGACCGGGGTCGGCTCGATCGCCCTGATCGTGGGCGGGATCGGGGTGGCCAACACCATGATCATCTCGGTGCTGGAACGGCGCCGCGAGATCGGCCTGAGACGGGCCCTGGGGGCGATGCGCAGCCACATCCTCATCCAGTTCCTCGCCGAGGCCCTGCTTCTGGCGGGTCTGGGGGGAGCGCTGGGCTGCGTCATCGGGGTCGGGGTGACGGCCGGGGTGGCGGCCGCCAACGGCTGGCCCTTCTCCCTGCCGGCGCTCATCATCCTGGCGGGCCTGGGGGTCACGGTCCTCATCGGCGCGGTGGCGGGGCTGTACCCGGCGGTGCGGGCGGCGCGCACGCCCCCGACGGCGGCCCTCAACGCCCAGTAGACCTGTACACAGCTCGCACGGAAGGAGGAACCAGGAGGAAGCCAGAAGAAGATGTCCAGTCTCCGCGGCCCATTCCAGGTACGGCTGCCGCGGGGGTCCATCGAGTGAGAGGAGGTACAGCACGACGAGCCGCCGAGCGCGTGTTTCAGGGGTACGCGCCGGCGGCTCTCGTGTGCCCGCGCGCCCGCCCAGCACGCAGCTCCGCCGGCCCCCTCGCCCCCTTTCGCCGAGATCGGTCGAGTTCCGCGTCGAGATCGGTTCACTTCCGGCTCGAGATCGGTTCACCGGCCCCGGTGGCGCGCCCGGGTGCGTGCGCGTCGCCGCGCCCGCGCCTCCTTGCGGTCCCGACGACGTCGGGCGGCCTCGTCCTGTGCGCGGGCTGCGGCTCGTGCCTCCCGGTCTGCGGCGAGGGCCTGCTGGGAGGCGGTGGTGCCGCGCGGCTGACGCGCCTGTCGGGCCGCCTCGCGCTGGGCGCGCTTCGGACTGCGCGCTCGCACCATCGGGCGGGCGCCGTCGTCGACGGGCTGAGCCGCGGCCGCGCGAGCGATGAGGTCGTTCCCGTGACGGCGGAGCCAGTCCTCGATCTCCGCGCCACTCGGTTCTCGGCCGAAGACGACCCGGGCGGCGCGGATCTGGCCGCCGTCGCGCTGCTCAAGAACACCCACCCACAGGTGGCCGTCGAAGAAGATGGTGAAAGTCGTCGCCATTGTTGTCTCCAGGTACGCCGAAGCGGACCTGGTGACGCCGGATTCCTCGACGGGGCGAGGCGACGGGCACGGGCAGGGTGCCGCCCGGACTTCCTACCGGGCAGTGCGATTCGCGCACCAGGATCTGATGGAGCGATTCTACCGCTGCCGGCGGAGCACCGTGGCGGATACCTCGAATCGACTCGGGTCGGGGCCTTTGATCATGCCGGGGCCCACGGTAGTTTCGTGACCGTGGATGATGCCATTGTCGTGAGACGGGCGACCGTTCCCGACGTCAGCGCTCTGGTGGCGCTGCGCGAGGAGATGTTCCGCATGACGGGGACGGCGATGACGGATGGCCGGTGGCGGAGCAATGCGCGCCGCTGGTTCCTTGAGAGGATCAGGAACCCGATATACGGGATCTTCGTCGTGCAGGCGGATCGGGAGGTCGTGGCCTGCGCGATGGGGGCTGTTCGCGATGCCGCGCCCTCGCCCGAGGTCCCCGACGGCCGCGACGTGCTGGTCAGCAACGTGTGCACTCTTCCGGCCCATCGCGGTCGCGGGCACGGCCGGCGGGCCTTCGAGGCGGTGATGCGGTGGGCCGCCTCAACCGGCATCGGCAGGGCCGAGCTCATGGCCACCGAGGCGGGGCAGGGCATGTACGAGCAGACCGGCTTCACGCTCAACAAGTTCCCCGCCATGCGCGCTTACCTTTGAGCGCGCTGAGGCGACGGCGTCGCGGACTTCCACCACCGCTTCGAGAGCATCCACCCTTTTCAGGACGGTAACGGCCGGGTCGGCCGGATGCTGATGTTCCAGCAGTGCCTGCGCAATGGCCTCATGCCCTTCATCGTCCTCGACGCCACGAAGCTCTTCTACTACCGGGGCCTCAACGAGTACGAGCACCAGCCCGGGTTCCTGCGCGAGACGCTCCGTTCGCTGCAGGACGACTACTACGCCCGTTTCGCCCCGTTCGTCGAGCTGCTCGACGAGTAGCTCGCTGCGGCTCGGTGCAGCGGACCGATCTCGGTGCGGAAGTGAACCGATCTCGGCGGGCTAGCGCAGGGTCCGCCAGGCGAAGTCGTAGGTCAGGGCGCTCATGAAGGCCCGCTGCGCACTGGTCGAGGCCCGACCGTGCCCGCCCTCGGAGCTCTCGAAGTACGTCACCGCCTGCCCCAGGCTCTCCAGCCGGTGGGCCATGGTGCGCGCGTGCGCCGGGTGGACCCGGTCGTCCCGGGTCGAGGTCATCAGCAGCACCGGAGGGTAGTCTCGCCCCCGTCTCAGCAAGTGGAAGGGGGAGAAGTCCCGGATGAACTCCCACTGCGCGGGGTCGTCCGGGTCCCCGTACTCGGCCTCCCAGGAGGCGCCGGCCAGCAGGTGGGTGTAGCGGCTCATGTCCAGCAGCGGCACCTCGCACAGCACCGCCCCGACCAGGTCGGGGTACTGGGTGAGCATATTGCCCACGAGCAGGCCGCCGTTGGAGCCCCCGTGCACGGCCAGCCGCTCCGGCGCGGCGACGCCCCGCTCGCTCAGCGCCCGGGCGACCGCCGCGAAGTCCTCGTAGACGCGGTGCCGGTGCTCCTTGAGCCCGGCGCGGTGCCAGGCCGGCCCGTACTCCCCGCCCCCGCGGATATTGGCGATGACGTAGGTGCCGCCCCGCTCCAGCCACGCCTTGCCGGTCACCGGCAGGTACCCGATCCCCAGCGGCACCTCGAAGCCGCCGTAGCCGTACAGGATCGTCGGCCCGCCCGCGGCGCGCCCCTCGGCGTCGGTGATCGGCCGCCCGATCTGGAAGTAGGGCACGCGCGTGCCGTCCGCACTGACCGCCACGTGCTGGCTCACCTCGACGCCGGTCGCGTCGAAGCGCTCCGGCGCGGCGCGCAGCACCTCGACGCCTGTCAGGGCGCCGTCGTCGTCGAGCTCGCCCGCCATGAGGGTGGTCGGCCGGGTGAAGGACGACGTCGTCAGCCACAGCCGGTCGCCCTCCCGCCCGTCGACGGCAGCGGCGCTGACCTCGATCAGGGGCCGGCCCGGGCGCAGCGCGGTGGGGTCGGGCCGTGCGCCCGCCCGCGCAGGCGCATCTGCATCGGTTTCTGCGCCGGCGCCGGGCCTCCCGGCCAGCGCGCTCAGGTCCAGGGGGCGGCGCGTCCACCCGCCGGCGGCGCCGTGCGGGGGCGTGCGCACCTCCAGGGCGGCCACGCAGTCGTCGAGCAGGGTGAGGACCAGGTGGCGGGCGGTCGCGGTGAAGCCGACCAGGCAGGCCGACGGCGTCGGGGCGAACAGGGTCTCGAGGTCGCGCCCGCCGGCCAGGAAGTCCTCCAGGGGCGCGGCCAGCAGCGACCCGGCCCGGTGGACGGCGCCGCCTGTCTCCCAGTCCTCGCGCAGGCTGACCAGGAGCCAGTCCCACACGGCGGAGGCCTCCGCGGAGGCGGGCACGTCGATGTGCACGGCCCCCGGGGCCACGGTCGCGGAGGTCTCCGCCAGGGCGCCCGGCCCCGACGACGCCGGGAGGGCGGGGGCGCCGTCGGGAAGCAGCCACAGCTCCTCGGTGTAGAAGTCGGGGCGCCTGAGCAGCCAGGTGCGGCCCCAGCGGTCGCGGTGCGCCCAGGCGCCGTCGTCGTCGGCCGCGGCGGTCAACAGGACCTCCCCCTCGGCCGGCTGCTGGCCGCGCCGCAGCCGCCTGACCTGGCGCGGGTAGCCGGCCGGCGACAGGGAGCCCTCGCCGAGGTCGGCCAGGGCCAGCACCGAGCCGCCCTCGTCGTCGGCCCACGACAGCGATCCCTTGGACGCCTCGCGGTGGAAGCCGCCCTCGGCGGGCGGGGCGAAGCGCCCGGTGTCGAGGTCCAGCTCGCGGGTGACGTCGGTGTCCGCGCCGCCGTCGGACAGGGTCACGAGGGCCCGTCGGCCGGCCAGGGGCCCGGTGCGCAGGACCTGGGCGCCGTGCCACACCCAGGCGACGCCCTCGGCCTCGCCGAGCGCGTCGAGATCGAGCAGCACCTCCCACTGCGTGCCGGCGACAGGATCTGCGTCGGCCGCGGCCGCCGGGGCGGCTGCTGAGTCGGCGCCGCTGTCAGCCCGGCCGGGGGCGCCCGCGCGGTAGGACTCCCAGGTGGTGCGGCGCCACAGGCCGCGCGGGTGGTCGGCGTCGGTCCAGAAGCTGTAGAGCAGGCCGTTCGCCTGGCCGACGCCGGGGATGCGGTCGGGCGAGTCGAGGATCGCCTCGGTCTCGGCCCGGATGGCCTCGAAGCGCTCGGTGCCCTCGACGACGGCGCGGGTCGCGGCGTTGTGCTCGGCGACCCAGGCGAGGGCGCGCTCGCCCTCGATCTCGTCGAGCCAGGCGGGCACGGGCGGCAGGTCGGTCATGGAGACATTGTGCATCCCCGGGCCAGGGCCGCTTCAGAGCTCCTGGGCTCAGGCGCTGCCGAGCTTGGAGTCGACAGCGTCGCGCACGGCCTCGACCTGGGAGTCGAACTTGCCGCCGGTCGCCTTCTTCGCGGCGTCGGCGGCCTTGTCGAGAACCTGATCGGTCACGGCCTCGCTCTTGTCGGAGCCGAGGAGCTCACCGGCCCTGCTTGTCAGGTCACCAAGTCCCATAGCGGCCTCCTTATCGTTGGGGTGCGCGGCGCCGGGCGGCACCGGCCCGCCTACAGCATGGCACGCGGATGCGGGCGCCGCGAGTCACGAAACGACCGGGAGCGCCGGGGGCGTCAGGACAGGGTGGACACGATGGTGTCGGTCATCTCCTGGGTGCGGGAGGCGTCCGAGGTCATCACTGTGATGTCCACCCAGCTGCCGCTCGGGGTCGGGGCGGTGATGGTGGTGCTGTGCATCTCGATCTCCGATGCCGTCGCGGTGGCGGTCATGACGGCCACCTGCCCGAGCCCGGTCTGGGCGGTGGAGTACTCGCCCGGTGCGGCGCCCCGCTGGTTGGCCCTCTGGGACATCTCGTCCTCGCTCGGCAGGGAGCTGACGCCCACAGCGGGCGTGACGCTCACGCCGTCGGGAAGTCCCGCGTCGTTGGGCGTCGGGGAGGTGGCCGCCAGGTCGACGGAGGCGAGCAGCAGGCGCGCCTGGTCCTCGGTGAGGCCGTAGGTGGCGACGGGCAGGGGAAGGCTCTGGCCGTTCTGGACGTCGTCGCCGGTCACCACCTGCCAGCCCTCGGGGACGGCGAAGGAGATCCCCGACATGGATGTGGTGACCGTCTGGTAGCCGCTGGGGGCCTCCTTGGTCGATCCGGCCGTCGCCCCGGCGGACTGCGCGCCTGCGTCCGTCTCCTGCGACGTGGCGCTCTCCTGGTCGGAGGCGTCGTCCTTGGAGCCGGTCAGCGAGCATGCGGCCAGGGATGTGGACAGAAGTGCCGCGGCGATGACGGCGGTCGCGCGGGTGAAGGTCGTCATGGTCGTCTCCTGACGTCGTGGAGGAACGAGTCGTACGGTACGTGATGATTCCGTGCGCAGCGCTGGGGAGAAGTCCCCTCCGCCGAGAGCGGGCCGGGGCCCGTCCGCTCGCCGCTCAGGTCTGCCCGGGCACGACCTCGAGCAGGTCGCCGACGCCGCAGCCCAGCGCCTCGCACACGGCCACCAGGGTGGTGAAGCGGATCGCCTTCGCGCGGTCGTTCTTGAGCACGGACAGGTTCACGGTGGTCACCCCCACCCGCTCGGACAGCTCGACGAGAGTCATGCCGCGCGCCTCCAGGAGCCGGTCGAGATGGCAGACGACGCGAGGACCCCCGCGCGGACGGGACGCCGCGGGCTCTCCGCCCGGGAGCGCCGCAGACTTCGCGGTCGCGCTCGCACCGGCGTCGTCGCCGGTCGCCGCCCGGTGCCCATCGACGGCGGTCACACCAGCCCCTCGGTCTGCGAGCGCAGCTCGGCGTTCTCGGCGGCGAGCTCGCCGGTGCGGGCGTGGAGCCGGGACAGGGCCGACACGAAGTAGCTCAGCACCCAGATCCCCAGCAGCACCGCCCACGGCCCCTGCACACCGGCACCGCCGATGGTCATGGAGCCGACCTGCCCGGATTTCGGGGAGAGCATCCACGGGATCAGCCAGGCGAAGGCCGCCTGCACCATGACGGCACCGAAGGCGCAGCGGCGCAGCCGACGGCTCATGAGCTCGATCCGCGCCCACGGGTCCCCGCCCCGCCAGTAGGCGCTGGTCGGCGCGATGGTCATGCCGAGCAGGACGACGGCGGCCACGACGAGCCCGATGAAGGCCGCGATGAGAACGGCCTCCAGCGCCAGGGCCCAGCCCGGCGCGCCGGTGAAGTAGCCGTAGGTGATATTGCGCTCCGCGCTCGCGTCCTCCAGCACGCCCTCGTAGCCCGAGGGCACCGGCGTCCCCGGGCTACGGGGGTCGAGGACGCTCACGCGCAGGACGCCGTCGGCGAGAATGCCCATGAGCGCGATGAGCGGATCGGCCAGGGTGATGAGCGCGAGGAAGACGGCCATGCAGACGGTCGTGATCCTCCCGGGCACGCCCCAAGGGTTATCCCGCTCGCTCGAGACGGCGCTCATACCAGGCCCTCCGTCTGCGCGGCCAGCTCGGCGTTCTCGCCCTCGAGGACGGTGGCGCGCTCGCGGACGCGGTAGAGCGCGCTCAGCACGTGGGAGAGTGCGACGAGGATGAGCAGCCCTGCCAGGAACGGGTCGGGGCTCTTGGTCGGCAGGGTGATGAACCACTGGCGGTCCGCGGGCGCCCCCGCGGGATAGACCGATGCGGCGGCGATCGAGCCGGTCGCGACCGCCAGGGCCGCCGACAGCCCGTACGCGGCCGTCCCCGCCGCGATGAGGCGCTTGCAGCGCGTCGCCGACAGCCGCCACCATTCAGCCCGGTCCGGCCGGAGGGCCGCCAGCAGGCGGATGAGCAGGATCCCGCAGGCTCCGATGAGGCAGATCTGGAGCGAGATCAGCACCCCCATGGACAGCTGCGCGGTGGGCGACAGGGCGGTGAGGTGCCCGAAGGTCCGCGAGGAGGTGAAGGCCTCGACATCGGGCGCGAGAGCGGCCACCCGCTCGACGCCGTCGGGAAGCGCGGGCCGGGGGGCAGACGGAAGGTCGGAGAACAGGACGAGCAGGCCCCGACCGCGTACGAGGTCCTCCAGAACACTGAGCAGCGGGTAGCAGGTCGTCAGCCACAGCAGGGCCGCGAGGACCGACGTGGTCACCAGGCTGCCGAAGCCGATCACGGGCGAGGCGGTCCACCGCTCCCGCCATGACGAGGTTCGCCATGGCCGCCGCCACCGGTGCCGTACCGGTTGTCGGCCAGCGGCCGCGTGCGGCGCGGCGGCGATCTCGGTGCCGGAGGCGGTCGTGGTTCTGGCGGTGATCATGGTGCACTCCTCGTCGAGGGCTCCGACGGCGGGTTGTCTTGCCGCTGACATATCGATTATCGATGCATCGACAATCGATATGGTGCGCTCCCGACGGCTCCGTGTCAAGGGCGTCACGTGCGCCGGTCCCCCGTGGGCGGAGTTGCACATTGGAGGTGGGCGCCTCCGCAGGGCCGGTGCGATTTTTCGTTGAAATACCGCGGTTTTTGCGATTCGTCAATTTTTGGTTGACGTGCTCCCATGTGCGCAGACCCCCCTCTGTGCACATGGGAGCGCGTCAACATATCTTGACGCCTATGGACAATCCCTGTAATTCCAACGAAAACCGGTGTCTGCATTGCGAGTGCGCTCTTCTCCCATGTGCAACTTCCCGGCGGTCACTGCTCGCAGGCCCTTGGCGGGCCTGCGGCTTCTTTTCACCGAGGAGTGCGCGCCAAGGGCCCGTGTGGCGCTCATCGCAGAAAGCGTCCGGACCTCCGGCAAGCTGAGCGGAATAGACTCAGCTCTGGAGAGGTTGCACTGGCCGGAGACGCCAGGCCCCCCGCGAGCTCACGGATCGGGACCTGCACCGTCTGAACGACTTCAAGGAGGTCCACATGGACACGAACTACACCACCCGCTCCCAGGAGGCCATCTCCGGAGCCATGCAGGCCGCCGCCGCGGCCGGCAACCCCCAGATCGACACCCTCCACCTGCTCGCCGAGCTCCTCGGCCAGGAGGACGGCGTCGCCGTCGGCCTGCTCGCCGCCGTCAACCCCGACGCCGGCGCCCGCCAGACCATCGGCGCCGCCACCCGCCGCGCCCTGACCCAGCTTCCGGCGTCGTCCGGCAGCTCGGTGAGTCAGCCCCAGCCCTCCCGCGGCCTGCTGGCCGCCCTCGAGGCCGCCTCCGCCGAGGCCAAGAGCCTGGGCGACGAGTACATCTCCACCGAGCACCTGCTCATCGGCATCGCCGCGGGCAAGCCGTCCTCCGACGCCGCCGCGCGCATCCTCGCCGACAACGGCGCCACCGCTGCCGCGCTGCGCGAGGCCCTGCCCAAGGTCCGTGGCAGCGCCCGCGTCACCTCGCCCAACCCCGAGGGCACCTACAAGTCCCTGGAGAAGTACGGCACCGACCTGACCGAGGCCGCCCGGGAGGGCGCGCTCGACCCGGTCATCGGCCGCGACGCCGAGATCCGCCGCGTCGTCCAGGTCCTGTCCCGCCGCACCAAGAACAACCCCGTCCTCATCGGCGAGCCCGGCGTCGGCAAGACCGCCGTCGTCGAGGGGCTGGCCCAGCGCATCGTCGCGGGCGACGTGCCCGAGTCGCTGCGCGGCAAGCGCCTGATCGCCCTGGACCTGGCGGGCATGGTCGCGGGCGCCAAGTACCGCGGCGAGTTCGAGGAGCGCCTCAAGGCCGTCCTGAAGGAGATCAAGGACTCCGACGGCGAGGTCGTCACCTTCATCGACGAGCTGCACACCGTCGTGGGAGCGGGAGGCGGGTCCGAGGGCGCTATGGACGCCGGCAACATGCTCAAGCCCATGCTCGCCCGCGGCGAGCTGCGGCTGGTCGGCGCCACCACGCTGGACGAGTACCGCGAGAACGTCGAGAAGGACCCCGCCCTGGAGCGCCGCTTCCAGCAGGTCTTCGTCGGCGAGCCCT
>ERZ772764.2618-NODE-2618-length-10422-cov-14.414681_pt1 | contig 10422 bp, 8 predicted proteins | sample MGYA00512163_ERZ772764 | MGnify/ENA primary metagenome ERZ772764 (study PRJEB29015, sample SAMEA2737903) | human oral metagenome | biome: human oral; feature: human-associated habitat; material: dental | place: China | collected 2094 ...
CAGTCGCTGCTGGCCGGGATCGCCGACGTGATACTGACCCCCGTCGCCGTTCCCGACGCGACCGGGACGGGCGAGTGGCTCAGGGACTGGTCCCACAACCTGCGCGGGGCGCTGCTGGCCCACCGCGACGGCGCCGAGCTGGTCGCATCGACCACAGCCCTGGGAATGGGCACAGTGGACGCGACCGCAGCGGCCAGGGGCGTGCTGGCCGAGCGGGCCTGCCCCGAACCGGAGGCCACGGCCGCCGCTTTCCTGCACTTCATCCTGGGCCACGTCATGGCGGAGCAGACCCGCACCCAGCTGGTCTCCCTGGGGGTCCTGGACGCTTTCGACGAGGACGCATCCAGGACGGACTTCAGCCACGGTGTGGAACTCCTGGTCCGAGGCGTCACGACCTGAGGAATGACGCGGACAGGCATCTCACCACAACTGGCCGAGAACACCGACGAGCATTTGCCTCGAGGCCGCCCCGGGCAAACTGGTTGAACCGGGTTGCGGCGAAGGAGAAACCCGAGTCGAAACCACCTCTGGCAGCCGATGAGCGGGCCTGACCGAACGGCAACGGACACTCTCAACCCGGGTTTGACACGACTCACCCGCCGGTGTTCACGGGGCGGGCCGACCGGAACCAGGAAAGACGACCCGCCCGCAGTGTCAGGCCGGGACGACGTTGACCAGCTTGGGGGCCCTGACGATCACCTTCCTGACGCCGTTGGGGATCTCCTTGACGATGCGCGGATGGGCCAGGGCCAGTTCACGCAACTCGTCCTCGGTGATCGAGGCGGAGACCTCCAGCTGGGCGCGCAGCTTGCCCCGGACCTGGACGACGGCGGTGATGGTGTCCTCGGCCACCAGTTCCGGATCGGCGACGGGGAAGGGCTCGTGGGCCAGCGACTGGTCGTGCCCCAGCCGGTGCCACAGCTCCTCCGCGATGTGCGGGGCCAGCGGCGCAACCATCAGCACCAGCGGCTCCACCGCGGCCCTGGGCACCACCTTGAGGGCGGTCAGGACGGTGTTGTACTCCGTGAGCCGTGCGATGGCGGTGTTGAACGACAGATTTTCGTAGTCCTTGTTGACGGCGTCGATGGTTTTGTGCAGGGCATGGAGGGTCGCCTCGTCGATGTCGGTGTCACGGGTGACCAGATCGCCGGTCTCCTCGTCGACGACGTTGCGCCACAGCCGCTGCAGGAAACGCTGAGACCCGACCACGGCGCGGGTCTCCCACGGCTTCGACTGGGCCAGCGGGCCCATGCCCATCTCGTAGAGGCGGAAGGTGTCGGCGCCGTAGGCCTCGTACATCTCGTCGGGGGAGACGATGTTCTTCAGTGACTTGCCCATCTTCCCGTACTCGCGTTTGACGAACTGGTCCTGCCAGGTCCAGGTCATCTCCTGGCCCTCCCCGTGGGCCTCCACCTCGGCGGCGGGCACCGTCTGGCCGCGGGAGTCGCGGTAGGCGTAGGCCTGGATGTAGCCCTGGTTGAACAGGCGGCGGAACGGTTCCGCGGAGGAGACAAACCCCAGGTCGAACAGCACCTTGTGCCAGAACCGGGCGTAGAGCAGGTGCAGCACGGCGTGCTCGACCCCGCCGACGTACAGGTCCACCCCGCCGACATCACCCTCGCCACGCGGACCCATCCAGTAGCGTTCCACCTCCTCGCCGACGAAACGGTCGTGGTTTGCGGGGTCCAGGTAGCGCATCTCGTACCAGCAGGAACCGGCCCACTGGGGCATCACGTTCAGTTCGCGACGGTAGACCTTCTTGCCGTCGCCCAGGTCCAGTTCGACGCTCGTCCAGTCGGTGGCGCGGGCCAGTGGCGGCACCGGATCGGAGTTCCGGTCCTCCGGGTCCATGGCCTTCGGGGAGTAGTCGGTTACCTCCGGCAGTTCGATGGGCAGCATCTCTTCGGGCAGGGCGATGGGCAGACCCGTCTCGTCGTAGACGATCGGGAACGGCTCGCCCCAGTAGCGCTGGCGGCTGAACAGCCAGTCCCGCAGCCGGTAGTTCACGGTGGCCTCGCCCAGCCCTTTGGCCTCCAGCCACTCGGTGATGGCCGTCTTGGCGTCGGAGACGTTCATGCCGTTCAGGGAGATCTCGGGGTTGGTGGAGTTGATCACCTCACCATCGCCCGTCCACGCCGAATTGCCGTCGTGCTCCGAGCAGGGGATCACGGTCTCGACGATCGGCAGGTTGTAGGCCTTCGCGAACTCCCAGTCACGCTGGTCACCGGAGGGAACCGCCATGACCGCACCCGTGCCGTAACCCAGGGTGACGTAGTCGGCGATGAAGATCGGGACGCGCTGGCCATTGACGGGGTTGATGGCGAAACGCCCGGTGAACAGGCCCGTTTTTTCCTTGTCGTCGCCACTGCGGTCCGCATCGGTTCTGCGTTCCACCTCGGCGCGATAGGCCGCGACCGCCTCGGCGGGGGAGGCGTGGCCTCCGGTCCAGGCGGGGTCGGTGCCCTCGGGCCACTCGGAGGCGGCGCCGTCGGCCAGGTGGTGTTCGGGTGCCAGCACCATGAAGGTGGCGCCGAACAGGGTGTCCGGGCGGGTGGTGAACACCTCGATCCGCTCACCGCTGGCGGCCTCGGTGAAGAACACCCGGGTGCCCTCGGAACGACCGATCCAGTTGCGCTGCATGGCCTTGACCTTGTCCGGCCAGTCCAGCTTGTCCAGGTCCGCCAGCAGGCGTTCCGCGTAGGCGGTGATGCGCAGCATCCACTGGCTCATGTTGCGTTTGAACACCGGGAAGTTGCCGATCTCGGAGCGTCCCTCGTTGGTGACCTCCTCGTTGGCCAGCACGGTGCCCAGACCCGGGCACCAGTTCACGGGCGCCTCGGACAGGTAGGCCAGCCGGTGCGAGTCGATGATCTGGCGGCGCTCCTGCGCGGGCAGCTCCTCCCAGGGCAGGCCCGACGGGGTGGGGCGTTTCCCGGATGCGAACTCCTCGACCAGCTCGTCGATGTGGCGGGCCTTGTTCGCCGCCTCGTCGAACCAGGCGTTGAAGATCTGCAGGAAGATCCACTGGGTCCAGCGGTAGAACTCGACGTCGACGGTCGCCACGCTGCGGCGGGGATCGTGGGCCAGGCCCAGCCGTCGCAGCTGGCGGCGCATGATGGCGATGTTGTGTTCGGTGGTGACCCTGGGATGCTGCCCCGATTGCACGGCGTACTGCTCAGCGGGCAGACCGAAGGCGTCATAGCCCAGGGCGTGCAGCACGTTGCGGCCCTTCATGCGGTTGAAACGCGCGAAGGTGTCGGTGGCGATGTAACCGAGGGGGTGCCCGACGTGCAGGCCCGCGCCACTCGGGTAGGGAAACATGTCAAGGACGAAGAGCTTCTCGCCGCGGGAATCGATCTTCTCGGGCTCGGCCCAGGGCCCGGCAGGATTCGGGGCGTGGAACGTGCCCTCGGTCTCCCAGCGATCCTGCCAGTGCGCCTCGATCTCACCGGCCAGCTTCGCGGTGTACCGGTACGACGGCTCACTCATCAGCGTTTCTCCTTAAGACATGCAACTGCGGAGTCGAGACTATCCCGCCGTGACCGGCCCGGTCGACCGTGCCCGCATTGCCCGCTTTTCTTCCTGTATACGAATCGCGGAAGAAAGACGGCGTCGCCACACGACGTTGAACCGTCGAACCTCCGCGATTCGTGTACAGGGGGAGGGGGTCGGGCAGGGTGGTCGCCGAGGATAATTGGAATATTTATTCATTCGATGGCATAGTTGCCGTTGTGAGTTTCAAGGTTGCCGTCGCGGGATGCACGGGATACGCGGGAGGCGAGGTGCTGCGACTGCTGCTGCAGCACCCCGAGGTCGAGATCGGTGCCCTGGCGGGCAACTCGTCGGCGGGCGACCGGCTGCGAGACCACCAGCCCCACCTGGCCCCCCTCGCCGACCGGGAGATAGTCGCCACCACCGCCGAGAACCTAGCCGACCACGACGTCGTCTTCCTGGCCCTGCCCCACGGGGCGAGCGCCGGGATCGCCGGGCAGCTCGGAGCGGAGACGCTGGTCATCGACGCCGGGGCCGATTTCCGGTTGCGCGATTCCGGGCAGTGGCGGCGCTTCTACGGCAGCGAGCACGCGGGCACCTGGCCCTACGGCCTGCCCGAGCTGCCCGGCTGTCGGGACGCCCTGCGCGGCACCGGGCGGATAGCGGTGCCCGGCTGCTACCCGACGGCGGTCACGCTCGCCCTGTTCCCGGCCGTCCAGGCGGGGCTGATCGACCCTGCGGGAATCGTAATCGTCGCCGCCTCCGGGACCTCAGGGGCGGGAAAGGCCGCCAAACCGCACCTCCTCGGCTCGGAGATCATGGGCAGCGCCTCGGTCTACGGGGTCGGCGGGGTGCACCGGCACATTCCCGAGATCATCCAGAACCTCTCCGCGGTGACCGATGAGCGGGTCGGCGTCTCGTTCACCCCCATGCTGGTGCCGATGCCCCGGGGCATCCTCGCGACCTGCACCGCCCCCAGGGCCGGTGACGTCGCGGCAGACGAGGTGCGGAGATGCTACGAGGCGGCCTACGCGGACGAACCATTCGTCGACCTGCTGCCCGAGGGGACCTGGCCCGCGACCGCGGGGGTCCTCGGCTCCAACCGGGTCACGGTGCAGGTCGCCGTCGACGAGGCCGCGGACCGGGTGATCGTGGTCTCGGCCATCGACAACCTCACCAAGGGCACCGCCGGCGGAGCAGTCCAGTCCATGAACATCGCCCTCGGTCTCGACGAGACCACCGGCCTGAGCACGATCGGAGTGGCACCGTGAGCGTCACCACCCCCGCAGGATTCGCCGCCACTGGAATCGCCGCCGGGATCAAGGGCGGAGATCGCCCAGACCTGGCCGTCGTCTCCAACCTCGGGCCACGGTTCGCCGCGGCCGGGGTGTTCACCCGCAACCGGGTGTTCGCAGCGCCCGTCGACTGGTCCCGGCGGGCCGTCGCCGACGGCCGGCTGTGCGCGGTGGTCCTGAACTCCGGCGGGGCGAACGCCTGCACCGGCCGGCCGGGATTCGCCGACGCCCGGGCCATGGCCGAGAAAACAGCCGCCGGACTCGGCGTTGCTGCGGGGGACGTCGCCGTCTGCTCCACCGGGCTGATCGGTGTCCGGTTGCCCATGCCGGAAGTCACATCCGGCATCGAACAAGCCTGTGCGCAGCTGTCCCTGGACGGGGGAGACGATGCCGCGACCGCGATCATGACCACCGACACCGTCAGCAAACAGGCCGTCCACCGCGGCGAGGGCTGGAGCATCGGAGGCATGGCCAAGGGGGCCGGGATGCTCGCGCCCGGGCTCGCGACGATGCTCGTGATACTGACCACCGACGCCGACCTGGAGGCCCCGGTCCTGGACGCGGCGCTCCGCGAGGCGAGCCGCGTCAGCTTCGAGCGGGCCGACGCGGACGGCTGCATGTCCACCAACGACACCGTGCTGCTGCTCGCATCCGGGGCCAGCGGCATCACACCCGAAGCGCAGGAGTTCACCGCCGCGCTGAGCGAACTCTGCCAGGACCTCGCACGTCAACTGATCGCCGACGCAGAGGGCGCCGGGCACGAGATCGCCATCGAGGTCGTCGGCGCCGCATCCGTGCGCGACGCGGAGACGGTGGGCCGCGAGGTGGCGCGCAGCAACCTGTTCAAGTGCGCGGTCTTCGGATGCGACCCGAACTGGGGGCGTGTGCTGTCAGCCATCGGCGTCACCGACGCCGTCTTCGAGGCCGACCGGCTGGACGTCTCCTTCAACGGAGTCCAGGTCTGCCGGGGCGGTGGCATCGGCGAACCCCGCGAACTGGTCGACCTGTCCGGTCGCAAGGTCCACGTCCTGATCGACCTGCACGCGGGCGAGGCCGCTGCCACCATCCTCACCACCGACCTCACGTACGAATACGTGAAGGAGAACGCGGAGTACTCCTCATGACCCCCCGGTACACCCACCCCGACCACGACCTGCTCCTGGCCAAGGCCGGCACCCTCATCGAGGCCCTGCCGTGGATCGGCCAGTTCGCGGGCGAGACCGTTGTCATCAAGTACGGCGGCAACGCCATGATCGACGACGACCTCAAACGCGCCTTCGCCGAGGACATCGTGTTCCTGCGACGCGTCGGGCTGAAACCAGTGGTCGTCCACGGCGGCGGACCCCAGATCAACTCCATGCTGGAACGGCTCGGCATCACCTCGGAGTTCCGCGGCGGCCTCAGGGTGACCACGTCCGAGGCCATGGACGTGGTGCGCATGGTGCTGGTGGGACAGGTTGGCAGGGAATTGGTGGGTCTCATCAACGCCCACTCACCCTTCGCCGTCGGCATGTCCGGTGAGGACGGCGGACTGCTGCGGGCCCGGCGCCGCGGCCTGGTCGAGGGCGGCGAGGAGATCGACCTGGGATTCGTCGGCGACGTCGACTCCGTCGATCCCTCCGCGCTGCTCGACCTGATCGAGGCGGGCCGCATCCCCGTGGTCGCAACCGTCGCGCCCGGACCCGACGGCCAGATCTACAACGTCAACGCCGACACCGCCGCCTCGGCCCTGGCCCTCGCGCTCGGGGCGAAACGCCTGGTCATGCTCACCGATGTGGCGGGGCTGTACGCGAATTATCCCGACGAGTCGACCATCATCTCCTCCATCACCCCCGAGGAGGTGCGCCAGTTGATGCCCGGCCTCACCTCGGGGATGGTTCCGAAGATGGAGGCGTGCGCGCGGGCCGTGGAGGGCGGGGTGCACTCCGCGACCATCATCGACGGCCGCGTGCCGCACTGCCTGCTGTTGGAGATCTTCACCGACGACGGGGTGGGAACCATGGTCTGCGAGGAGCCGGTATGAGTCACGAAACCGAACTCGGGAGCCGCTACGGGGCGGTCATGATGAACGCCTTCGGCGCGCCTCGAAGGATCTTCGCCCGCGGTGAGGGCATCCACCTGTGGGACGCCGACGGCAACCGCTACGTCGACCTGCTGGCGGGAATCGCCGTCAACGCCCTGGGGCACGGACATCCCGCCGTGGTGGCGGCCGTCACCGGGCAGCTGAAAACCCTCGGGCACATCTCCAACTTCTTCGCCTCCGAGCCGCAGATCCGGCTGGCGGAACGCCTCTCGGCGGCGGCCGGCGGCGGCAGGGTGTTTCTCGCCAACTCGGGCGCCGAGGCCAACGAGGCCGCGTTCAAACTGAGCCGCCTCACCGGCCGGACCCGTCTCGTGGCGATGGAGGGATCCTTCCACGGCCGGACCATGGGGGCGCTGGCCGTCACCCACACCGAGAAGTACCGGAAACCCTTCGAACCGCTCCCCGGGGAGGTCACGTTCGTTCCCTTCGGCGACGCCGGAGCCCTTGACGCGGCCGTGGACGAGACGGTGGCCGCGGTGGTCGTCGAACCCGTCCAGGGGGAGTCCGGGGTGATCCCGGCGCCGGAGGGATATCTGGCCGCCGCCCGGGAGCTCACCACCCGGGCCGGGACACTGCTGTGGATCGACGAGGTCCAAACCGGAATCGGCCGCTGCGGGGAACTGCTGCTGAGCCGTTCCCACGGGGTGACGGCGGACCTGGTGACGGTGGCCAAGGGGCTCGGGAACGGGTTCCCCATCGGGGCCTGCATCGCCACGGGCCGTGCCGCGGACCTGTTGACCCCCGGCGGGCACGGCAGCACTTTCGGGGGCAATCCCGTCGCGGCGGCGGCCGGCAACGCCGTCCTGGACGTGCTGGGCGGCGGCCTGCTCGAGGATGTCCGCCGCATCGGCGAGTGGTTCGCATCCGAGATCACGGGCCTGGGATGCCCGGAGATCGCCGGGGTGCGCGGGGCGGGCCTGCTGCGGGGTATCGTGCTCACCCAGGAGGTTGCTCCGCAGGTGGTGGAGTTGGCCCTGTCGGAGGGATGGGTGCTGAACGCTCCGCGCCCCGATGTGCTGCGGGTTGCTCCGCCGCTGATCATCACGGAGGCCGACCTGGCCCCCTTCGTGACCGCCCTGCCCGGATGGTTGGAGAGATGCAATGCCTGAGATGAAACGATCCGCCCGCCTCGCTCTGATGCGGGGCCTGTTGGAGGAGGGGGAGTTCACCTCCCAGCATGAGTTGATTGCCGCGTTGGCGGAACGGGATGTGGAGGTGAGCCAGTCCACGTTGAGCAAGGATCTCCTGACCCTTGGAGCGGTGAAACGCCGCACCCCCGAGGGGAGCCTCGTCTACGCCGTCGGCGACGAGACGGAGGGCGGGGGAGTGGCCGCCGAGAAACTGGCCCGCCGCTGCGTGGAACTGCTGCAGTCGATACAGCACGCGGCCAACCAGATCGTCATCAAGACCCCACCCGGCGCCGCGCAGTTCCTGGGGGCGCACGTGGACAGGGCGCGACTGCCCGGGGTGATGGGCACCGTCGCGGGCGATGACACCCTGCTGCTGGTCACCACGGATCCGGAATCCGCGGTGCGCACTGCCGGCATCATCGCCCACATGACACGCACCGGGAAGCCGACGAGGCTCCGGGACCTGGAGAAGGAGGGACAGTGACCGAGGGAAGGCTCTGGGGTGGACGGTTCACCGGGGGACCCGCCGACGCGATGTTCGAGTTGAGCCGCTCCACCCAGTTCGACTGGCGTCTGGCCCCCCACGACATCGCCGGATCACGGGCCCACGCCAAGGCCCTCCACACGGCCGGGCTGCTGACCTATGACGAGGCCACGGCCATGGACGCCGGGCTCGCCGAGCTGCTGCGCCGGGTGCGCACGGGAGAGTTCGCGCCGTCCCCCACCGACGAGGACGTCCACGGCGCGTTGGAAAGGGGCCTCAAGGAGATCGTCGGCCCAGAACTCGGCGGCCGGCTGCGGGCAGGACGTTCCCGCAACGATCAGATCGCCACCCTCATCCGCAGTTACCTGCGCGAGGAGGTGCGCGTGCTGGTGGCAGGGGTCCTGGATGTCGTCGAGGCCCTGGCCGGTCAGGCGAAGAAGAACCTAGGCGCCGTGATGCCCGGACGCACCCACCTGCAATCCGCCCAACCGGTGCTGCTGAGCCACCACCTGCTGGCGCACGCCTGGCCGCTGCTGCGCGACGTCTCCCGCCTGCAGGACCTCGATGCCCGCCTGGCGGTCAGCCCCTACGGTTCCGCCGCCCTGGCCGGCACCTCGCTCGGTCTGGACCCGCAGCTGGTGGCCCGTGAACTGGGCTTCACCTCGTCGGTGCCGAACTCCATCGACGGCACCGCCGCCCGGGACCTGGTGGCCGAAATGGCGTGGATCCTGGCGCAGATCGGGGTGGACCTGTCCCGTCTCAGCGAGGACGTGATCCTCTGGTGCACCGCCGAGTTCGGTTTCGCGAAACTGGCCGACGAGTGGTCCACTGGCAGCTCGATCATGCCGCAGAAGAAGAACCCCGACGTGGCCGAACTGGCCCGCGGCAAAGCGGGACGGCTCATCGGAAACCTGTCGGGGCTTCTCGCGACGCTCAAGGGAATGCCGCTTGCCTACAACCGGGACCTCCAGGAGGACAAGGAACCGGTCTTCGACGGCCTCGATCAGCTGAGAATCCTGCTGCCCGCCGTCGCCGGGATGATCGCCACCCTGAGCTTCGACCACGCGCGCATGGCCGCGCTCGCCCCGGCGGGATTCTCCCTGGCCACCGATGTCGCCGACCACCTGGTTCGGATGCGAGTGCCGTTCGCCGTAGCCCACGAGGTGGCGGGGGAGGCGGTGCGCTACTGCGAGCAACGGGGAATCACCCTCCAGGACCTCACCGAGGCCGATCTTCCCGGAATCAGCGAGCACCTCGACCCCGGGGTGCTCGAGGTGCTGACGGTGGAGGGATCGGTGAACGCCCGCAACGGGCGCGGCGGCACCGCGACCGCCCGCGTGGCAGAACAGCTGGAGGAGGTTTTCGTGGCCCTCGAGGAGAACAGGTCCTGGACCTGAGCGAGTGGGACTCATCGGAGCCGGTTGAACCGGCCGCCTCGAAACCCTCCACTGGCGAAGCTTGTTGAGCTTGGCCGTGAGAAAGGAGCGGCGTGTACTCCTTTCCGTGAAGCTGGTTGAGCCGGGTCGCGAGGAACGAGCGGCCCGTGTCGAAACCATGTTCGGCCCGCGGGCCGGTCCCGGGTCGGCTTCGAAGAACACCCGTACTGAAACTGCTGGGCCCCCGATCAGATCGGGGGCCCAGCAGGTTTCGCACTCAGGCTGCGTGACGGCAGGTCGGGCAGGTGCAGTCCTCGCAGACGCAGGAGGAGCAGGAGGAGCAGTCGCAGGAGCCGCAGGAGCAGGCGTTGTGCGAGCAGGTCGGGCAGGTGCAATCCTCGCAGGTGCAGGTGGCACAGGTGTCGGAGCAGTTGCCGCAGGTGCAGGTGGTGCACTCGTCGTAGTGGCCGTCGTGCTCGCGGTGCGCGTGGCCGTCGTGGATGTAGTCGACGTGATCGAAGTGGATCACGGCCTCGTGGCCGCAGTTCGGGCCGTGGGTGTG
>ERZ772764.2620-NODE-2620-length-10412-cov-4.296514_pt1 | contig 10412 bp, 9 predicted proteins | sample MGYA00512163_ERZ772764 | MGnify/ENA primary metagenome ERZ772764 (study PRJEB29015, sample SAMEA2737903) | human oral metagenome | biome: human oral; feature: human-associated habitat; material: dental | place: China | collected 2094 ...
GGGACCCGCCGCTCTTGGCCACTTTTTTGTCTCGCCCGGTCAGTTATATGGCCAAAAAAGAACTTTTTGAGGTGCCGGTTTTAAAGCAGATTATTCGCAGCTGTTATTCTTTTCCGGTAAAGCGGGGTGCGGCGGATCGCGGTGCCATTAAAGCAGCCCTGCAGGCACTTAAAGAGGGGCGGTGTATTGGCCTTTTCCCCGAAGGAACCCGCAGTCGGGACGGTAAGATTCATAAGGCTGAAGGAGGGGTAGCGCTTTTGGCTGCCTTGGGGAATGTGCCGGTAGTACCTGCTGCCATTTTGGGTACGGATCGAATTTTTTCCCATGGTATCTTTTTCCCTAAGCTTACGGTCATATACGGAGAGCCTTTGTTTTTTTCAGGGAAACATAATGATAAAGAAAACTTGCAATTGTTTTCACAAAAAATTATGGAAGAAATTGTAAAAATGGTAAAATTGCATAGCAAAGAATAGCTATGATATGATATACTGTAAAAACAGGTTGTTGGAAACAGGGTGATGTGGTACTCTTATGGAAGTGATTTTAGCCGATTATTTAGGCTTTTGCTACGGTGTGAAGCGCGCCATCCATTTGGCGCGCAGCAGTGCGCAGCCGGGGCCAGCTAGTACGTTGGGGCCTATCATACACAATCCACAGATGGTGTCGCGATTAGCGGACGAGGGCGTAGATGCCGTCGATTCGCTGGCAGAAGTGCCTGGCGGCGGGACGGTAATCATCCGTTCCCATGGCGTGGGACCGGACGTATATGATGAGGCTGGAGAACGGGATCTGCATATCGTAGACGCTACGTGTCCCCATGTGAAAAAAGCACAGATGGCGGCGCATCAGCTCTTTAAGGATGGCCGCGAGGTCGTTATCATCGGGGAAAAAAAACATCCAGAAGTCAAGAGCATTTTCGAATGGTCGGGGCGAAACGCCGTAGTTGTGGAAACCGAGGAGGAAGCGAAAGAACTCCCGCCTTGTGATAAGTTAGGTATCGTGGCGCAAACCACTTTTTCTGGAGATAAATTTCGAAACATCGTCAATTGTCTTTTAGAAAAATCGAATGATATTCATATTGTGAGGACGATTTGTACCGCCACGGATCAACGGCAGAAAGCCGCGATTGAACTGGCGGAAAAAGTTGATTTAATGCTGGTGATCGGCGGGAAGAACAGCGCCAATACCACAAGATTGGCACAGCTGTGCGCGGAGAAGACAGTGACCCATCATCTGGAGACCGCTTCCGAGCTTCAGGATGCATGGTTTCATAATATTAAAAAAATTGGTATCACAGCCGGCGCTTCAACGCCCGACTGGATTATCAAGGAGGTATATCAAAAGTGTCAGAGGAAATGAAAAACGACGAGTTTGAAAATTTATTAAAGGCGGAGGAAGAAGCGTTACAAAACGCCGAAGTGGGCGACGTCGTCCAAGCTTCGGTGGTTTCCGTGGATAATAGCAGCGCGTTGGTTCATATCCCGGGCTTTAAGTCGGATATTCCCATTGACAAGAAAGAATTGGCTGTACCGGAACCGGACGCGGCGGGGGACGTAGTTAGCGTGGGAGATGAGATTGACGTCTACATCGTTTCTTTAGGGGGCGAACATGGCGCAACGGTTTCCAAAGTCCGAGCAGATCGGTTAGTGGCTTGGAAAGATTTTGATGGTATTGTGGAGCGCGGCGAAATTCTTGAGGCTGTGATCACACAGGTCGTGAAAGGTGGGCTGGTGGCCACGGTTCGCGGTCTGCGAGCTTTTATTCCTGCCTCTCAGGTGGAGCTGCACTTTGTCAAGGATCTTTCGGTGTATGTCGGACAAACCGTTCGGGCGTTGCCCATTGAATGCGATGTGAAGAAGCAGCGGTTGGTTCTTTCTCGCCGAAAGCTTTTAGAAGAAGAGCGGGAAAAGAAACAGGAAGAGCTTTTTGCTACATTGGAAGAGGGAACGATTCTAAAAGGGACGGTCAAGCGCATTGTGGATTACGGCGCGTTTATCGATATCGGCGGTGTCGACGGCTTGGCACATATCTCTGATCTCTCCTGGGAGCGCGTGAAACATCCTTCCGATGTTTTAAAAGTCGGTCAGGAACTTGATGTGCTGGTGAAAAAATTTGATAAAGAAAACAAACGCATTTCTTTGAGCGTCAAAGAAACGACGACAGATCCGTGGTTTGACCGCATTGAAAAGTATCACGAGGGTGAGATCATTGAGGGCAAGATCATTAAACTGACGGATTTCGGGGCCTTTATGGAGATTGAGCCGGGCTTTGACGGCCTCATTCCCATGGGAGAGTTGTCGAATAAGCGTATTGCCCGGGCGGACGAAGCCGTTCATACCGGAGATGAGGTTTCTGTGAAAATCCTTCATATCGACAAGCGGCGCAAACGCATTTCGCTGAGTATGACAAAGGCGAGAAAGGATACGGAAGACGAGGCGGCCGTACCTGCCCCCGCGGACGAGGGCGCAACACCGAACGAATAAATTTTGCCTGTGCATGAAAAACGGTTTTGGGGGAGTGATGAGTACTACTTCATCACTCCCCCTTTCTTGAAAGGAAAACGGTCTTGGGTACGACATATGGAACGATTCTCCGAGTGAAAAAAAACGGCCTGGCAGAAGAATTGGGCCTTGTGGCAGGGGATAAGATTTTATCAATCAATGGGAACCGACTCCGGGATATTATAGATGTAAGTTTTGCCATGGCGGAGGAAGAGATTGAGCTTTTGGTAGAACATGCTGACGGTGAACGGGAACTTATGGCCTTCGATAAGGCGTACGACGAAGAATTAGGCGTGGAATTCGCCGCGGCCGTTTTTGACGGCATACGCCAATGCGCCAATCATTGTTGTTTCTGCTTTGTAGACCAGGTGGCACCGCACATGAGGGATACCCTCTACATCAAGGATGATGATTACCGATTATCTTTTTTGTATGGGAATTTTGTTACCTTGACCAATCTTTCCGATAAAGATTTCCGACGCATTAAGGAATACCATCTATCCCCGCTTTTTGTTTCCGTTCATGCCACGAATATGGATCTGCGGGCTAATATGTTGGGAACGCCTCGCGCCCGGGAGCTTATGGTGCAGTTGGCGCGGCTGGCCGAAGCGGGGATCGCTTATCACACACAAATCGTTCTCTGCCCAGGGATTAACGACGGGGGAGAATTGGAGCGTACGTTACATGATCTGTCAGATCCTCGCCTCCGTGTTCTCTCGGTGGCGGTGGTTCCTGTGGGGTTAACGCAATTTCGCACTGGCTGTTATCCGTTGGCGCTTTTTGACCGTGCTAGCGCTGCCCGTGTGATTCGGCAAGTGCGGCGTTGGCAAGTTCGCCTGCGACGAGAGACGGGCCGATCCTTTGTTTATCTGGGGGATGAATTTTATTTATTGGCGGGATCAGAATTCCCGCCTGTTACGGAATATGACGATTTTCCCCAGTTAGACAACGGGATCGGTTTGGTGTCGAATTTCGTGGCAGAATGGGAAAAGAGTATGGCAGCACATGGCACTGCGTACGCTGCTCCGCTGCATCTCGATGTGATCTGCGGCACGGGAGTAGCGCCGGTATTTAAAGAGATATTGGCGAAATTATCAACGCCTGGCCTCACGGTGCGCTTAGTTCCGGTGGAAAACGTCTGGTTCGGAAGTTCGGTTAATGTGTCGGGGCTTTTGACGGGACGTGACATTGAGGCAGCCCTGCAAGCAGTAGACGGCCCCCGGGATGGCGTCATCATTCCTCGGTGTGCCTTGCGCAGTGGTGAGGATCTGTTTTTAGACGATTATCCGCTGGCGGTTCTTCAGGAACGACTACAGGTGCCCGTAGAATCGGCCCTTAGTGGCGCCGAACTTCACGATCTCCTTTGCCATTGGGGAGAAAAACGGCGTCACGTTCCGAAAGAGCGCTTTTATACCTGGCAGAGCAACGCCGCTTATACAAAATTGGAGGAAATGTAATATGAGCAAGCCCATCGTCGCCATCGTAGGACGCCCCAATGTAGGAAAGTCCACGTTGTTCAATCAGATCGGAAAAAAACGGGTTTCCATCGTCGATGACATTCCTGGCGTGACCCGGGATCGCATTTATTTGGACGCCGTCTGGCTTGACCGGGCTTTTACCATGATCGATACGGGAGGTATTGAGTTTAAAGCAGAGGATCGGCTTCTTTCCTCTATGCGGCGGCAGGCGCAAATTGCCATAGAAGAAGCGGATGTTATTGTTTTTGTCGTTGACGGACGTACCGGATTGACGACGACGGATGAAGAGGTTGCTAAGATCCTGCGCACGACGAAAAAACCTGTGGTGTTGGCTGTTAATAAGATTGACAGCCCGAAACAGGTAAACGATGTGTATGAGTTTTATCACTTGGGATTGGGGGAGCCGATTCCCATTGCCGCGGCGAATTCTCTGAATCTGGGAGATCTGTTGGAGGCGATCGTAGAGGCTTTTCCCAAGAATGATGAGACAGTAAATGAGAACGACGAAATCCATATCGCCGTCATTGGCCGCCCCAATGTGGGAAAGTCGTCGTTGGTTAATGCCGTTTTAGGGGAAGAACGGGTGATTGTCAGTAATATTCCCGGTACAACAAGGGATGCCATCGATACGCACTTCGTTAAAGATGGGATTAAATTCACACTCATTGATACGGCCGGCATGCGCCGCAAAGGACGAATCGACGAAGATATTGAGCGGTATAGCGTCATGCGTTCTTTGCGTGCTGTAGATCGGGCTGATGTGGTCTTGCTGGTGCTCAATGCAGTGGAGGGGATCACGGATCAAGATATCAAAATTGCCGGGTATGCTCACGAGTCAGGAAAGGGCGTGATCCTGGTAGTCAATAAGTGGGATCTTTATGAAAAGGACGAGAAATCTACGCTACGGTTTACCGATGATCTTAGAAATCAGATCGCTTTTTTGCAGTATGCCCCGGTGCTCTATATTTCGGCGCTGACAAAACAGCGGGTTCCCCGGGTGACAGATTTGGTGAAGTATGTGGCGGAGCAGCAGGCCATGCGGATTCAGACCAGCACACTGAATGATCTCATTCAGGACGCCATTGCGGTTAATCCGCCGCCGGCGCACAAAGGTAAACCGCTTAAGATTTTCTTTATGACGCAGACGGGCATTCGGCCGCCGAAGTTTGTCATCTTCGTGAACGATCCAGATCTCATGCATTTTTCGTATCTACGGTTTATTGAAAATAAACTGCGGGAGACCTTTGGTTTTGAGGGGGCTCCCATCCGAATCATTCCTCGCAGCAGGAATGAGAAAGAGGAGGAATGAGTATGCCGCTGTTTTTGGCTTGCGTCGCCAGTTACCTTATCGGTTCCATTCCAAATGGTCTCATTTTCGGTAAGCTCTTTTGGGGCGTCGATTTGCGTGAGCATGGCAGCCATAATATCGGGGCGACTAACGCCTGGCGGACGCTGGGCAAGGGTCCGGGCTTTCTGATCTTTTTTCTTGATTTTTTGAAGGGTGTCTGTGGGGTTTATCTGGGCAGCCTGACCGATTCGTCCCCTACGTCTCTGGTTTTAGGCGGGCTCATGGCCATTGTCGGCCATTCCTGTTCGTTATTTCTTCGTTTTAAGGGTGGTAAAGGGGTTGCGACCGGGCTAGGTGTCATTGCTATGCTGATGCCAAAGACCACGATCCTAATTTTCCTCTTATGGTTCCTTCTGGTATATTTTACGGGCTACGTTTCTCTTGGCTCTGTCGTTGCGGCTTCCTTTGTTCCTTTTTTGGCATGGTGGGGACATGAACCGGAGGCGTACATCGTGTTTGGCATCACGGCGGCGATCTTTGTGATCTACCGGCACAAGACAAATATACAACGGCTGTTAGCGGGTACGGAGAGCAAGATTAAAGCTGGGAAACGATCATAGGAGATGTAAAGGGCGCGTTGTACTGGAATTGGGACGGAAGAGAGCCTTTTGTTTGGCGGCTTGAGTTTCTTTATATTTATTGCAAAGTATGTTATACTGTAGTCCGTTAGAATTTTACGCTTGTCCACTAACCATGGGGTTAACTTCTGGGGGAGTTTCTGGGGAGATGGGGGGTGGAAGGCGACGCATTTCATTACAACTGGAGGCCGGAACATGGACAAAGAGAAAAGTAGTTTTTTTCTGGTGCGCGAAGAAATTTTGCCGGAGGCGATAAAAAAGACGATCCGTGTCAAGGAAATGCTCAAGCGCGGCAACGCCCGTACTATTAACGAAGCGGTCGAAAAGATGGATTTAAGCCGCAGTGCTTATTATAAATATAAGGATTATGTTTTCCCGTTTTATGAGGCCAGCCGCAATAAGATCGTTACCTTGACTTTTTTGCTGGAACATAAAAAAGGTGTTCTGTCCAGTGTACTGAACGCAATTTCTAACGATTCAGGCAGTGTTATGACCATTAACCAGGGCATTCCTTTACAAGGTGTGGCCCATGTGACGGTTTCCATTGAAACCGTGAATCTGACCGTGGATTTGGAAGCTCTCCTCGACAAACTTCGCATGGTGGATGGGGTCAAGCGATTGGACGTGCTGGGGCAGGCGTAGGAAGCGCATCGGCAGGATATTTACAGACATCGTGGGGAAAGGTGCCAGAATGGATAGACCTGTTACAATCGGCATGTTGGGCTCGGGGACTGTGGGAACGGGCGTAGTACATGTTCTGAAAGAAAATGCTTATGAGATCAGCCAGAAGGTGGGCGTTCCCGTTCAAATAAAGACTGTATTGGTGCGTGATACGCATAAGGTCCGACCGTATATGAAAGATCTTCATCTGACCGATGACTTTGAGGAAATCCTGGGAGATGATGCAATCGATATCGTCGTCGAGCTGATGGGAGGGCTACACCCGGCCCGTGAATATATGTTGGCGGCGATGAAAGCAGGAAAACATGTGGTGACGGCCAACAAAGACGTGGTGGCCCAGTTTGGCAAGGATATGTTCGAGGCGGCGGAGGAATACCATACTGGATTTCGTTTCGAGGCCAGCGTAGGTGGTGGGATTCCAATCGTTACGCCGATTAAGGAATGTCTGACGGCGAATCGCCTCACGGAAATCATGGGCATCGTTAACGGGACGACGAACTACGTGTTGACGAAAATGACTCGGATGGGCAGCGATTACGCCAGTGCGTTGAAAGAGGCGCAGGAAAAAGGCTATGCCGAAGCGGATCCGTCAGCGGACGTGGAGGGGCTGGATGCAGCCCGTAAGGCGGCGATTTTAGCGTCATTGGCTTTTAATACTCGGGTTGGGTTGTCAGACGTATCCGTGGAAGGGATCACGAAAATTACGCCGGAAGATATCGATTATGCACGGAAATTGGGCTATGTGGTTAAACTTCTGGCCATTGCCAAAGATTCTCTGTCACAGGGGATTGATGTGCGTGTTCATCCGGTTTTTCTCCGGGAATCACATCCCCTGGCAGCTGTCAACGACGTTTTTAACGCGATTTTCGTAAAGGGAAATGCTATCGGCGAAGCCATGTTCTATGGGCAGGGGGCGGGTGCCTTACCTACAGCTTCGGCAGTTATTGCGGATATCGTGGCCTTAGCTCGACAGATTGCCAAAGGCGTGGGGGATGAAATCGGCTGTACCTGCTTTGCGCATAAATCGTTTTGCCGATTGGATGATACGATTTCTGATTATTACTTGCGTCTTTTGGTCGCCGATGAACCGGGTGTTTTGGGGACGATCGCCACTGTTTTCGGCACGTACGGCGTGAGCCTTAAATCCGTTATTCAAACGCGGTATGTAGGGGATAAAGCCGAGATCGTCGTGATCACTCATCGGGTACAGCACCGGAAGATGCGAGAAGCGGAGCAGGCCTTAACAGATCTGTCTGTGGTGGAACGTATCTCCAATGTCATCCGGGTGGATACGCCGCGGGAGGACGGAACGTGATGGCGCGATCAGTGAAGGTTCGGGTGCCAGGGACCAGCGCCAACTGTGGGCCGGGCTTTGACAGTATAGGCGTTGCCTGCACCATATACAATGATCTGGAACTTACGCTTTTGCCCGATAAACATTTGGAAATCACGGTGGAGGGGGAAGGGGCGGATAATATCCCTTTAAATTCCCGTAACATGGTTTGGCGTGCTATCCAACTGCTCCTGAAACGCGCGCATCGCTCTCGTGAATATCCCGGTGCCGCCATTCGCATGGTAAATCGTATTCCCCTTTCCCGCGGATTAGGAAGCAGTGCGGCAGCCATCGTGGCAGGGTTGAAAGCCGCCAACGTCCTTTTGGAAAATCCTTTCAGCCGTCGTGAGCTTTTGCAGTTAGCAACCGATATGGAAGGCCATCCCGATAATGTAGCGCCGGCTCTCTTGGGTGGGTTTACTGTCAGCCTTCTGCATCAGCGGCGGGCGGAGAGTTTTTCTTTTTTGCCGCGTCTTCCTTTAAAATTGGTGGTGGCGATTCCCTCGTTTCATCTGTCCACACGCTTGGCGCGGAACGCGTTGCCCAAGACAGTTCCTCTTGCCGACGCGGTGTTTAACGTCAGCCGAGCGGCGCTTTTGGTGGGCACGCTCATCAAGGGAAATATTCGCTTTTTACGCCATGCTTTTGACGACGCACTTCATCAACCTTATCGGGCCGAACTCATTCCCGGTATGTATGATGTGATGGATGCGGCCAAGAAAGCGGGCGCTTTGGGGGCGGCCATGAGTGGGGCAGGGCCGTGCTTGATGGCTTATACTTTGGGAGAAGAAGCCGCCATCGGCGATGCGATGGTACATGCGTTTCGCGCCCATGAAATTGAGGCGCGGTGTCTGCTCTTGGACATTGAGCGGCGAGGTGCGCATATCGTAAAAGAAGAGCACTAAGGTTTGAGGTAGTTTTTATGCAGGAAATGGCCTTTGTAAAGCAGGTACGGGCGGCCGGAGGCAAAGTTTATGCGGTTGGCGGCTGGGTACGGGATCAATTGCGTGGGGTCTCACCCAAGGATAAGGATTATGTTGTTGCCGGTCTTACGGCAGAGGCATTTACCGCGCTCTTTCCGGAAGCGAAATGTGTGGGAATTTCGTTTCCGGTTTTTCTTTTACCAATGGGAAAATGGTCGGCGGAGATCGCTTTGGCGAGGCGGGAGCGAAAGCGGGGCACTGGGTATCGGGGGTTTGCGGTAGAGGCTGATGGCACGGTCACCATCGAGGAGGATCTCTTTCGACGGGACACGACCATAAACAGCATGGCCATGGAACTACCGGGCGAGAGGCTCATCGATCCCTACGGTGGGCAAAACGATATTGACAAACACCTCATTCGCGCTGTGTCTTCACATTTTATGGACGATCCGGTCCGTGCCCTGCGGGCGGCGCGACAAGCGGCCGAATTTGATTTTTCTGTTACGCCGGAAACAATTTCCTATATGACGGCTTGTCAAGACGAATTGTGCCGAGAGCCGGGGGAGCGGATTTTAGGGGAACTGACGCGGGCGCTTTCTTCGCCGCGTCCATCGGTCTTTTTTCGCGTCCTCCGGCAGGCAGGCCTTTTAGAGGCTGTTTTTCCCGAGATTCATGCCTTGATCGACAAGACCCAGCCGGCCTTTTTTCATCCTGAAGGCGATGCGTTTGAGCATACGATGTACATCGTGGACGCAGTGGCAGCAGAAAATGAAGATGTTGTCACCCGTTTTGCGGCGCTCGCTCACGATTTAGGAAAAGGGACGACACCATCGGAGATGCTCCCGCATCATTACGGTCATGAAGACCGTGGCATAGAGGTTTTAGATGCGTGGGGAAAACGTCTGCCGTTTTCCACACGATGGCGGGAAACGGCTCGCTTCGTTATTGCGGAACACATGCGGGCGCCGCGTTTGAATAAACCGGGAAAGATCGTACGTTTGCTGCTGGCCCTTAGTCGACTTCCCATTGGGGCGGCAGGATTTTCTCTCATCATTCAAAAAGATCACGGCAGTTTGCCGTCGTATTTGGCGCATGCCTCAGAATATCTGCGCCTCATCCAGTCCGTTCGCGGCACGGATGCACCGAAGGGGCTCAGAGGGAAAGCGATAGGAGATTGGCTTCTGTCGCGACAAATCCAACTCTATCAGGCAGCTTTTAATAAGGTCGCTTTTGTCGCTTCCACCTGATCCATCAAGCGTTCCCTTGTTCCGTTCGCTGTATCTGTGCTATAATATGGACACTTAGCGAGCGCGACCGCAGGGAACGGGCGCATAGTGAGATATATACCGGAACACTTTTAAAGGGAAGGGGCGTCCGGCCTGCGTTTAGTAAGTATGGTATAATAAAAGACAAGTTTTTTTAGATTGACGATTTTATTTTTTTAGGAGGAGCAACATGAAATCAATGATCCGAGATATCGCTTTGGCCCCTTCGGGGCACGATAAGATCGCGTGGGTGAAAAATTTTATGCCGGTCTTAAATCAAATCGAGGCGGAGTATTCTCAAACGA
>ERZ772764.2622-NODE-2622-length-10406-cov-6.769781_pt1 | contig 10406 bp, 4 predicted proteins | sample MGYA00512163_ERZ772764 | MGnify/ENA primary metagenome ERZ772764 (study PRJEB29015, sample SAMEA2737903) | human oral metagenome | biome: human oral; feature: human-associated habitat; material: dental | place: China | collected 2094 ...
CGACGAGGGCGAGGCGGAGCAGACGCCCGCGCCACCGAGACGTGGCATTCGTGTCACGGAGGGGGCGGAAACGTGCGGGATTGGTGGGGTCGCGACGAGAGATGTCGAGCTGATCCCGGAGTGCCCGCAGCAACAGATCGGCGACGATGAACACCCCCAGGCCGAGGGCCAGCAGCGCCAACGCCAGGAACAAGGGCACGCTGACGGAGGACTGCGAGTGGAACAGCCACCACCGGTACACCTGAAAAGCCGCCAATGGGACCGCGTCGATGAGGACGAGGCAGGCGAACCACACCTTGGAGGCCCATTTCCAGAATCCCAGGAGCCAGAGGAGCGGAAGCGGGGCGCCGAACAGCAAGAACTGATTGACGTGGCTCTGCGGAACGGGGAAACCATCCCACCACGGGCAGGCCAGCAGCAACGCGACGAGGAAGGCGATCAGCCCGCCGATCCTCAGCGCTCGCAGGACCAGCACCCGGCGGTTCGCGGCGATGGGGGTGTCGCCCGTGTTGGCGTCGGCGGTGTCGTCAGAGGTCTGGGACATGTGCCTCATTATTGAATAGGGGAGGGTCAATCGCCTCGGTTTTCTGGTTGTGCAGCACCCAACATCCATGTGGAGTGCTGCACATGGACGTTGAAATCATTGAGTGCCGTGCAACCGGGGCGAAGTTTTAGCTCTTTTCCATGTGAATGATTTCCCGGGACAAGATCTGTTTCTTATCGGTGGTGACGTGATCGGTGATCCAGGGCATGTCGTCGGTGCGCAGAGCCGTGCTGTCCGGGGTGGCGGGAAACCAGGAATACGTCGTGCGGCCTTCGACGTTGTCCCCCCGGTCTTCGTCGGCTGTGGTGTTTGTGTACAGGCGAATTCCCGGGCCCGTGGGAAGAGTTTCTGCGGAGACTCTGAAACCGGTGGCATCGATGATTGTTCCGGTTTCCACATGTACGAGCTCGGTCGCCACACCGGAAGCGGACGACTCTTGGGCCAGGGTGGTGGCCGCGGCCTCCGGATCCTTGAAACGTTCGACCCAGCCTCCGGGATGTACCACGCGGGCGCCGGTCACTGTGCCCAGGGTCTCGCCGGTGGTGCTGAGCCGGGTGACGGTGCAGGGCGTGGGGAGATAGTCCCACCGGAGTTCTGTCAGCTCGTTCGGGGCCAACAGGAGCGAGTCGTGTGTGGTGCCGGCCAGCCACTGGTCGGCTCGAAGGGTCGTGGGCTCTGCCCGGGTATCGCCCAGGGGAAAGAGGTTGAGCGCCCCGCTGCCCGCGGGACGGGACGTGCGGAAGAGAAGAATCGGCCCGCTGGCCGTAGGGAGGGTCAGATTTGCGTAAAACTTCTTTGTGAGATCAACCGTCCATCCGGGATCGGCCGTGCTGGGAGCGGAGACGAGGTCGGAGACGTCGTTGGTTTCCGTCAGAGACGTGAAACGATTCCCCGCTTCCCGGGGGCAGGCCGTCAGCGAGAAGGTCAGGAGCAGGGCAACCACGATGAAGCGGGTGAGTGGTGTCAGAGATTTCACGAGGCATCGCCCGTCAGGGCATACAAATGGTACGGGTATTTCCGATCGACTTCGCTTGTCCCGTTGGCTTTTGCTTCTCCCTCGGGGTTGAAGACGATGAGGGTTGCGCCGGGCGCATTCACCATGGTGGCGATCTGCTCTGCTTGACTTCGTTCGGACAGCTGTCGGGGGGCCGATTCCTCGGTTTTCGTGGGCGGTTTGAAAGGTCCGGGAGCCACAGGGAGCGTCAGTCCGTCGGAGCCATCGCACGGCTGGATGGCGAGCGCCCGCGACACCGACCCGCCATCGGTGACCCTGGTGATGCCCAGCCTGACCGCTACGGGACCCGCGCACTCGGACGCCGACGTCACGGTCCGGGTGGCGGGATCGAAGACGGTTCCCACCTGCTGGGCGGCAGGGTCTGATGACGATGTGTCAGGGTGGAGGGCCAAGGTGCCAGAGGCGTGGGAGGCGACGGTATTGGGTCCGAAGGTCTTCCCGAGATCCACAGCGGGGGCGTCCTCCAGGCCGGCCAGGGAATCGAAGCTGACGGCCTGCATCTTTCGGGCCGCGTCTTGGTCGGGATCATCGACCTTCTCCGCGTACTGCACGGTCCACCCATCGACACTTACGGGCCTGTCGTTGGAGATTTTGTCGGTCGCGGGAAAATTTGACGCTGTAGCTTTCCGGCTGGGGTCTTTGTCTGAAGCGAGGGTCAGGTCGTAGATATTGTGATGACCTGAATTGGGATTTATTTTCATATTGATGACAAACGAATTGTGGCCTGTGGGGCCGGCGAAAGATACGCCTTCTTCCATATCTTCTGCCTTCAGGGTCCATCGAGCTTGGCCGTCGGAGAGGTTGTAGGCCGTCCTGCCGTCGAAGAAAGCGGTGTCGGTGAGCTGAAAAGTCGAATACTCTTCGGTGAGTCGCTCGCTGGTGACCTGGCCGGTCGTGGTGTCAATGATGATGGTCAAGACGCCTTCGTGTATTATTTTATCGCCCTGCTTCAGTGTAGGAGGGATGACAATGCGAAGCGCGACGTAATGACCATTGGGATTGGTCAGTAGATACGAACTGTTGCGCGGGCTCGCTCCGAACATGTTCTGCTGTCCCCAATTCCAGAAACGGCTGTATCGCGCTCTTGGGCGGTGATAACTCCAGAGTGTGGAGCCGTCAGTGGGATTGACGGCGGTCAAGCCCTCGGGGGTGAGGATCAGGGGGCCGGTGACCCCAGACTTGAGGTCGAGCAGACCGGGGACGTCCTTCTCCCAGGCGATTCTGCTTCCGATGCGCGTGGGCCGGGTGGGGAGGGGGCCATCCGGAGCGTGGGCGGTGGTCTGGATCACCGGGTTCGATGTGTCGTGAACGAGAAGCAACGTGAGCGTCAGGGCCAGAGCGGGCGCCAGCAGCGCGATGAAACGACGTCCCCAGTACCTGCGGCTCCTCCGCCGAGGGGAATCGGAATCATCCTCGTCGTTTGCGGCCGGCCGGAAGGGACGGAACCGGACCGGGTCATCAGGTGCACCGGACAGGATGTCGCGCTGGTCGCGGATGCCCCTGAGCCACAGGTCGACGGTGGTCGCCAGTCCCAGGGCGACAGTCAGTGCGGCCAGCGTCGGCAACACGATGATGCTGAACGAGAAACCCGCATAGAAATGCCACCAGCGATGCACATGCCAGCCCGTCACAACGATCGTGTAGACAGCGACGAGTGATGCGAAAAACTTCCGCGCCCTCCGCCATATGGTGTGGGCGAACTCTTCTTCGAACCAGTGACACACCTTGCGGACGAGTCCACTCGCGACCCACAGCGCCGGGAGGGGGAGCAAGAGCTGGAGAAATGATCTGAGCAGGTCCGGCGGCAGAGGGAAATTGTTCCACCACACAACCGCCAGAATCATGCTGGGTAGGACGGCAACCAGCCCGCCGATCCTCAGGGCCCGCAGGACCAGCACCCGCCGGTTCGCGGCGATGGGGATACCGTTTGCGTCGGCATCGACGATGTCGTCAGATGTCTGGGACATGCACTTCATTATCGAACAGGGGAGGGCCATCCTCCGGTTCTCCGGGAGATCCCGCGGGCTTTGAGATGCGGCCTGCGAATGTCCGTGTGTTGTCCGGCTGATGGTGGTGTCGACTCGGGGCTCTCGTTCGTCGCGGCCCGGCTCAACCAGCTTGGAAGTAGTGAAGCCGGTTGAGCCGACCTGCGACGAAGGAGCTGGTCGTGTCGAAACCTCTTGTGGGTGTCCGGGGTGCTGGGGTTGGGTCTGCTTGTCGGCTGCCGGGTGGCGTCGACTCGGGGTGTTCGTTCCTCACGACCCGGCTCAACCAGCTTCGGAAAGGGGGAGTGACATCCTGCGTCATTAGCATCAAGGGATGTTGGGTGCTGAGAGGATCAGGGGGATCGTCGCCGGACTGGAAATGAAGTATGCGCGCACGCGGCGGAGATCCGACAACCTGAGGGGCGACCACGACCGCTCGGTCCACGCACCACCGCGCATCCCGGTGCTCGAACCGGGCTGCCTGGAGCCCGCCCCGGGCACCGAGCGGGGTCCGTTGCAGCTGATCGACGCCCGCACGGGAATCATGCCCTTCGCCGATCGCGACGAGCTGACGGCCCTCATCGACTGGGCGTGTGCACCCCAGGCAGGAAACGGTCGGGACTTGGCGCTGGCCGTCGTGACTGGTGCAGGTGGGTCGGGCAGGACCAGGCTCGCGGTCGAGCTGTGCTCGGCGCTGGGGAGGAACAGCTGGGGGACCGGTTACGTACCCGACCCCGCCGACCAGGGGGATGCGGAGCTGACCTGGCTGGCAGAGATGGAATCGCATCTCCTGGTCGTGCTGGACCACGCGGAGGAGTGCCGCACGGGAAACCTCGCCCGGCTGCTCGTGCACCTGCGTGACCGGGCCGCACCGACCCGGGTGGTGCTCGTCGCACGCAACGCGGGGCAGTGGCTCACGGATCTGCTGGAAGGTCTCAAACACAGGGGCGAGGCGCTGGGCGACCCGCTCGGAATTGCGCTGCCCCACGAACCGGGCGACGCGGCCGGGATCGTCGCCAGGGCCGCGGGGGCATTCGCGCGTCACATGCGCAGGCCGGAGCCCGGCGACGTGCAGATTCCCCGCGATCAGCCGTGGACGACCCTGGACCTCGTGCTCCTGGGCTGGCTGCTCGCTGCCCGGGACAACGCCGCCGACCTGCCCGGGTCGCACGACGAGCTGTACGACGAGATCCTGCGACGTGAGCTCTCCGCCTGGCAGGCAGAGGCCATCAGGCGCGGACTGGGAGAACTTCCCGAGGCGACGTGGAGAACCGCGACGGCGACGCTGAGCCTGTTTCGCCCCGTCACGCCGGCGGAGGTCCGCGATGTGCTGTCCCGCCTGCCGGAGGCCAGCGCCGTGCCGGACGCCGAGGGGTACGCCCGGCTGCTGTTCGAGATGCTGTCGCGGCCCGCGGGAGGATGCGCTCTGCGCCCGGAGTCGATCGCGGAGCACCTGATCATCGCAACCTTCGTGGACGGTGAAGGCTGCGAGGACCCCGAGAAGCTGCTGGGCCAGGTACTGCCGGAGTCACCCGGCGCCCCAGGGCCGGGCGACACCGGGTGCTCCACGCCGGGAACCGGGCAAACCGATGCTCGTGATGCCCGGGACGAGCGGGTGTGCGACGCGATCACACGGTGCACGTCCCGGAAGGATGCGGCCGCGGTGCGCCTCGCGCGTTCCGTTCTGCGTCACCGGCCACACCTGTGGGTGGCCGCCCTTGACGTCGCGCAGCGTCAGGGAGGACCGTTCGTCACGGCGCTGGAAGAGGCGCTGAAAAGCGGGGCGGATCTGCCCGCCATCACGATTCTCGCCGCAATCTGGCCGGGAGATCCGGTCTTGCGCGGTGTCGCGGTCGCGGCACTCGCTCGTGTCCTGGAAACAAGCCGGGAGCCGATGAACCTGCTTGGTCTTTCCACGCACCTGGCCGATGCGGGAGATCGCGTGGGCGCCCTGGAGATGGCCCGGAAAGCCGTGCGAATTCACCGCGAATCCGCAGATGAGGATTCAACGGACCAAGGCCTGATTTTTCCCCTGGCCAATCTCGCCTCCCGCCTGTGGGATGTGGGGGATCACGCTGGCGCGCTGAATGTGGAACGAGAAGTCGTAGGGATTCATCGTCGGCTCACCGGAGGATTCCGCGTGTTTTTCGGCTCTCGCCTGGTTGTGTCGCTGGCCGGTTGGTCTGACCGGCTGGTGGAGGCGGGGAATTCTGCGCAAGCCGTGGAGGTGCTGCGGGAGGCCGTAGGGATTCACCGGGAAACCATCGAGGTGTATCGGGGGCTTTCCGCAGAACTCCGCCGGGCCTTCGGGCCGTTTCTGGCCATGCCGTTGTCCGCTCTAGCCACCCAGCTGGCGGAGCTGGGGGATTTCCCAGAGGCCCTGGTCGCCGCTCGGGAGGTCGTCGATCTGCAGCGCGAGGTCGTCGAGGAAACCGCCAGGCGAGGGGACGACGCGCCGGCCTGTGCCACCGACACCCCACCCCGCGCGGAAGCCGACCGAGGCTCCCAGGACGTCCTCCCCGACAAGGAGTCCGGGCACATCGAGCACGGGGAGTTCATATACATCGAGGTCCTGCTGGCTCTGGCCGCCGTGTCTTCAGCCGAGCAGGCCCATGACGTCGCAGGAAGTCTCGGGAAGGCCCACGAGGCGGTCCGGGGGTTCATCGGCGAGGCCAACGTCTCCGCGATCCTCTGCGCCCTGCGTCTCCGCCCGGAGCTCGCCGATCACGCCCCCTGCGGCAGGTTCGCCGCGGCACTCCACGCCTGCCTCACTGACGCCCCCGGGGAAGCGGAGCGCCACCTTTCCGGGATCGGCGACCACGTGGCCCCGGACGACCTGGACATCTTCCGGCGATGCGTCGAGACCCTCCGGATCGAGCCCGTGTATACGGACAGGCTCCGTCCCGTGCGGGAGTGGGTGGGCAAAGTGACCTCCGAGGCCGGCTGAACCACTCGTCGAGCAGCCGACGGAATTCTGCTGATCCCGGCCCGACCTTTGCGGGGTTCGCTACCCTGTGGGCGGAGGTTATTTCAATGACGAAACTCGATCATCTCTTTGTCATCGTTCCGGGTATCGGCGGCAGTGTTCTCGCCGACGAGAGCGGGAAGAAGGTGTGGAAACCGGACGTGCGGTCGGTGGGGAAGGCGATGTGCCGCCCCGAGGACTTGGCGATGGACCGTCCGCTCGTGCCGACCGGCCTGTTCACGGACTTCCACATCGCCCCGTTCTGGCTCGTGCCCGGCTACAGCAAAATCACCAAAAGGCTTGCCTACGTTTTCCAGGAGGCCGTCACGACCGCACATCCCACAGACCACGTCGACCCAGATGCTTCAATAGTCAATTTTCCTTACGATTTCCGGCAGTCGATATGGAAGAGCGCCGAGGCGCTGGGAAGGGAGATCGCCTGGCGGTTGGAGCACCGGAAACGCAGGGTCGTCATCTACGCCCATTCGATGGGCGGGCTGGTTGCGGCCTGGTGGTGGGGCATGCTCGGCGGCCATAAGGTTACCGAACACATCATCACCCTGGGAACACCGTTCCGTGGGGCGACGAAGGCGCTGGACATGCTGATCAACGGCGTTCGGCTCGGGCCCCTGCCCCTTGACGCTGCCACTGGCGTGCTGAGTGGCTGGGACTCCACCTACGATCTGGTGCCGAAGTACCGGACGATCCGGGATGCCGACACCGATGTCTACCCGCACGACCTGTCCCTGGCCACCGGGGGCTTCCGTCGTAGGGCGAAAACCTCTTACGAGCGGTTCCAGGAGATGACCACCCGGATCGGGGAACTCGTCAAGGATCCGGCACTGCTGGGCGCTTGGACGCACTTCTACGGCGAGGGTCACGGGACGTTGTCGCGGGCCGAGGTCGTCGCCGACCGGCTCGTGTGTTCGAAGGAGACTCCGGACTGGTCCCACCTGCCGGGCTGGGCGCCGCGGCACTGGCAGGGCGGTGACGGCACGGTGCCGAAGATCAGCGCTTTCCCGGCTTGGCTCAATAAGGATGAGAACACCGGGCAGCGTCCCAAGAAGGACACCAGACGCAGCCCCGCGAAACACGGTCAGCTCGTCGAGGACAGGGCCCCTTGGGCTCAGGTCGAGGGTTTCGGACTTCCCGACCTGCCATCCGCTGCGCAGGGTGCGAAGGAGGACGAGGCCTATGTGCTGCTCGATCACGACGACGTGGTCTTGGCGGGGCAGCCGACCGAGGTCGGTATCCGGCTGGATGCGCCCGACCCGGGAGACCCCGAGCTCCAGGTGACCCTGACAGGGGATGTGGTGGACGTCAGCAGGAGCGGCGACGGCTGGGCGGCCCACCTGCCCGGCATGGAGCCCGGCCTGAACCTCCTGGACGTCACCTTCAGGAAAGTCCCCGACCTGGACAAAGTGAGCATCCGAACCAAGATCGGAGCCGTCGATGTCCCCGCATGAATCGATGGTTCGGCGTACCCGTTGGGACAGTGTCGCGGATCCTGCTCGGCTGGCCGAATACGTGCCCACCGGCGCCGTCACCTACATGATTCCGTCGGGGAATCGTCGCGAACTCCCCGGCCCGGACAGCCGCCCGGCCGAGAAGAAGGCGAAGGCGATCTTCGAGCTCATGGCGAAGCTGGGTATCAGGTACGTGCTGGAACCCGCGGACAGCCGGCCCGGGGCCCAGTTCGTCCGCCCCGTGGAGGAGGTGTTCCGCGCCTCGGGGCAGGGCACCTGCCTCGACCTGTGCGTGGCCTTCAGCAGTGCCGCCCTGGATGCCGGGTTGCATCCCATGATCCTGATGGTGACCAAATCGAACACGGGGAACAAATCGGACAAGAAATGTCACAGTATCGTCCTCATCCCCTGTGACAGGACGTGGTCGGCAAGTGGACGACCCGAACCGGTCGCGGACCACGAGGTGGTGCGCGAACCCTTCCTGCTCGACGACATGCCCTTGAAGGCGATGGTCTACCGGACAGCAACTGGCTCTGGTGATTTGTTGGCCATCGACATGCAGCAGGTCTCTCGCCAGCCGGATGGAACCCCGCTCGGCGACTGGGAGTCGGCGGTGAGCAGGGGCGCGGACTTCCTGACCGGCACAACAGGCTGGGACTGGGACGTGTGCGTCGACATCGGGGCGCTGCGTGGAGCCATGGAGGCCCCCCAGTCGGTCTACGCGCCACCGCGGGCACGGGTGCTCGAACCGGGGTATCTGAAACCCGCCCCGGGTGCTACGCGAAGCCCGCTGCAGCTGATCAAAGCCCGCACGGGAATCGTGCCCTTCACCGGTCGCGACAAACTCGCGAAGCTCACCGACTGGGCCAATAAACAGCCCGGGGAAGGCCGGGAGGACCTGGCTGTGGCCGTCGTGACCGGCGTCGGCGGGTCGGGCAAGACCCGGCTCGCAGCCGAGTTGTGCTCGAACCTGGAGAAAAACGGCTGGGTGGCAGGGTTCATTCCGAAAACCACCGGTTTGAGCGAGGCGGAACTGACCTGGCTCACCAGGGTGGAATCACACCTGCTACTGGTGCTGGACTACGCCGAGGAATCCCATAAAGAGGAACTCACCCGATTGCTCCGCCGTCTCCGTGAACGGGGCGCACCCACCCGGGTGGTGCTCACCGCGCGTTCCGCAGGCGCATGGCTCGATGACCTACTCGAAGACGATGTGCTCTCGGGGGCCATGGCGCAAGGGCTGCGCAGGTTTGAGCTTCCTCGTCAGGCTGAGGCCAGCACCAAGATGGCCAAGAGAGCGGCGAGGAGATTCGCCCGATACTTGGAAACACCCGAACCGACCGATGTGGAAATCCCGCAGAACTCGCGGTGGACAACCCTTGATTTCGTGCTTCACGGCTGGCTGATTGCATCCGAGGTTGGTGCCGCTGACCTGCCGAGTTCGCGGGAGAAGCTGTACGAGGACATCCTGCGGCGCGAGATCACATACTGGCAGGACGAGGCGGTGTTGCAAGGAATGGCCAAGGTGTCCGAGGCCACGCTGAGAACCAGTGCCGCGGCGCTGAGCCTGATAGGGCCACGCACGGTCTCCGAAACAGCCGATGTGTTGTCGCGCCTACCCGACTGGACTGACATCAATCTCCGCAAAACCTACGCGGAGCTCCTGTCGAAGGTGCTTGCGGACCCGGGCGATGCGTATGTCCTACGCCCCGACCCGGTGGCCGAGAAACTCGTCGTTGAAGTCTTCGTGGACGATGGCGAAACCCTCGACGACCCCGAGGAACTGCTGAACAAAGTGCTACCACCCAGTCCGCTGAGCGATTCACGCCTGAACGAGGCCACCTGCCCACCAGCGATCACCCGGAAAGCTGAAGCCCACAAGACCCAGAGCAAACACGCGTGTGAAGCAATAACAAGATGCACCTCCCAAGGAGACGCCCCCGCAGCACAGCTCGCGCATTCCGCCCTACGCTGTCGGCAGCATCTGTGGAAAAGCGGCCTGGAGGTTGCGCTTAAGCAAGGCGGCCCCTTCGTCACAGCCCTGGAAGACGCCCTGAAAGACGGAATGAATATTCCAGCTGCCGAAATAGCCGACTCGATTCCATCGAGGCACGCGCACCTACGCGGCCTCGCCGTGACAGCAATGACCCGCGACCAAGAAAAGGACATGACCCCCACCGAGCGGGCGGCCTACGTGAACAATCTCTCCAACCGGTTGTCTGGGGTGGGTGATCGTGGGGGTGCGTTGGAGGCGATTCAAGAGGCTGTCAGGATTCGGCGCGGGCTTGCCGAGAAGAATGCGACCGCGTTCAACCCGAGCCTGGCGGGGTCGTTGAACAATCTCTCTAACCGGTTGTCTGGGGTGGGTGATCGTGGGGGTGCGTTGAAAGCGGCGCGGGAGGCCGTCGGGATTCGGCGCGGGCTTGCCGAA
>ERZ772764.2625-NODE-2625-length-10402-cov-6.305886_pt1 | contig 10402 bp, 5 predicted proteins | sample MGYA00512163_ERZ772764 | MGnify/ENA primary metagenome ERZ772764 (study PRJEB29015, sample SAMEA2737903) | human oral metagenome | biome: human oral; feature: human-associated habitat; material: dental | place: China | collected 2094 ...
GAGGGCAGGCGAGGGGAAGACCCTGCTCGTCGCCCCGCTCGCGGCGTACCTGGGCGCCATCGCCGGCAGGGGCGTCCACGTCGTCACCATGAGCGACTACCTCGCCAGGCGAGACAGCGGGCGGGCGGGCAGGGTCTACGGCTCTCTGGGCATGAGCGTGGGCTGCCTGCAGAGTGGCGTGAGGCTCGACCTCAAGAAGCCGGCCTATGCGGCCGACGTCACCTATGGCTCCTACAGCGAGTTCGGCCTCGACTACCTGCGCGACAACATGGTCATGCGGGCGGGGGAGCGCGTGCAGCGCGGCCACGCCGCCGCGATCGTGGACGACGCGGACTTTATCCTCATCGACGAGGCGGGGACGCCGCTTGTCATCCCGGGCGCGGATGCCACGGTCGCGCGCGACGATGGGGCTCGGGCGGATAGGGAGCCGACGAGCCGTGCGGGCGGGGACGTGGGGGACAAGGGCCAGGTCCTCGCCACTATCGCCCTGCAGAACTACTTCCGCCTCTATGACAAACTCTCGGGCGTGACGGGTGCTGCCACGGGGGCAGAGGATGAGCTCAAGGAGACCTATGGCATGCCCGTGCAGGCGATCCCGACCCACGAGCCCGTGATGCGCATGGACCACCCCGACCTCGTCTACCAGAGCGTGGACGCGAAGCTCGCCGCCGTCGCCAATGATATCGTCGAGCGCCACGCCAAGGGCCAGCCCGTGCTCGTGGGCACCGCCTCGATCGAGAGCTCCGAGCGGCTCTCGCGCGCCCTCAACAAGTGCGGCGTCCCGCACGAGGTCCTGAGCGCAAAGTTCCACGAGCGCGAGGCCCAGATCGTCGCCCAGGCCGGCCGCGAGGGCGCCGTCACGATAGCGACAAACATGGCCGGCCGCGGCACGGACATCATCCTCGGCGGCAACCCCGACGAGCTCGCGCGCGACATGCTGCGCGAGAGGGGCTACCTCGGGCTTGACGGGGAATGGGTGAGGTGGCCGGGCGAGGCGGAGTGGGGGGAGGCTCGCAGAGCCGCCAGGGAGGTCTGCGAGGCCGAGAGGGAGCACGTCCTTAGGGCCGGCGGCCTCTGCGTGATCGGCACCGAGCGCCACGAGAGCCGACGCATCGACGACCAGCTGCGCGGTCGCTCCGGTCGCCGGGGCGACCCGGGCGAGACCCAGTTCTACCTCTCGCTCGAGGACGACCTCATGCGCCTCTTCGGCGGCGAGCGCATGGACGGGATCGCTGCCATGATGGGGCACTATGACATGCCCGCCGACACGCCCATCCAGTCCAGGCCGGTCAGCAGGGCCGTCGAGGGTGCCCAGCGCGAGGTCGAGGAGATAAACTTCGCCATGCGCAAGCAGGTGCTCGACTACGACGACGTGATGGACGGGCCGCGCCGGGCCATCTACGAGGAGCGCGACAAGATCCTGGACGGCAAGGACCTTGTAGGCTACATCAACGATGTGACTCACGACGTCGTGCGCCGCAAGGTGGAGAAGCTCTGCCCCGAGGGGTGGGGCCACAGGGACTGGGACCTCGTGGGCCTGCGCAGGTGGGTGGAGGATCTCACGGGCCGCGACGATCTGCCCCGGCTTGGTGACGGCCTCGGCCAGGCCGACGTCATCGACCAGGTGGATCACTTCGTCGACATCTGCTACTCAAAGAAGTCCGACCTGCTCCCCGACGGCATGATGCGGACCCTCTCTGCCCAGGTCATGCTGCGCGTCATCGACACGCGGTGGATGACCTACCTGCAGGAGATGGACTACCTGAGGGCCGGCATCGGGCTCAGGCGCTTCGGCGGGACCCCTCCCCTGGCCGCGTACAGGGACGAGGCCCGCACCGCCTTCGCCGAGCTCGAAAGCGACATACGCGAGGACTTCCTGCGCACTATCCTGAGGATAGAGCTTGCTCCTGTAGACCACGCCCGGGCGCTCGAGCCCGAGGGCGACGACGCCCTGCGTGGGGCGAGGTACTCCGGTCCCGCCGAGGTCGACGGCGACCAGGGGGCAGGTACCGTGCAGACGCAGGCCCCAGACCCCGCCCCGAGCAAGCCCGTCACCTACCGCAAGGCCGACGGCTCCGACCCCTACATGAACGTCGGACGCAACGACCCCTGCCCCTGCGGCAGCGGCAAGAAGTTCAAGAACTGCCACGGCAGGAACCGTGGCGGCAGGGTGCGATAGATGGCGAAGATTACGCAGGCGGGCATAGACGCCCTCCGGGGGCAGCTCGACGAGGTTGAGGGCCACACCGTTGCGGCTGGTCACACGCTCGTCGATGCTGACGGCCCCAGAGTTGCCTTTCATTCCGTCAACATGCGTATGGCGCTCACGATGGGGGTGAGAACCTCGCGTGGGGCCGCGCATCCCGCAGGGACGTCAACGTTGCCTGGATGATAGGCGAGCTATGGCCTTCCCTTCCCACGATGGCCATAGGGACGTCCGTCGCATTTCCCGTGATCAACCCTGGACGGAGAAGGCCTGGCAGGGGACAAGAGGGAGGATCAACGCGGCGACATGCCATGAGACGATACCGCTGATGCTGTGAGCATGGAATCATGCGTCGATCTTGCGCAAGACACTCACCTCTCGGCAGCTTTGATGCGATTGCCTGCGTATTGCGTAACGTAGGGTCTCGAGGCAACCGGTGTGTAAATGCGAGGTCGGTCAATCCCGTTTGTCGCTTTGGGAGTTCTCACTCTGTCTTCATGAGGTGGTACGGGGGTGTCCTGAGTTCATGCATGTTCCTGACAATCTCATCTACGGAATGGTCTGCATCCTTGGCGTAGGGCGTCCTGAGAGTACGTATCTCCCTGGCTGGCGGCTAGCTCGTAAAAAAAGCGAGCCTTAAGGGTGTTTTTCTCAACGCCGTGGCCAAACTCGTACTTGATGCCAAGCTCTCGCAGCTTCTCAACGCTGCTCCGCAGCTTGCGCTTCGCCCAAGCGTAGCCCTGGCTGGCAGCCTTCCGGTACCAGCGGTAGGCCTCGGCATCGTTTCTCTCCATCCCGAGGCCCTCCTCGTGCATGAAGCCGAGCCAGCTCTGCGCCCAAGCGTTGCCCCGGTCGGCTGCCATCCGGAACAGACGGCAGGCCTCGTCGTAGTCCTGTTCCACGCCGCGCCCTTCCCTATACATGAGGCCCAGGCTGCACTGCGCCCGAGGATCCCCTTGGTCGGCCGCCATCCGGAACAGGCGACAGGCCTCGGCGTAGTCCTGCTCCACGCCACGACCCTCCTTGTGCATGAGGCCCAGGCTGCACTGCGCCCAGGCGTAGCCCTGGTCGGCGGCGAGCCGGTACAGGCGGAGGGCCTCCGCGTGGTCCTTCTCCACGCCGCGCCCCTCCTCGTACATGAAGCCGAGCCAGCTCTGCGCCCAAGTGTTGCCCTGATCGGCCGCTATCCGAAACAGACGGCGTGCCTCGTCGTAGTTTCCCCTCTCATATGCGCGATGCCCCTCTTGGGCGATATCCATGACCTCGTCAGCACTTGCATCCATGGTGGTCCTCCCAACGTATACCTAAGGCAAAAGAGCGTGAGCTACGCACTCCATTGTATATCAATGCGGTAAGGTCTCTGCCTCGACGCTAAGGCCATTGTCAGGATCGAGCGTTACGATCGGGTCTTCACGCGTGTCGTGTATGCCATGGATCGATGGGCGCTCGCATGGGCGTGGGTGTCCTTGAGACCTCGTGAGTTCATGTGGGTAGGTGGTCATGTCACTCCCCGGCAGTGTGGGCCTCAGGTCCGAACGCCCGGGCGTCACGAGGGCCCTGGGGTTGTCGATGTTTCGGAGCTCGTGATCTCGCCCAAGCGCGACCTTGGTCTTGTCGCCCACCGCGTCGATGGCATCGGCGCGAAACACCATGCGCAGCCGAGAGACCACTGAGCGACGGCGCCCGTAATGGGTGGCCATACGAGGCCGGCGGCGCCGACCGCCAGCCTCGTGGCGGGCCTCACATGCCGGCGCCCCGTCGACTCGAGCCACGCCGCTGAGCTCAGGGCGAGTGATCTGCCCTGGGTCCACGCCGGGAGGGAGGCCGAGGCCGCTGGGTACCCGAGGCTTGCGACATAGCCGACGCCCTCGAGATGCCCAAGACCACCGCTGCCGTAAGGGACAAGATCCTCATCGACTCTGAGGCGTAGGGCTGCGCCGTCACCTCTGGCGTCGCGACCCCATCAGGCCCGGCCATGTCCGGGCGCATGACCGGGCCTTTGGCATCATACGGGCCGTCTGCCAAGAGCGGCCGGTGAGCTCACCGGTGAGCGTACATCTCGTCGAGCGTCACGAACCGGACCGCGCCCTCGCCCGCGTACTTCCTCACGGCGGACGCCGCAACCGCGTGCCCGGTGAAGAGGAAGTAGCCTTCGGCCGTGTATCCGGGCACAAGCTGGCGCTTTGACCTGAGGTCCTCGACCTCGGCCACCTCGTCGAAGCTCCCCCGGTACTTGCACTCACCCAGGATGAGCGTCTTTGCGCTGCGGTCGGCCGCAAGGACGTCGATGTCAGTCTGCTCGCGCGCCTTGGGGTCAGTGCCCCACCAAGAGCCCACGCTCGTTGCGCTGATCGGGAGTGAGCCCCTCAGCACCTGTTCTGACATCCACTCCGCGCACATCCCCTCGAACCTGTGCCCGCAGTAGCCATCAAGCTGCTGATCGGGAATGGAGCGAGCGGCGACCTCGCCGAGGCCTGCCTCGATGTCCGACACGCGAGGCATCACGAACCGGTACCAGAACGCATAGCACGCGTCGTCGATGACGTATATGCCGCGTCTTGAGGTCTGGACGTTCTCCCCGAAGGGCACAGCCCTGCGAATCATCCCGAGTGTGCAGAGCGTTGTCAGGTACCTGGGTAGACTCGTCGCGGGAATCCCGGTGCGGTCGGCGATACGAGCCTGCCTGTTCGCGCCTCCGGCGATGGCACGCAATATGGAGTTGTATGAGGCGGGCTCAAAGAGCTCTTGGCGCAGCAGTGCGAAGGGCTCGTCGTAGAGGAAGCCCGCCGTGTCAAAGTAAAGCTGCGATAGGTTCTCACGCAGCGGTAGCGCAGGGTCGATGAGCGAGAGGTAGTACGGGACGCCGCCGAAGCACGCGTAGTAGCGAAACGCCTCCTGGGCGCCCAGACCGGGTAGCATGAGTGCCGCCTCACGGTACCCCAGGGGTGCCAGTCTCATCTGGGCGGTCCTCCTGCCGTAGAGCGGGCTCTTGTTGCCAAGTACCTCGCCCTCCATGAATCCCTGGTTCGAGCCGCACAGAATGACGAAGGCGTTCGTGTCCTTGAGCCTATGGTCTATGACCATCTGCAGTATTGAGGGGAGCGACCTGTTGCGCTCGGCGGCGTATGGGAACTCGTCGAACACCAGGACGGCATGCCCTTCTCCCGCGCGATCGGCGAAGAATCCCAAGGCCTCGGCCCAGCCGGAGAACGAGCCGGAGAGGGTGGGCAGGTCAAAGAACCCCATGAGCTTGCGCGTAAAGTCCGCCAGGTTGTCGCGGTCGCTCTGCTCGAGTGCCGTGAAGTAGAGCGCATTCTTGCCGCAGGCGAACTCCTTTGCCAGCGTGGTTTTTCCCACGCGCCTCCTGCCGTAAAGTACCACCATCTGAAAGTCGCCCTTGGCGTACAGCTCCTCGAGCTTCCCGAGCTCCTTTTCCCGTCCTACGAACATGCTTTCCTTCCCTGTTATGATGCTTATCTGCATAATGCGATCTAACATAATTACTTGCTACATCTTATCATGGACAAAAGACCGGCGAATGGGGCCGATAGCCACACCTGTCACCATAGCCCACGCCAGTGAATATCGGTCTTGGATCAAGCACCGGCCTTTGTACCCGCACCCGGGCATGGCCCTTGGCCGGACCTGGTCGAGGGTCTCTTCTCGAAGACGGCCCGCCAGATGCCACGCGGCATCCGGGTCTACAGTCTACAAATATACGCCCCGTAGGAACACGAGCGTCTCCTGCAGCCGGCCCCGGTGCTTGCGCTGGGTATGCCGAGCCGCGTATCTTTCGAAGTTGTCCAGGAAGTCCTCGGCGTCTCGCCTCATCTGCCTGCGGAGTTCCAGCCTGGCATCTGGCGTGAGCAGGCCAGCGAGCTTGGCCACATCGGTGCGGTGCTTACGCAGATCCCTGTCGTTGACGCGTAGGCCCTCATCATGCCTGCGGTTCAGGTCGATATGCGCGCGCATCTTGAGCGGAATGATGTGAATGGCATCCAGCATCGTCACGCCTGCCATGGGAATTGCGTTGTCGCGAATGATTCGTAGCACTCATCGTCCAGGATGATGGCCGAGAGGCTCGACACCGTCTCGTCGAAGGACAGAGGCGTGACCTCGCTCGCCTCGCTCGAGAGCGGGAAGTCCGGGCGCCGTGCGAAGAGCTCAATCTGCGCCAGGTAGCTGGCGATGTTCCGGCTCCCCTCCGGCAGCCGGAAGCGGTAGTAGGTGCTCCTCCCGGTTGGGCGAGTCCCGGCCTCGTAGCCGCCCTCGACGACGAATGTCCACAGGGCGCGGGCGAAGCCGGCGTTTGAGCCGTCGGCGACGACCACGTCGAGGTCATCGGTGGCCCTGAAGCTCTGCCCCGCCTCGTCGAAGAGGATACTGCAGGCGCCGCCTCCGATCAGCACGTAGTCGTCCGCGTGGGCCGACATGGCCTGCGCGAACCTCTCAACTCCCCTCACAACTGGCATATCCTCTCCCTCAGCTGGTCGACGGCATCCAGGAGCCGGATGTCGTCGGTGTCCCTTTTCGAACACTCGACGTAGAGACTGAGCGCGTCTACGCTCCTCAGGCCGCTCGCGACGACGGAGACATCAGACGGCGCATCCACGGGGTACGCCCACAGCTCGACCTCGAGCGGGCAAGGCTCGTACCAGGGGGCTTCGACCCAGGAGTCCCCCAAGGTGTCGCGAAACCTCTCCAGGCCGGCCTTGTCCATAGCGACGGTCGTCCTCCCATCATCGTGCGCGAGGTCCGAGAAGAACGCGAGGGCGGTTTTTCCCGCGAGCAGCGCGCCGGCATCGCCGAGGGTTGCCACGTCGGGCCGGATGGCCATCCTGACCCTGCGCTCAACCGGGCTGGAGAGGTACCCCTCGAACCCGTCCAGCAGGTCCTCGACCGGATGGCCGGGGTTGCGCAGCACACGGCTCTTCCCCCGGCTCCTCACGAGGCCGGGCGCGATCGCCTGGATCTCGGAGAGGTACTTGCTCACGCTGGGACGGCTCCTTCCGCAGAGCGAGGCGAGCTCCCCAGCCGTGAGTCCGTCCCAGCGCCCGGAGATCAGGTTGAGCACGATGCGCTGTGCCTGCGCGGAGAGCGGGCGCGGCTCGGGCGCATCAAGCCCCGAGGAGACCTTGATGCCCATGAAGGGCAGGTACGCGTCAGCTGCGTCGCGGATGTAGGCGATACCCTCCGACTCGAGCGCCCGCATCATGCCACGGTCCATGCCCTCCCAGCGTATGACCATGGGCCTCGCGCTCACGCGCCCGACGGCATAGGCCAGGTTGCGCGCATCGATGACGGTCGGGGGCTCCTTGGCCACGGCCAGGGTGAAGCGGCCCTGCTCGCTTTCCCCGAGCTGGGCGGCGAGCACGTCGAAGAGCTCGAGGTATATTCTCGGCAGCTTTCGGGCAACGGGGTCTTCACTGGTTCTCAGGGGCAGGTTGATCCCGTCTATCGGCGCATTTAACGTCACGATACATCACCCCAATCATTTCTATTTCATTTTACTCATAAATCGAAATGAAAGTAAAGAGTGATCTGACAGTCAGGTAACCCAAAGCTCGGGATAGTCCTTGGGGCTTGGCAAGTCTGCGCTGGGGCGGGGATGTCCCTCAGGAGCAGCTCGGCGAGGCGAGGGGCCGCGCCGCCGCAGCTGGCTGTATGCTCATCGAGACCGATGGTCCCAGGAGCACCTCTCGTCTCGACGGCATGCGTGGGCGCTCACGATGGGGGCGAGGACCTCGCGTGAGGCCGCGCATTCCGCAGGGACGTCAACGTTGCCTGGATGATAGGCGAGCTATGGCCTTCCCTTCCCACGATGGCCATAGGGACGTCCGTCGCATTTCCCGTGATCAACCCTGGACGGAGAAGGCCTGGCAGGGGACAAGAGGGAGGATCAACGCGGCGACATGCCATGAGACGATACCGCTGATGCTGTGAGCATGGAATCATGCGTCGATCTTGCGCAAGACACTCACCTCTCGGCAGCTTTGATGCGATTGCCTGCGTATTGCGTAACGTAGGGTCTCGAGGCAACCGGTGTGTAAATGCGAGGTCGGTCAATCCCGTTTGTCGCTTTGGGAGTTCTCACTCTGTCTTCATGAGGTGGTACGGGGGTGTCCTGAGTTCATGCATGTTCCTGACAATCTCATCTACGGAATGGTCTGCATCCTTGGCGTAGGGCGTCCTGAGAGTACGTATCTCCCTGGCTGGCGGCTAGCTCGTAAAAAAAGCGAGCCTTAAGGGTGTTTTTCTCAACGCCGTGGCCAAACTCGTACTTGATGCCAAGCTCTCGCAGCTTCTCAACGCTGCTCCGCAGCTTGCGCTTCGCCCAAGCGTAGCCCTGGCTGGCAGCCTTCCGGTACCAGCGGTAGGCCTCGGCATCGTTTCTCTCCATCCCGAGGCCCTCCTCGTGCATGAAGCCGAGCCAGCTCTGCGCCCAAGCGTTGCCCCGGTCGGCTGCCATCCGGAACAGACGGCAGGCCTCGTCGTAGTCCTGTTCCACGCCGCGCCCTTCCCTATACATGAGGCCCAGGCTGCACTGCGCCCGAGGATCCCCTTGGTCGGCCGCCATCCGGAACAGGCGACAGGCCTCGGCGTAGTCCTGCTCCACGCCACGACCCTCCTTGTGCATGAGGCCCAGGCTGCACTGCGCCCAGGCGTAGCCCTGGTCGGCGGCGAGCCGGTACAGGCGGAGGGCCTCCGCGTGGTCCTTCTCCACGCCGCGCCCCTCCTCGTACATGAAGCCGAGCCAGCTCTGCGCCCAAGTGTTGCCCTGATCGGCCGCTATCCGAAACAGACGGCGTGCCTCGTCGTAGTTTCCCCTCTCATATGCGCGATGCCCCTCTTGGGCGATATCCATGACCTCGTCAGCACTTGCATCCATGGTGGTCCTCCCAACGTATACCTAAGGCAAAAGAGCGTGAGCTACGCACTCCATTGTATATCAATGCGGTAAGGTCTCTGCCTCGACGCTAAGGCCATTGTCAGGATCGAGCGTTACGATCGGGTCTTCACGCGTGTCGTGTATGCCATGGATCGATGGGCGCTCGCATGGGCGTGGACGCCTTTGGGATCTCTACGACCAGTCGGGTGACGCGACTCCCTCTGCTGCCGCATGGCCGCCCCCATCTGGCAATCTATTGTCGCAAAGCAGGGAGAGGGTATCCCGGGCTCACCCGATCCCTTGCCTGGTGACATGGGGCTGCGGTGGGAATCTTGGACCGATACGGGACCGGGAGGAAGACCGCCATGCACGGCACCGAGCAGAGGATGCTCGCGACCGGGGCCCTCGCTGAGTTCGACCATGGCCATGCCGACGCCATCGCCGAGATTGGGTGCCTGACGAGAGTCGCGCCGCGTGCATGGTGGGACGAGCGCGAGGGGGCCGGCGAGGTGTCCGCGAGCAGGTTCGCAACAAACCCGAGGCACGCCGCCGGGACGGGGTGTCGCGCCGTCGAGCACTACTCTGGGCACGACAAGGGCCCAGAGAGGGTGACGGGGGCGCTTGGCTGTCCCAAGAGTCGCGAGAGGCTCTGCGAGTTGGTCGACGAGTGTCTGTGCCGGAACGGCGCGGGCGCTGGGTCCGATCCAGGTCCCCGGGGAGGCGGTCCCCCGCGGGGAGGGCGCGGACCGTCATCGGGTCCGGGGCGAGAACCGCCACCCTCGTCGCGCCTCCTTGGGAGCGACCGGCTCAGCTGACTGATGCGTCCCCCTCGCCCGGATTCAATATGGGTAGTCTCCCTCGCACTCTCCTGGGGCGTGAGGCGGAAGGCATCCTCCCGTCACGGTCCTGATGCGTCTGAACACAAGTTGACAATATGTACCAGCTGGCTCAGAATCAATGTGGACGTTGCAGGCGGCCCAGCGGGCCATGGGAGGGCTATATGTTCGATCTCTTTCACGGAGCACTCGGCCTCTCTCGCAGGGGCGCAAGGGGGGAGCTGAGGGAGCTCCAGAGGGTCGCCCGAGAGGTCAACAGGCTCTCGGGGCGCTTCGAAGCCATGTCGGACGAGCAGCTTGCCGGCATGACCGCCTGGCTCAGGAGACGCCACGAGCGGGGCGAGACCCTCGACGAGCTGCTCCCCGAGGCCTTCGCCGCCGTGAGGGAGGCCTCGAGCCGGGCGTTGGGGATGCGCCACTTCGACGAGCAGGTCATGGGCGGCGTCGCCCTGCACAGGGGCATGGTCGCCG
>ERZ772764.2627-NODE-2627-length-10388-cov-12.844769_pt1 | contig 10388 bp, 8 predicted proteins | sample MGYA00512163_ERZ772764 | MGnify/ENA primary metagenome ERZ772764 (study PRJEB29015, sample SAMEA2737903) | human oral metagenome | biome: human oral; feature: human-associated habitat; material: dental | place: China | collected 2094 ...
ATGACATGAGTCGCGACAAGATCCAGGAGCTGGTCGATGAGACCCCTCCGTCGGGCAGGAAGCGCTCGCTGGGGCTCATCGCCCTGGTGGCGACGCTCGGCTCCCTGCTCTTCGGCTACGACACCGGCGTCATCTCCGGCGCCCTCCCCTACATGTACCTGCCCACCAACGCCGGAGGCCTGGCGCTCAAGACCTGGGAGGAGGGCCTGGTCGGCACCTTCCTGTGCGTCGGGGCGGCACTGGGCGCCTCCGTGGGCGGCAAGCTCTCCGACAAGTACGGGCGCCGCCACAACATCACCCTGCTGGCGATCGTCTTCTTCTTCGGCGCGCTCGGGTGCACCGTCTCGCCGAACATCTGGATCCTCTACGTCTGCCGGGTCATCCTCGGATTCGCCGTCGGCGGCGCCTCCGCCACCGTCCCGGTGTTCCTGGGCGAGACCGCGCCCAAGCGCATCCGCGGCACACTGGTCGCGGTCGACCAGATGATGATCGTCTTCGGGCAGTTCCTCGCCTACGCCATGAACGCCGCTCTCACCCAGTACCACGGCGGTCCCCAGGTCACCGTGACCCAGGACGTTGTGAACTCCGAGGGCGAGACCCTGGCCCGGGCCGGCCAGACCGTCGCCTGGGAGACGATCAAGAACATCCAGGACGTCATGACCATGACCTCCGACGGCAACGGCATGACCTGGCGCTACATGCTGGTTCTGGCCTCGCTGCCCGCCATCGCCCTGTGGATCGGCATCCGGCTCATGCCCGAGTCCTCCCGCTGGTACGTGGCCAATCTGAGGATCCCCGAGGCCATCGGCTCCCTCAAGCGCGTGCGCGACGAGTCCAAGGACGGCCCCATCGCCGATGAGATCGACGAGATGCTCGAGGTCCAGCGCAAGGAGGCCAGCCAGGAGAAGTGGGGCCTGGCTCAGATCCTCGGCGTTAAGTGGACCCGGCACCTGCTTATTATCGGCATCATCCTGGGCCTGGCCGACCAGCTCACCGGTATCAACACGGCCATGTACTACACGCCCAAGGTGCTCGCCGCCGCCGGTCTGCCCATGAGTGACGCGATCTCCCTCAATGTGGTCTCCGGGTTCATCTCCTTCGTGGGATCGGCGGTCGGCCTGTGGCTGGTCACGAAGTTCGCCCGCCGGCACGTGGGTATCTACCAGGAGGCCAGCATCGTGGTCTCCCTGGGGCTCCTGGCCGCGGTCTTCTTCTTCCTCATCCAGCCCTATCAGGATGCCGACGGCAACATCAAGGGCGCTCCCACTTTTGCCCCCTACCTGGTGCTGCTCATCGTCTCCCTGTTCGTCTTCGCCAAGCAGTCCGGAACGGTCACCTGGGTCCTCGTGGCGGAGATCTTCCCCGCCAAGGTTCGCGGCACGGCCATGGGGTTGGCTGTCGGTGCTCTGTGGATCGCCAACGCGATCGTCGCCCTGGTCTTCCCCATCATGATGGAGAAGCTCGGGGGAGCGGGCACCTACCTCATCTTCTGCCTCATCAACGTGTTCTCCCTCATCTTCTACATGAAGTATGTGCCCGAGACGAAGTACCACTCCCTGGAGGAGCTTGAGGAGCGCTTCGAGAAGGAGTACAGCTGACTCACTCGGTCAGGGGGCTGAGACAGTGTTGAGCCGGTGACAGGCCGTCGGGTCGGTGGGCCCGCCAGAAGCGGATTGAAGCCGAACGCCCGGTTCTGACACACTGTCTCAGCTCCCGTCCGACGTCGTCAGCGTCAGCTGATGCCACATCTGAACAGACATCTACACACAATGCTGCCCATGACGTACACGGTGACCGGTTCATGACCCCGCATCCGCCGCGCAGCGCACCGCCCGCCCCGGTTCGCCTCAGGCTGTACGCATGGGTGGCAGGTCTGTTCCTCGGAGCCCTCGAAGGGGCGCTGGCCGTCGTCGTCGCGGACAACCGCAGCGGTGCACTGGCGTTGGTCTGCGTCGTCGGTGCGGCCATGGTTCTGGGGACCGTCGCCGGCAGGCCCCTCGCCCGGCACCTGGGCCGTAGGAGAACCGGTCTGGTCATGGCCGTGCTGGCCGCAGTGGGGGCGGGGCTCGCAGCGGGGCTTGACGGCGTTCCCGCCCTCATCGGCGCCGGGCTCGCAGGATCGGCCGCAGGTGGGTTGCTCGTCGTGGCGCCACTGGTCTGCCACGAGCTCTCCTTGCGTGGGCACAAGCGTCTCATGCCGCAGGCCATGGCCCTTGGTTCCGCCGGGGCGGGCGTTGCGACCCTGGCAGCCTGGTGGAGTCCGGCGCGAACCCCCACCGCCTGGGTGGTGGTCGCAGTCGCGGCGCTGGTCCACCTGTTCTGCGCCCTGCGTCTGCCCGAGAGCCCGACCTGGCTGGTGCGGCAGAGCCATGACGTCGAGGCCTTCGAGGCGCTGCGCTGCCTGCACGGGACCCTGGAGGCCTCTGTGGCCATCGACTGGACCCGACTGGATGCCGAGATGATGGCCGAGCAGCAGGCTCTGACCCCTGCAGACCTGCGGGTGCCCCAGGTGCGCGCCGCCGTGCTGACCGGCGCCGTCCTCATCCTTGCCCAGGAGGCGCCGCTGGGCGCCGCGGCTCTGGTTCTCGCCCCACTGGTCGCGGTCGACCTCGGCCTCGGTCCGGGCGCGATTGCCACCAGCGCCGCGGTCTGGGTCGGGTTGGCCTTTCTTGCCCTGGCACTGGTGACCCGGATCGACCAGCTGCGCTTCCTGCGCGTGGTCCTGGGCACTGTTGTGGCCGTCCTGGGGGCGACCTTCCTGGTCACCGGCCTGACTCTCGGGGGAGTGGGCGGTGCTTGGACCATCGTCGTGTCGCTGACGATCCTCGTGGCCAGCCAGTCGGTACTGGTCCTGCCTGCCTGTCAGGGGGCGATCGACCCACGGATCCCGCCGTGGCTGGTCGAGGCCCAGCGGCGGGCCTCGGCGACGGGAGGGGCCCTGGCACGCGCCGGCGTCCTCATCGCTGCGTTGCTCGTCGTGATCCATCTCGGGACGTCCGTCCTGTGCTGGGTGGCCTTCGCGCTGTCGCTGGTCAGCGTTGTTGTTGTGCTCCTGCGCCTGCCACGGGAGTTGAAGGTCTGAGGGGGGACGGGTCCGAAGGGTACCCGCGACCGGATTTAGCGAATCCGACTTCAGACCTATGATTTGTCAGGACAAATGTCGTAGGGTGGGGGAGTGGCCGGAGGAGGCCGCCCGACGGCCCGACGTCGTCGACATCCGACAGAGAGGCAGCTGAGCATGACGAGCAACGAGGCAGTCCAGACCTCAGAGACAACCGAGTCCATCCCCGAGACCATTCCTGAAACCATGAAGGCCGCGGTTTTGCGGGACCACGAGGTCGGACTGGAGATCGAGACCCTGCGCACCCCCCGGCCCAAGAGCGGTGAGGTTCTTATCAAGGTGGCGGCCTGCGGGCTGTGCCACTCTGACCTCCACGTCATCGGCGGCGCCATCGCCTTCCCGCTGCCGGCGGTGCTCGGTCACGAGGTCTCCGGCACCATTGTCGAGCTCGGCCCCGGCAACGAGCACACCGGCCTGGAGGTCGGGCAGAAGGTGGCCGGGGGCTTCCTCATGCCCTGCGGTCAGTGCGACGCCTGCGCCGCGGGCCGTGACGAGCTGTGCGGCCCCTTCTTCGACCTCAACCGCCTCAAGGGCGTCCTCTACGACGGCACCACCCGCCTGGCCACCCCTGACGGTGAGCCGGTGGCCATGTACTCCATGGGCGGTCTGGCCGAGTACGCGGTCGTCCCCTCCACCGCTGTGGCCCCCGTGCCCGACTCCATCGACATGGTGCCGGCGGCCATCCTGGGGTGCGCCGCCATGACCGGCTACGGGGCCGTGCGCCGCGGCGCCGACCTGCGCTACGGGGAGACCGTCGCCGTGGTCGCCACTGGCGGTGTGGGCACCAACATCGTCCAGATCGCCCGGGCCTTCGGCGCCAGCCAGGTCATCGCCATCGACGTCGACGACGACAAGCTCGCCCCCATGCTCGACTACGGAGCCACCGCTGTGGTCAACTCTGTCACCCAGAACGCCCGCGAGGAGGTCTTCCGACTCACCGGCGGCAAGGGCGTGGACGTCTCCTTCGAGGCGCTGGGCATCCCCGCCACCTGGACCACCGCCCTGGACGTCCTGGCCGACGGCGGCCGCATGGTTCCGATCGGTCTGGGGGCCGGTGTGCAGACCGCCGGAGTGGAGATCAACCGCACTGTGCGCCGCTCGCAGTCGATCCTCGGATCCTACGGTGCACGCACCCGCCAGGACCTGCCGGCTGTTGTCGACCTGGCCGACAAGGGCGTCATCAACTACCGCGACGTTGTCTCGCGGCGCCTGCCGCTTGAGGAGGCCGGTGCCGGCTACACCGCGCTGCGCAACCGCGAGATCCAGGGGCGCGCCGTCGTCGACATGGCGCTGTAGTCCCTCATCGCCGGAGTTCTCCCGCTCTGCCTCATGGATTGCGCCTCCTGCTCGGGCCTTGCCGGCATGAGCAGGAGGCGCAAGCAAAATACTGACCTGCTCACATATGAAACGGATTCCCTCCCTTCACTTCATATGTGAGCAATATTACATTAGATGGCGTGTCGTTGGCGACATTAGCCGGGCATGCCTTGAGTGCAATTTTCGCCAGAGTGCCTTCCTTCATAAAAGTTGCCATTCTGATCGCGCAGGATGACGGTGAAGCAAGTGTCCCCTTTGTCGGTTATCATATTGCTCCATGTGTTGGGGGAGAGATGATTGTCTTTGAATTGTGACGCAATTCCAGTGCGGTGTCCATCAGAACCATTTTGCCAGATCTGTGGGGTGTTGTACTGACTTTCTTGGCGACTTGATGAACTAGACCATTTTACCCAGTTCGAATGGCATTTTGGTGACTGCACGAGTTGCAATGTCCCTGCATGTTGTGACTCATTGTCGAATACTTCCAAAGGTGCTCCAACTCTCACAGCCCCTGTGGTGCAATTGGTTCCTTCCGGATTCTTGTCAGTACATTCGCTTCTAGTGCAGAACGGAGATGCGGACATATATTCTACGAAGTAAGTTAGACCAGTAGAGAGTGTCAGGCAGACCACTAGTGTCACTATTGCTGATGCCATGAATGATGTGAACGGTTTAAACCTTCTGTATTTTGCGTCAACCCCTGTCTCTCTTTCGAAAATTCTGTTAGTCGTATTATTTTGGGAGCTGTTGGAGAGTTTGCGATCGGATTGACGTGTTTGACGCTTGTTAGCAGCCGTAAGAGAAGGTAAAAGTAGGAGGCGAGAATTTCTGCGCATGACGCCATCTTCCGGGGCCAGAATTTTTGCTGATAATCTATCGCTGCAAGTATCTTATAAAGAAGCTCACGGGTATTACAAACATCCCAATGATGGTATATGTTATGATGCAAGCAATATTGCACCAGTATGCCATATTAATGCTATGTAATGAGTATCCGGGTGTTGAACCTAGTGCCAGTTCGGTGGCGTCATTCATGTGAGCTAGTGCGGACTGCGCGCTGTCAGTTAAAGATGCAATGAGCATAATCCATGAAATAGTAATTCCCAAGATTGTTGCGCTGTTAATTAAGTTGGATATTTCGCGGGTTTTCGATAGTTCTATCTCCGTTTTTCTGGTCGAATTAATGCTGTGTCCTGATTCATTCGTGGCAGTCTCCATGTTGTGTCATCCTACTTACCTGAAATTAGCGTCCCCGTTGACTTGACCTGAACAACAATCGATAGAAATAAACTTGGTTGCTGCGTATGTGCATCTAGTTTCAATGCTCAGAGGAGGCTTCTTCAAGTTTCAATCTAACTGATTTCCAGTTCACGTAAGAGATCAATGCGCACGAAATACGAGCGACGGTGTGTTTGGGGATACCGATTTCGTGAAGAACATTAAGCACACTGAAGCAGAGTGCTTCTCTTGTCGCTTCAAATATGCTTTTGAAAAGAATGTGGACGTGGATTAAAGTAATGTGGCCGCGCTGTTTCACCCCAATGATCGTTTGTCGATACGACTTAGTAGCAGAAGCGCTCTCCAGTTGTCCCGAATACTGGAGTGCCAAAATCTGATGACACCCAGGTGCTTACACAAGCTGTGCTATCTCGATTTGCAAGACGCACCATTGGTGTCCAAGTCGCAGTTCCAGACGTGCCTGGGTGTACAAAATCGACAGAAGTCGCCGAGCGTCCTTCCGAAGAAATAGTCTGCTCGACTGTTACGTCATCCGAGTATAAGCCGCCATAGAGAGTTACTCGTGACCAATTAGCATGACAGTCTTCGGACCAGCGAAGTTCTAAGTAGCCAATAATTTGACCAGTAACACGTCCTTTGTTTCCTTTGATTGGCACTGACTTGACGGTCCAGGAATTTCCGCAATTGGAGGGTAGTCCATCTCCTCCCCAATCGCGAGCTGCAGCCGGTGGTGAGAATAGTACTGCTGTTATCGCAAGAGAGATGAAAGTTAGCGCTGCATTCTTGATGGGGCGGTTCGTCATTGGTACTCCTAGGCAGAATCGCGTTGGCAATCTAAATGGTAAGTGGATTGTTTGGCTGTGTCTAGTATCGTGTAATTATTTCTAGAATACACACAATGAGGCGGTTGTGTAGCGCACTGCGTTTGACGGGGCTGGGGGATTCTTGAACTTTCACAATCTTTGTGGTTGTGGGATTGCGCAGGCGAGAAGCGATGTTGGAGGTGTGAAGTATTCTGTGGTGAGTGAGTCGATTGGAACTTTAATTTGCAAGGGTTGTTGATGGTATAGGTCTTCTGGTGCTGTTTTTACTATGTGCTGCCGTGTGTGAACTACGTGCTTTCAGTCTGCTCAGTGGTGATAATATTGGTGCTGGGCTTGGTAAGTTATGTTGGTTTGGGGGCAGTTGTATCCAAATCTTTCACAAAGGAACCTGTGGCTCGATCAAGCCGCTGATGGAACCGCGGAATCACGCGGTTTCTTATCGGTGGTGTGAGCCTGGATTCCGCCTTTGTATCCGATTTGGACATCTCGGGTGTCGCGGCGGTGTGCCGTCGGCCGCGGAGGGCCTCTGACTGACTATCGTGACCATTGCTAAGAGGAGGAGTCCCGTATGTCCACTGATCTGGAGCGCAACAAGGAGAACGTCAAGGCCTTCTACGACCTCATGTTCAACCAGTGCCGGCCGAGGGAGGCGCTGGAGCGATACGCCGGTGACGAGTACCGGCAGCACAACACCCATGTGGCCGACGGCAAGGAGGCCTTCGTCGAGTACTTCGAGCGGATGGCCCGTGACTACCCCGGCAAGAGCGTGGAGTTCGTGCGTGCCTTCGCCGAGGGGGATCATGTCATCCTGCACTGCCACCAGCGGTGGCCGGGGTCGGATGACTACGCGGGCATCGACATCTTCCGCCTCGATGAGCGTGGCCGGATCGTGGAGCACTGGGATGTGCTTCAGGTGATCCCGGAGACCTCCGCCAACGACAACGGCATGTTCTGACTCCTGCGCCGGCGCCGCGTGTCAGCTCTGCAGCAGAGCCTTCCAGGCCTCGATGCTGGCGGCGATGTCCCCGGGGACAGCGATGGAGCGCTGCGCGATCTGCCGAGGAACCTCCGGTTCCTGGTTGAGGGTGGCGAAGACGGCCGAGGTGTTGGCGTAGGTCCACTGCCAGAACGGGAACTTGATGAGTGAGGGCGTGTTCCACCCCACCCCGATCTCCAGGAAGAGGACCCGATCCGACTCGTGCTCGGACAGGAACCGGTGGTATCGCTCAGCAGCGTCGTGCCAGTGCTCGTCCTCAACGAAGGTGCCGTCCACCCGCAGGTTCATCGCCGCAGGCTCCCCGCACCTGGGGCATACGGGCAACAACGATGATGGGATGCGCAGGTCCCGCTGCTGCTCCACCATCTCTCGCACGGCCGACTCGTTGGACCACGTCCCGGCGTGGCAGGGAACGGAACACTGCCACAACCCGTAGTCGCCCTGAGTGGCGAAGAGGAGCGATTCGTCGAAGCCATTGCGAGCGAAGGCGTGGTCGACGTTCGTGGTGATGACGAAGTGATCCGTGTCTCCCAGGCCTTCCAGAATGCCCCTCAGGTCCTGGTAGAGGGGGAGGATGGGGCTGTCGTAGCGGTTGGCTATGATGTGTCGGGACCAGTACGCCCACCGGTGCTCCGGCGTCGGGAAGGGATAGAACCCGGAGGAGTACATGTCGGTCAGGCCGAACTCCTCGATGAAGTCCGGGAAGAGGCGCGCGAAGCGGGGGCCTGAGTAGGACAGGCCCGCCGCAGCCGACAACCCCGACCCGGCACCGAGAACGACGGCGTCGGCCTGAGAAGCTGCGTCGGCTAGGCGTCGGATCGTCGCAGGCCTCTCAGCGGTCAGGGCCGAGGAGGCCGCGGTAGATCGATTCGTCGATCTGGTCGAAGACATTGAAGACCACCTTTGTAAGTGACTGGCAGTGGGGGAGGACTTCGCGGACGGTACGGACCGCGATAACGGCGGCCTCGGTCTTGGGGTAGCCGAAGACACCGGTGGAGATACAGCACAGCGCGATGCTGGAGGCCTGTACGTCCTCGGCAGCGAGCAGACAGGATCGGTAGGAGGAGGCCAGGAGCGCCTCGTGCTCGGTGGTCGGCTCTCTCTGCACGATCGGCCCGACGGTGTGGATGACGCGAGCGGCTGGCAGGTGGTAGCCGCCGGTCACGGTTGCCGTGCCGGTGGGCTCGGGACGGCCTCGAGCGGCCATGATGTCTGCGCATTCCTGACGTAGTCCGGGGCCGGCGGCCGAGTGGATGGCATTGTCGATGCAGGCGTGCAGCGGCTGGAAGCATCCGAGCATGGCGGAGTTGGCGGCGTTGACGATCGCGTCGGCCCGGATCGTCGTGATGTCTCCTCGCCACAGCGACAGGCGTGGGTCGAGGGACGTACCTGGTAGGTCTCGGGCATCGACGGTATCCCGCTCGGCGGCCTCAGCGGCCAGAAGCCGTTCTAGCGAGCAGCTCAGTTCAGGGGGAAGGGGAATGGCGGGACGCATGGCGAGCAGCGCCCGCAGAGCCAACCGGCGCCGGCCGGGAACACTGGCCGAGAGTGCGTCTAAGAGCCGCTGCGCCTCGGGCTGCTCCTGAACGAGGAGGGCCAACGACGTGTCAATGAGGGCCTTGCGCTGAGACTGAGTCAATGGAGTTGGCGGCATGCCGATTCTCTTTACTGGTGATGGACGAGATGCTTAGTTACTACTACATACTAAGTATCAGATAGAGAGTCATAGGGATAGGTCAAGTCGCGTGGCGTCTGTCATGGAGTACTGGCTGTCGTTGCGCCAGTGGGTGGTGATGTGCTGGGTGTGGCTGAGGTGTCTCTGAATACGCGAAGAGGGGCGCCGCCTGTGCGGTGCCCCTCGGGGTGCCATGGCTGCGCGGGCTTCCTTGGCCGCGCAGCCTCGTTGTTCTGTGCCCTGCCGGGCTGGATCCTGGGCCTGTGTTGCTCGTGATGCGTGGTCCGGACCCGGTGGTGAGCTCAGACGAGCTCGTTGGAGACTTCTACGCTCAGCGGGCCTCGAGGAGGTTGATGCCGGTGTAGATGCCCACGCCCATGGTGATCGCGGCCAGGACGGAGGCGGCGAACATGATGGTCGGGATGCCGGTGACGGCGCCGACGACGGCCAGGACCATGACCGCGACCATGACGGCGATCATGGCGACGGCGAAGGTAAGGCGGTTGGCCTCGGCCTGGGCGTTGGTGGTGGTCGCCTGGGTGGTGGTGGCCGTGGCGGTGGTCTCGGCGGTCTGGGTGGGGCGCTCGGTGGTGGTGGCGGTCATGTGAGTGTTCCTCTCGATGTGTGTCGAGCAGGTTCGCCTGACCAGCAGTCGTGCGTCCCTGCACGACGGTGTGCAGCCCGTGGGCTGGACGGAGGTTTCTCCGTCGAGTAGAACTCTAGGAAGGCTCCACCTAATTGTCTAGACAAAGGATCGTGACCTGTGTTGCGTCGGCGCCTTGTGGATCACAGGGGATCGCTGGGAAGGCTGCGGTTGGGTCGTCGAGACGCGTGGGCGGATCTGGCGTCATGGAGGGCATTGCTGGCCCCGGTGGGGGCTCGGAGAAGCCGTGCGTCATGGTGGTTTTGATCTGGGAACGTGACTTGTGATGCAGAAGTGCGACGTGCCCCACTGGTCTAGTCCTGTTGTGAGTAGCGTCGACTACATGACATTACCGGGCGTGGTCGCATGACTGGCCGGTCGTCTTCGTGGACGGCCTCAGTTGGGTGCAACGGCAGGGCAGAAGGCGACTCGCTGCCGCCCCGGCTATCCTGTTCGGGTGACGACCAGCCAGACCTCTCCCAGTGCCGTCGGCCCTGTCCTCGTGGTGGACTTCGGTGCCCAGTACGCCCAGCTCATCGCCCGCCGCGTGCGCGAGGCCGGTGTCTACTCCG
>ERZ772764.2629-NODE-2629-length-10376-cov-19.498401_pt1 | contig 10376 bp, 7 predicted proteins | sample MGYA00512163_ERZ772764 | MGnify/ENA primary metagenome ERZ772764 (study PRJEB29015, sample SAMEA2737903) | human oral metagenome | biome: human oral; feature: human-associated habitat; material: dental | place: China | collected 2094 ...
CGCAGGGACGGAATTTTAAGCTTAGAGCTTTAAATTTATCCTTAAATTTAGGACGTGAGAGCTATAAATTTAAAGCGCGGGCTAAATTTAAACTCGCAAGCTCGCGGTATTTTACGCCGCCGCATACATAGCGCGTAAAATTTTAAGTCTCGCTCGGCGTAAAAGCGGCATAAAATTTCAAATTGCGCTAAATTTTAAAATTTAGCGATACCGCCGCGCAAAACGGCGCAGAATTTTAAAATTTAAAGCTTTGCGTTCTGCGCGCTGTTTTGACGGCGTGAAAGCGGCGCAAAATTTAAAATTTATGGGTAGCGGAAAAGATCGTGCGGAAGCAAAACAAGCGACACAAGCGAGCAGAATTTAAACTACAACTCTATGAAATTTCACAGCGGCGCGCTGCAAGCGAGCTCTCGCAAAATAAGGTTTTAGCGCGCGCTTAGCTCGTGCACCAGATCCACTAGATATTTGGCGTTTTGCACGCTTACGTCGGGCAAAATTCCATGGCCTAGATTAAAGATATGCGCAGCACCCTTCATCGCCGCTAAGATCTCGCGCACGCCCGATTCTATCGCGCCGCGGTCGTATAGCCGCATCGGCTCCAGGTTGCCCTGAAGCGCAAATTTACCCCCGAGCTGCTCGCGCGCAAGCCCCATAGGAGTGCTCCAATCCACGCCCCATACGTCAAAGCTCGCTGCGCCTCGCTGCGCTGCGATACTGCTCAGCCGCGACATCTGCGCGCCCGTGCCCTTGGCAAAGACGATCAGCGGGATATGCGGGAATTTCACCTTTAAAAATTCCGTGATTTCCAAGATGTATTGCCAGCCGAACTCCTCGTACGCGCTCGGCTCCAGCGCGCCCGCCCAGCTATCGAAGATCTGCACCGCATCGACGCCAGAGTCGATCTGGCGCGCCAGATAAAGCTTCGTCGCCTCTGTAACGAGGCGCAAAATTTCATGCAAAAGCTGCGGATTTTCGTAGAGCATCCTTTTGCAAACGGTGTAATTTTTGCTGCTGCCGCCCTCGATCATATAGGTAGCGATCGTCCACGGCGCGCCGCAAAAGCCGATAAGCGCTTTGTCCGCGGCAAGGCGAGAGCGTGTAAGCGAGATCGTATCATAAACGTATCCGAGCTCCGCCGCGGCCTTTTGCGGATCAAGGCGCGCCAGATCGCCCCGGGAGCGGATCGGATTGCTAAAGCGCGGTCCTTCGCCCGCTTCGAAGCGCAGATCCATACCCATCTGCATCGGCACGACCAAAATATCGCTAAAAAGTATCGCCGCATCGACGCCCAAAATCTCCACGGGCTGGATCGTCACCTCGCTAGCGGCGCGGTAGTCGCGGCACAGGCTCAAAAAATCGCCCGCCCTCTCGCGCACCGCCATGTATTGCGGCAGGTAGCGCCCCGCCTGGCGCATCATCCAAATGGGCGTGTATGGGGTCTCTTTGCCAAAGCATGCGTCGATGAAAACCATTTTTATCCTTTAAATTTACTCAAAATATACAAAGCTAAACAAACCGCAAAGATAGCTCCTGCGAGCAAAAGCATATCCAAAGGGGTAGTAAAATCGGTGTGCAAAATTCGCTTGAAAAAATCCACTACGAGCACCATTATAATGACGCTGCCGAGTTTGTGCTTCAGCTCATCTAGCGAGGCGATCTTTAAAACTTGCAAATTCAGATCCACAAACTCGTCGATAAAGAGCTCATAAATTCCAAATACGAAGATTAGCAGCACTATAGCGACCAGATATAGATCGATCGCCGTTATTATCTCGCTTAAAATATCGACGTAAAACGCTCGCTCGCTCTGCGGAGCTAGAAAAAATTCTACGATTTTATAGAGCGCCGAGCCGATTTCGTAGCTTGCCACCACAAATATCGCCGCGCCTGCCGCGATGCAAAAAAGCACTGGCAGGAGGGTTAAAAATTTGCTGCAAAGTAAAAATTTCTCAAATATAGCTTTCATTTCTTCCTTAAATTTTAATTCGGGTAGCCGCTCCGCAAACGAACGTATAAATTTAAAAGCCGCTCCATGCCGAAGTGTCCGTTTAAATTTACGCTCGTTTACAATCGCGTAAATTTACCCCATTTGATCGCGCCCGTTTGAGTCTTTAAAATTTTGCGCCAGATTAAAGGCGCAAAATTTCAACTCGCGGCGTTAAATTTTAACTAGACTGATTTGCAAATTTATTCGCCCGGCCTTGGCGCCGAAATCACGCACGCGACCGCATCCGCGCGCAAAGCGGCAGCCTTGCTAAATTTATCCTACTTGTCTTGCTGCATATCGATCCAGCGAAGCGCGATGCGCACGGCGTTTGTAGCCGCTCCGACGCGGATTTGATCGGCGCTGCACCAAAGATGCAGAATTTTATCGTCGAAATTGTCCCTACGGAGCCTACCGACGTAGGTTTCGTTCGTATCGCTCGAAAGAAGCGGCATCGGGTATTCGTTTTTGCTCGGATCGTCTGCAAGCACGATGCTAGGCGCGTTTTTTAAAATTTCGCGCACGCGGCTAATCTCGAAATCCTTTTTAAATTTTATCGTGATCGCCTCGCTGTGGCTGCGCAGCACCGGCACGCGCACGCAGGTAGCCGAAACGGCGAAGTTTTTATGCAAAATTTTCTGCGTTTCGTTCACCATCTTCATCTCTTCTTTGGTGTAGTCGTTGTCCAAAAATACGTCGATGTGCGGAATGACATTCATCGCGATCTGATGCGGGAAAACCTTCGGCTCGCACTCATCAAGCTTAAAAGCGAAAAACTGCTGCAACTGCTCTACAAGCTCGCTCATACCCTCTTTACCTGCGCCACTTGTCGCCTGGTAGGTGCTTACGTCCACGCGCTCGATATCAAACGCGTCATCAAGCGGCTTAAGAATTTGAACCATCTGGATGGTCGAGCAGTTCGGATTAGCGATGATGCCTGTCTCTTCCCATAGCTTTATATCCTGCGGGTTGCATTCGGGCACGACGAGCGGGACGTTTTCTTGCATGCGAAAATGGCTCGTGTTGTCGATCACCACCGCGCCGCTTGCCGCAGCAAAAGGCACGTAATGCGCCGAAATGGAGCCGCCCGCGCTAAAAAACGCTATGTCGATCTCGTTTTCGTCGAAGGTGATGTCGGTAAGCTCCCTCACGACGTATTCTTTGCCGCGAAATTCCACCTTCTCGCCCGCGCTCTTTGCGCTTGCAAGCGGCAGTATGTCCTTTACAGGGAAGTTCATCTCGTCTAAGACGCGCAAAATCTCCTCGCCTACGGCGCCGGTAGCGCCTACGATGGCGATATTATAACTACTCATCCTCTCCTCCTTTTAAAATTTCATCGCTAGAGCCGTCGCTCTGCGAATCTTTGCTATCCAAATTTGAATTTAATAAATTTTCATCCTGCGCAAGCTCATCCGCTTCTCCCTCGTCGCCCTCCTCGGCTTTCGGGCAGGTCGCGATACTCACGACGTCGTCACCCTCGACATTTACTACGATGACGCCGCTGGTGTTGCGACCCGCTTTGCGGATACTTTGCATATCGACGCGGATCATCTTGCCGCTGGTGGTTAGCGCCATGAGATCCATCTCCTCATCGACCATCACGACGCCGATGAGCTCGCCCGTGCGGTTGGTGAGTTTCATGCAGATGACGCCCTTGCCGCCGCGGTTTGTGAGGCGATACTCGCTCGCGGTGGTGCGCTTGCCGATACCCTTTTGGCTCACGCTTAAAATTTCTTGCATATCGCTTAGAATAAATGCGGCACCGATGACCTCATCGCCTTTTTCTTTAAATTTAATACCCTTTACGCCGCGAGCGATGCGCCCCATCTGGCGAATTTTATTTAGATTAAATTTAAGACACATTCCCTTTTTCGTAGCGATGAAAAGCATATTTTCGTTGGCGCTTTGCGGCTCGCCCTCTTGTGCGCCCTCGTCTTGCGAAATTTCATCCGCGCTTCCCTCTAAAATATCCTGCTCGGTCTGCTCTAGAATTTCCTCAGCCTCGCCGCCGTCCAGATCGTCGCCGCTTAAGGCGCCTCCTTTGTAGTTTTGCATCTCCTCGGCGCTGTTTGGAGCGATGAGAGCGGTTACTAGCGTATCGTCCTCATCTAGGCTGATAGCGCGGATGCCGAGCGAGCGGATATTTTTAAACTCGCTTAAATTCGTGCGTTTTACGATGCCGTTTCGAGTGAAAAATACGAGCGACTTGCTCGGATCAAAATCGGTCGTAGGGATGATCGCCATGATCTTTTCGTCCGCGCCGAGCTGGATTAAATTTACTACCGCCTTGCCCTTTGCGGTGCGCGAGCCCTCCGGGATTTTATAGACCTTGAGCCAGTAAAGCTGCCCGCGGTCGGTGATAAACATAAGCGTGTCGTGGGTGTTGGACGTAAAAAAGCTCTCGATGAAGTCATCGTCGTATGTCGTGACCGCCACGCGTCCCTTGCCGCCGCGCTTTTGCTTCTCGTAAGTCTTGCTAGGCACGCGCTTGATATAGCCGCGGTGAGTGATCGTAACGACCATATTTTCATTCGCGATAAGATCTTCGATGTCGATATCCTCGTAGTCATCGACGATTTCGGTGATGCGCGGGCATTTAAATTTATCCTTGATCTCCAAAAGCTCATCTTTGATGATCCCCTCAATCAGCTCCTCGCTCTTTAGGATCGCGTCAAGCCGCTTTATCTCGGCTAAAATTTCTTTTAGCTCCTCCTCGATCTTTTCGCGCTCAAGTCCCGTTAAGCGGCTTAGCCTCATATCTAAAATCGCGCCCGATTGCGCCTCGCTAAGGCCGAATCTGCTCATTAAATTTTCGCGCGCGACATTGGTGTCGGCAGAGTTTCTAATTACGTCGATCACTTCGTCGATATTATCTAGCGCGATCTTTAAGCCCTCTAAGATGTGCGCTCTAGCGCGTGCTTTTTGAAGCTCAAAAATCGTGCGGCGGATGATGACGGTTTTTCTGTGGTTCAAAAACAGCTTCAAAAGCTCTATCAGCGTGAAAATCTTCGGCTCCTTGCCGTCGATTGCGAGCATTATCACGCCGAAGGTCGCCTCCATTGTAGTTTGCTTAAATAGATTATTCAGTACGATCTCGCTCATCGCGTCGCGTTTAAGCTCGATTACTACGCGAATTCCGTCGCGATCGCTCTCGTCGCGCACCTCGGAGATTCCTTCGATCTGCTTTTCCTTTACGAGATCTGCGATCTGTTCGATCAAGCGCGCTTTATTGGTCTGATACGGCAGCTCATCGATTACGATGACGTCTTTACTAGCTTTTTTTTCGATATGGGTTTTAGCACGAATTTTAACGCGCCCTCTGCCCGTTTTATACGCCTCGATGATCCCTTTTTTGCCGTAAATTATGCCGCCGGTCGGAAAATCGGGGCCCTTGATCTCGCCCATGATCTCCTCTAGGCTTGCGTTTTTATTCTCAAGCAGTATCAAAAGACCGCCCACAAGCTCATCTAGGCTGTGCGGCGGGATATTCGTCGCCATTCCAACGGCGATTCCGCTTGAGCCGTTAAGCAGCAAATTCGGCACGCGCGCAGGCAATACGTCGGGCTCATTTAAGCTCTCGTCGTAGTTCGGCACGAAATCGACCGTCTCTTTATCCAGATCTTTTAAAAGCTCCTCGGCTAGCGGCGTCATACGCGCTTCGGTGTACCTCATCGCCGCCGCTCCGTCGCCGTCGATCGAACCGAAGTTGCCTTGACCGTCCACGGAAGGAATTCTCATCGAAAAGCTCTGTGCCATTCGCACGAGCGCATCGTAAACGGCGGTATCGCCGTGCGGATGGTATTTACCGATGACGTCGCCTACGATACGGGCGGATTTTTTGTATGGCTGGCGAGAACCCACGCCAAGATCGTTCATCGCGTATAAAATTCGCCTATGCACCGGCTTTAGGCCGTCTCTGGCGTCGGGTAGCGCGCGACCGATGATAACGCTCATCGAGTAATCAAGATAGCTCGTCTTGATCGATTCTTCAACGTCGATATCGATAATCTCCTGATTTTCAAACATATTTGATTGCATAAATATCCTTTTAAATTTTAAAGCGCGATTATAGCGAATTATTCTTTTGCATTAGCTAAAACCAAGCCGCACACGGGCATAAAGCCGCCATCGATCAAGCTCTCGCGCGCTTGCAGCATGCTAAGGCCCGAGGTGATGATGTCGTCTACCAGGATCACGGGGAATTGCGGCGGGGTTAAAATTTTAAAATTTCGCTTGTGTTTTAGGCGAAATTCCAAACTCTGCCCGGTGTATTTGACGCGGTTTTGCGCGCGCAGGCAGTGAAATTTTGGCTCAATTAGCTCGCTTTTTAGCGCGCGAGCTAAGATCGCCGTGTGCGAATAGCCGCTGCGTGCGTCATCATCTAGCGGCACGGCGTTAAATTTAAAAATTCCGTCCGTTTTAAACGTTTCGTAATTTTGCGGATTTACAGAAATTTCGCGCTGCAGATGAAGCGGGAATTTCGCTAGGCTTAAAGAAGCTATGCGCGCAAGCACCGCAGCGCCGTATTCGTGATGTTTAGAAAGTATAAGCTCTCGAATTTCGGAGTAGCCATAGTAGTAAAATACGCTAAAGCCCTCCACCTGCCGCATACTTAGGCGGCATTCGGCTAAATTTGCGGCGCAAGCGGCGCAGATCGTACGCAGGCTAAACGCGCCGCAATTTACGCAGCGCATCTAAAGCGTCAAGATGATTTGATCGGCGGATTTTTTGACGATGTCGCCAAGCAAGCTTTGCACAAAAGGATTAAGCGATCTAGCCGTGCGAAGCGCGGTAAATTGGCTCTGATCCTGCGAAACGCGCTTGGTCGTAGTTTTGTTGTCCTGCACGATAGAAATCGCGACCTCGCCCCTTGCGCTCATATTTTCCTTCGAGTAGCCGTTGATCGCTGCCGAGATACTTCTGATATTTACGGTTACGATATTCGGGCTTGCCGGATCGATCCTTACGCCGCGAGCCTCAAGCTCCGCGCGCAAAGCCTTATCGAACCACGCTGAGAGATTGTTTTTTAAAAGCACTTCATCGACGAGTTTGCCGTCGTTGTCGTTTATAACGGCGATTACCATCTGATTTTCGCGCTGATCGTTGATCGCGTTGATATTTACTGACTTGCCGCTTACGGTCTGATCGGCCTTAGAAAGATACGGATTTAGGCTGATGACGCTGCTGGTTTGCGAGCAGGCGACGAAAAATAGCGCAAAGACGCCGAGTAAAAATTTTTTCATTTCGATCCTTTTTTCTGAAATTCGGGCGCATTGTAGCACTAAATTTAAAATTTATAGATTTTTTTGTATCATTGTAAGATCAAAGGAGAAATTTTGCAAGCACTCGCTTTAAAATATAGACCCAAAAGCTTCGAGCAGCTCATCGGTCAAGACGCCGTCGCCAAAAGCCTTGCGCATGCGCTGGATTCGGGCAGGCTGAGCCACGCATATCTTTTCAGCGGACTTCGCGGCAGCGGTAAAACCTCGACGGCTAGGATTTTTGCCAAAGCGCTTTTATGCGATAAAGGCCCTACCGGCAAGCCGTGCGAGATCTGCGATAACTGCGTAATGGCAAACGAGGGGCGCCACATCGACATCATCGAGATGGACGCCGCCAGCCATCGCAAGATCGACGATATCCGCGAGCTAATCGAGCAAACGAAGTATCATCCCGCAAGCGCGCGCTTTAAAATTTTCATCATCGACGAGGTGCATATGCTCACCAAAGAGGCCTCCAATGCGCTTTTAAAGACACTCGAGGAGCCGCCTAGCTACGTAAAATTTATCCTTGCGACTACCGATCCGCTCAAGCTTCCCGTCACGGTGCTATCGCGCACGCAGCACTTTCGCTTTAAGCCGATCGCTAAAAGCGCCGTCGTAGCGCACCTTGCGCAAATTTTAAAAACCGAAAACATCGCTTACGAAGAGGGCGCGCTTGAAATTTTGGCGCGCAGCGGCTCGGGCTCGCTACGAGACACGCTCACGCTCCTCGATCAGGCGATTATCTTTAGCCGCGAAGGAATCACGCAGCGCGCGATCGCCGATATGCTGGGCTTGCTCGATCCCACTAAAATCGGCGAAATTTTAGACGTCGTGCTACGCCAGGACCGCGCCGGCGCGATCGAGATCATCAAAGAGGTCGAAAACTACAATGCCGAGACGATAATCGACGAGATGATCGCAAATTTAAAGGATAAATTCCTGCGCCGAGACGCGAAATTTAGCCTGCTGATGTATGAGCGGTTTTTCCGCATTTTAGCGGGCGCTAAGAGCATGCTCGCCATCAGCCCGGACAATACCTACGCGATTTCTATGATGATTTTTATGATGATGGAGGCGGTAAATCTGCGCGAGATCGACGAGCTCATAGAGGTCGGCAGATCGCTGGATCAAGGCGAGGGCTATGCTTCCGCTTCGGCGCCTAATTTAAACGCGCAAAGCTACGCGCCGAATTTTAGGTCAAATTCCAACCAAAGCGCGGCTTTTACATCAAATAACGAGCCGGACGGCGCGGTTTTTGCACCGAGCGAGCAGGGTAGCGCGACAAGCGGCGTGCCGAGCTTTACTGCGAGTGCAAAACGTCCCGCAAGCTCGGCGCTAAACTCCGGTGCGGCAAAACAAAGCCCTGACGCAAGCAGTGAGATCAAACCGGGCGCAACGGCGCAGGCGCAAAATTCTAGCTCTTCCGTCAAAACGGGCGCTCAAAATGAAATTTACGAGAATTTTTTAGCCAAAATTTACGACCGCGATTATGATCTGGGCGAGAAATTTAGCAAGTGCGTGGAATTTTTAAAGTTCGAGCGCGGCACGCTGTATCTGCTCTCGCGCGCGCAGGGGCAGGACAGAGAGTACCTACGCAAGGGCTCACGAGCGATCAATAGCGTGCTAAAATCGCTTTTCGGCGAGGGTGCAAAAATCAAAATCGAGCAAGGCGCGCCGCAAAACGGCGATGATCCCGCCCAAAGCGAGCGCGATCGGAATTCCGCACGCGGCGCAACCGCTACGCAAAGCAAGAATTTTACGCAAGACGTGGCTTTCGAATCCGGCGCCAATACTATGCGCCCTGCAAATTCGACCTCGCAAAGCCCTGCAAATCCCACGGCGCAAAATTTTACTGAAAGCTCAATCTCTAGCAGCGTGCAAGACAATCCCGAATCTACGCAAGAGGGCGAGCAAGATCATAGGAATTTAACCGGCGCGCAAGAGAGCGAGCAGAGCTGTGCACCGCAAATAAATTCCACCGCAGATGAGGCGCAAGCCGCAAAATTGCAAACGGATGCAGCAAGAAATTCTGAGCGGCAAAATTTGAAAAAATCCGTGGCGGATTCTACGGCGCAAAATTCCGCGCAGCGAAATTCCGCGACAAATTCCAATTCGCAAAATTCCGCTTCAAATTCCAAGCTGCAAAATTCCGAAATTTCTGCAGGAGATGACGGCGGGGAGAAGGATGATCTGTTAAGATCCACCGATCCGCAAAACTACGCCGCAAAGCCTCGCGACACGAGTAAGAGCGTGCGCGCCGCCAAGGCAGGTCTCGCCGAGCTCGCGAACGACGCGCAGGACGGCAAGGAAATTTTGATTTCCGAGATGAATAGGCTATTCGGCGAGCCCACCAAAATCACGGAATAGCGCTCGCTGCGGATAAATTTACGCCGCGCCGCGCGATTTTAAATTTTAAGCGTGCAAAAACGATATCGAAATTTACGCGGCGAAGCAAGCCTGCATGATTTTTAAAATTTAAGTGGGGCGGTATCTAAATTTACGCGGCGAATGGAGCTCGCACGATAAATTTTAAATTTCGCGGCGCGCAATCAATATCTAGATAGCGAACTTTTAAATTTGATCCTCAAAGCGAGCTTTAAATTTTCGCCAAAGCAAAGCGCATTTTAAATTTAACCGCCCAAGAAATCTAAAATTTATGCGCCGCGGCAGCCTAAATTTAGCGCGCCACAAAGTATTCGCGCAGTCTGTCCCGCGCAAGCTCAAATCTAAATTTAAACGGGCGCTCACTATAATTCCAAAGATAAAATTTTGCGCGTCTGTATCGCAAATATAAAATTTCACGCCCATCGGCACACTGTCCTCCGCGATATGACTTTAGCCGCATCCGCGCAGCTACTAGCGAGAAAACGCAGGCTCCGATGGCCCGCGCGCGTATCGGTTACAATCCAAAGCCAAATTTCACCCTAGTAAGACCGCTGTAAGCCGAGCCACCCTGAAATTTTAAAGAATTTATCTCGCAAGCGTGCGGCGGTCCGCAATGCCCGCTTATGAATTTTACGCGAGCGCGGCGGGCGAATTAGCTAAAATTTAGCGCTTTTGGTGTAGAATTCGAGCAAATTTCAATCCAAAGGTCATCAAAATGCGCGGATATAAAATTTTCTCCGGCA
>ERZ772764.2630-NODE-2630-length-10374-cov-10.221824_pt1 | contig 10374 bp, 6 predicted proteins | sample MGYA00512163_ERZ772764 | MGnify/ENA primary metagenome ERZ772764 (study PRJEB29015, sample SAMEA2737903) | human oral metagenome | biome: human oral; feature: human-associated habitat; material: dental | place: China | collected 2094 ...
CGACCAGCAGGCCCACGATGATCTGGGGGTCGACCCTCCTCTCCTTGGAGTAACCAACCGCCGCAGGTCGTCCTCACGCTCGGCCTCGAAGTACAAGGTGGTCACGCCTGCAGGCACAGGGCCAGGCCCCCACTGGCGGTGACGTGATCGAACAGGGCCTGGGAGATCGCCTCGCGGTAGCCTCGCTGCCCGCAGCGGCACAGGGAGCGGAACAGGGTCCGCACGCTGACCGACTCCAGGCCCAGATCACCCAGGACACGGGGCACCTGGGCCTTGGATGTCGGCTCGATCAGACGCGCCAGAACCATCTGCTCAAAGGCCCGATCACCTCCAGTAGACTTCCTCGGCCCCAGACGGGTGCAGACCCCGTGCAGAACGTCCCACAGCAGGCCCGAGCGCTTGGTCTCCACCGTGGTGGAGGCCAAGCCGGTTCGTCCCGCTGCTGGTTCCAGGGACTCCAGGTCCAGCAGCCCCTGGCCCTGCTCGGCGGCGATCTTCTGCCGTCCGACCTCCAGCAGGGCCGCCAGCTCGGTCTTGTTATGGGCCGAGCCCAGGTGCTCCACGATCCGGCGCACGCCGTCCTCCTTGACTGCGATCTGCACCGCCGTGGCCCCCGAGGAGGTCCTGACCTTGCGTAGAAACGGGCTCATACCACCGCACCATATGGTCTCCTAGTGCCCCACCACCAGACCCCCGACACCGCAATACCAACGAAAACTCACACCAGCCCACCTACAACCCACCAAGGTGTCATGAGTCAGGACTTACGACGCTCATCATGGTTGCTACCGGCACTGGAATGTACGGTAAGACGGCCAAGGGTGAGAAACTCACCTAGGACACAGATCAGTAACGAAATGCCGCGCTCAGCATAAAAATCGCTGGGCGCGGCATTCCATTCCGTAGTTCTCGCCATTCATCTAGGCAGATCGACGGCGAGCATGGTCCGCACCGCCTCGGGACTCAGATCGTTTCCCTCGAAGAGACGCAGCTGTTGATTGCCCACTGCCTGCTCAAACAGGTTGCGCACGTAGCGTGCATTTCCAAAGCCGTCTGGGCGAGGCGAAGGAAGGAACCTGCGTACGGCGGCCTCAACGCCTTCACCCATGACCATGTTTCTCGCCTTCACCATGGAGGAGAAGATCGATACCAGCTCATCGTCCGTATAGTCGGGGAAGTGAACGTGCACCGGGAAACGCGATGGGATTCCAGAGTTCGCCTCGAGGAATGTCTGCATCTCCTTGGTATATCCTGCGGCGATCACTACCAGGTCATCACGGTGATCCTCCATGAACGCAAGCAAAGCGTCGATTGCCTCCCCACCGAAGTCATTACTTCCCGGTTGCCGGGCGAGAGTGTACGCCTCATCAATGAACAGCACCCCGCCGAGCGCCCTCTCGGCAGCCCGGATCGTCTTCTCCGCCGTTTGGCCGACATATCCGGCAACAAGGTCTTCGCGCTTGACCTCAACAAGATGACCCTCTCTCAAAACGCCCAGGTCTTTATAGATACGAGCAATGAGACGAGCGACTGTGGTCTTGGCCGTACCCGGGTTCCCGAGGAAGAGCATGTGCCGCGACTCTGGGGCCGCAACGACACCCGCCTCAGCCGCCGCCTCAGCCAGAGTGGCCTTGGCCACGATACGCCTTACCTGCTCCTTGACCGGCGCCAGCCCTGTCATGCCCTGGAGCTCTTTCATAGCGCTGCCTTGACTGCCGCCGGGACGGCTCTCCTGCCGGCTCTCGTCGGTCGCATCCGAGATGTCCACGGGAAGAAGCTCCGATACGTCGGTGTCGGCCGACTCCAAGGACTCGCTATTCGCAAGGCGAAGGTTCTGGCGCTTGTAGGCGAACTCCGCCAAGGTGCGCATGGCTCGACCGTTGCCATAGCCCTTGGGGCGGGGCGACGGGATCTGGCTACGTACGGCGGCGGCAACACCTTCAACGGGTTTGAGGCCCATGGACTCGACGATACCCAGGAAGATCTCTACGAGTTCATCATCAGAGTAGTCATCGAAGGTCAGGGTCGTCGGGAACCGAGACGCCAGGCCAGGGTTGGTACGGAAGAAGTTCTGCATCTCGTCGTGATACCCCGCAACGATAACAATGAGATCATCACGGTGATCCTCCATGGCCTTCATCAGTGTTTCGATGGCCTCGGTACCGAAGTCACTGCTCCCTGGACTCTTGGGGGCGAGCGTGTAGGCCTCATCGATGAAGAGGACACCGCCCAGGGCCTCATCGACCTTCTCCTGAGTCACCTTGGCGGTATGCCCCACGTACTGGCTCACCAGATCCTGCCGCGACACCTCGACCACCTTGCCGGAACGCAGTAGGCCAACCTGCTTGAAGATGCGACCGATCAGGCGGGCCACCGTGGTCTTCGCCGTTCCAGGATTCCCTTCGAAGACCATATGGCGTGAGACATTGGGAACGGGAAGTCCTCGCGCACGCCGCTCCTGAGCCACCTGAAGCTCTGCAGCAAGAGCCTTGACCTGCTGTTTAATTGAGCCAAGTCCGGTCATGCCTTCGAGCTCATCAATGGCATCAGACGCCTTAGACGAAGACGCTCCGACAATAGAAGAGATGTCAACTTGAGGCGTGAGAACCACGCGCATACTCTCAACATAGTTCTTATAATCCGGACCAGCGCTCGGAAAACTCTCCGCCCTTACCGCCAGATACCCCTGAAGAGTAATAATAGCCGCAACCCACGAACGAAGTTCCGCAAGATGTCCGCCTCGGATCGCCTCACGAACGTAAGAGGCGATACTACCATCAGGAGATTTGGCCCATGGTAATACCTTCAACTTATCCTTGATCTCAAGGAAAGTAACTCCCCCGATGTATCTACCAAGCCCCTCAGGAAGGTACTCCAGAGGATCACATACAGGACTATCGGGTTTTGTTTTGTTGTACGAGATTGAACGCATTGAACTGACAATTATGTCAGGAAGCGTCAGATCAGCACCCATGAGAGCATTCAGTTCGTCAATACACCTTGCAGCATTAGCGACCGCGAGCATGAACTCAAATTCAAAACCCCGCAACTCCGGCCATTGGATCGCTTCATCATCCGTCACCGCATCAGCAATCATCTGAGCCAGTTCGGAGCCATTCGATTCAACCAGATGTGCCTCACTGTGACGCTCGAGCACTCGGTCAATCGCTGCAACGAGCAATTGCAGACGCGGTCTCGCCGGTTCCAGCGGCATCAACGCCTGGGTGGCCGCACGCAGTCCCTGTAACTTCAATACCCCTGAAACATGGGCTTCATCGAAAGGTGAGACCAGGACGTCATCGAGCCACCTCTCGGGCGCCGGCAGCATATTTCTCCTCAACTCCGCAGAGACGGCAGGGCCTAATTTACCAGCAGCGCCTTTCTCAATGCGCTCATAGGAGTTGGCAGACTCGAGGAGCAGCCTCCCGTAACACCAACGCAGAACTCTTAGGGCAACATGCGACAGCGGCGACAGATCTGACCGATACTGAGGTATTTCCAAGAAAGCAAACGCCGCCTCGTGAAAACTCAACGCTCGAATATTGCGACCAATCTGATTGACAACGTCGGGCATAACAACCTGAGGCTTCCCCAGGCAAACAACGTCAACACAGTTGTCTTCTGCAATGGCAGCGAGACTCGGATCCATGTGAGACATAACTACACTAGCTCCTGAAAATTGAGGAAGGATCGTTTGCTATCGGTGGCCGGGTGCCGCCTTGACCGTGTTCACGTTGAACCACTAGAAACATCCACGTCCGGGACCCCTCATACAAATCTTTCCCGCGATTTGCTTCCGATTCCGCTCGCACGAACAGCAGCACCAAGTTCCCCAGCTCCTGCACAGTCAAACTAATGAACGGAGTCTCAGAACTCCCTAGTGCGACAAACCCGATAGCGGCGGCAAGCATCTTTGACCCGATGACAACACGTACCGGAGCATTCACACCACTATACACATCACGAGGTTGAACCCGCGATATCGGCCCCTGAACCCCGAACAGATTCAGCCCATTTCTGTCAAAATCCAACGTGATGGGAGTGTTTGGATAATTCGCCCACCCGGCAACAAACGCAATATCAGAAGAGGACACAGCGACAGAAGCCTCAACAGGGATCGTCCTATTTGCATGAATTGCACCAACCCAGGCAACTTCCACAGTCAGACGCCCAACAATACTTTGCTTGCCATTAGTCAAGGATGTCAGCTGCGCCACCCTATCGCTGGCAAAGATGTTCCTTAGTTCAGCACACCCTCCAGGCAGCCCTTGAAGCGGCGGTTCATGGACGCCGGTTTCAATCGGGGCACACCTTCCGACGTGCCCATCGAACACGATGGGAATATTAACTGCATACACATCAGTCATATAGTTCAGCGATCCGGCCTTATTCTCAAAATAGAGCCCACAGTTGGGGTGCCCCTTATCAAGGAAGGGGGCAACGACGTCAAACGCTCGTGCAAGAGAGGACAGATCGACTTTTCCGATACTGAGTCCACCCGCACTCGCGAGCCCTTCTTCCTCGTGGCTAAAATCGCTCAAGGGACGCACCAGGTCGGTCCATTGCTCGCCGTTGTAGAAACGTCGATTGTCACCAGATTCGTCTAGATACCACCCTGCAGTCACGGCGAGAGCATAGCAACCGGTCGTCGGCTTTGCTGCGGTTCTGTGACCTACGGCTTCTGAGATCGTACGTCCGATGACATGGATCGCCGGCGGCTCAGCCACCAGCGACCACCAGCGACATCGAGCTCGTGCGCGTCAACGGCGTGCACGGCCCGCGCAACCTGCGCGTCGTCGTCGCCCACTGAGGTTCATCAAGCACAGCCGGATCCCGCGTCGCCCGATCGCACCCCGATCGGGCGACGCGGAGTTTCATCCGCTCCCGCAAGGATTCCGGCGGGTGGGAGGGGCAGTGCGGACCGGGCCGGTGCGGCGTGCCCGAGGTATGTACACACCCGTTTTCCATGGAGCCGGGGTTGACTGGGGGTGAGTGGTGGTAGCGCGGAAAGGACATCGTCTTGAGCATCTCGCTGGCAGAGTCGCCCCTGGCACCCGACTATGACCGCTCCGCCATGTCCACCGGGATCGTCCACATCGGCGTGGGCAGCTTTCACCGCGCCCACGAGGCCGCCTGCCTCGACAGTCTCATGCGCAGACGCGCCGGGAGCACCGCCCCGGAGGACGGCTGCCTGGACTGGGGGATCTGCGGCATCGGGCTGCTGCCCGGGGACACGCGGATGCGCGACGCACTGGCGGGTCAGGACCACCTCTACACCCTCATCCGCAAGCACCCCGGCGGGCTGCGCGACCCGGCGGTCATCGGCTCGATCCACGACTACCTCTTCGCCCCCGATGACCCTGAGGCCGTCCTGTCCCTCCTGAGCGCACCGGCCACCCGGATCGTCTCGTTGACGATCACCGAGGGCGGCTACAACGTCGACGACACCACGGGCGAGTTCCACACCTTCAGTCCCGGCGCCGTCCACGACGCCGAGCACCCGGGTGCGCCGACGACGGCCTTCGGCTACATCGTTGAGGCGCTGCGACGCCGTCGGGAAGCGGGAACCGTGCCGTTCACGGTCCTGAGCTGTGACAACCTGCCCGGCAACGGGAAGGTGGCGCGCACAGCGGTCGTCTCCCAGGCCGCGATGAGTGACCCGGAGCTGGCCGACTGGATCGACGGCAACGTCGCCTTCCCCAGCTGCATGGTCGATCGGATCACCCCGCAGACCACGCAGACGGATATCGCGGAGCTTCGGCGCGGACTCGGCGTTGAGGACTCCTGGCCGGTGGTCTGCGAACCCTTCAGCCAGTGGGTGCTCGAGGACGACTTCCCTGCCGGGCGGCCCCCGCTGGAGGAGATCGGGGTGCAGATGGTCGACGACGTCGCCCCCTACGAGCTCATGAAGCTGCGCCTGCTCAACGCCTCCCACCAGGGGCTGGCCCACTGGGGGCGGCTGCTGGGGATGGAGTACGCGCACGAGGCAGCGGCCGACGAGGACATCTCCTCATGGGTGCGGGCCTACCTCGAGCGGGAGGCCCGCGCCACCCTGCGCTCGGTGCCGGGGATCGACCTGGACGACTACGTGGACACGCTCTTCGAGCGCTTCACCAACGAGGCGATCGCGGACACGCTCTTCCGCCTGGCACAGGGAGCCTCCAGCCGGATGCCGAAGTTCGTTCTGGGCACGGTGCGCGACAACCTGACCGCCGGGGGGCCGATCCGCCTGGGGACGGCGATGGTGGCCGCATGGGCGCTGGGCGATGAGGGGGTCGATGAGAACGGCGACGAGATCGTCATCGACGACCCGATGGCCGATGAGCTGCTGCCCCTGGCGGCCGCACAGAGGGCCGGCCACGAGACCGCCTTCATCTCCCACGAGGGAGTCTTCGGCGACCTGGCGACCGACGAGCGCTTCCGACGGACCTTCGTCGAGGAGCTGGACGCCCTGCGCCGCAACGGCGCGCGGGCGCGTTTGCGCAGCCTGGCCGGCCGCACCCGAGCGGCTTAGCCCCGGCCCGTCGGCAGGCTCCGGTTCAGCTGTCTTTGACGGGGATGTCGGTGAGTCGGTAGGCGTAGGAGCCGTTGCCCTTCTTGATGCTCTGGTGGTCAACGGTGACGGTATCGCCACCGGGATCTGGCCAGACGACGGCAACGGTCATGGCGGTACCGGCCTGAAGCTTCTCCGCGAGGTTGAAGTCGGCCAGTGGCCAGTGCGTGTCCTTCCCACCGGGCACGTAGTCCGCCGGGAGGACCTGCATGTCCCCTGAGACCACCGCGAGGCCGTCACACGCCCTGGAGAGGGTGTACTGGACTGAGGCCGAGTCCTCGTTGCGGGAGTTGGAGAAGATACCCCCGGAGTCGATGTCGTGGAACCAGTCCGACGCCGAGGTGTCGCCATCAACAGCCACAACCTTCACCTCCCCCAGGAGATAGCCGCCGGCACGGGTGACGTGGTCCAGGATGATCGTCAGCTGGCCACTGCCATCAGATCTTTTGACAGTGACGCCCTCCGCCGCCTTGCCGACAGGCCCTTTGGCCTCAGGCAGGGAGGCACCACCTGACGAGGCCTGAGCCGACGGCGTCGCACTGCCAGTGCCGTTCCCTAATCCGCCGCGCTTCGTGCTGCTACCAGTGCAGCCCGTGGGGGTGAGGGTGATCTCCACGCGTCGGTTGGCGGCCCGCGCCTCGTCAGTAGTGCCGGAGACGCGGGGCTCGGACTCGCCCTTACCAGCGACGGAGGAGTTCCACTTGTCCAGGCTGGTGAGCTGCTCCAGACGGGTCTTGACCGCGTTTGCACGCTTCTCGGAGAGGGCCTGGTTGTAGGCGTCATCCTGGACGTCGTCAGTATGCCCCACGATGGTCAGCGTCCCGCCATCGGGGTACTGGGAGATCTGACCCGCCACGGTCTGCAGCTGAGCCTCGGCCGCCGCAGCCAGATCCGCCGAGTCCGAGGCGAACGTGACATCAGAAGCCATCACGATGGTGACGTCCTTGTCCCCGGTACGGGCACCCAGCGAACCGTCGACCGTGCGGGAGTTGATCTCGATGGGTGAGGCCGCAGCCTGTTCGGTGACCTGCTTGTCGTCCTTGACTGCCGTCTCCATGGCCTTAAGGTCGATACCGGTCCTGGACACCTCGTCGCGACTGATGACATCAACGGTGACGAAACCGGTCTGAGGAACCAGGACGGTGACGGAATCGGAGTCGACCGCACCGAAGGCGACATAGGTGGTGACGCTCTGACCGGGTTTGATGGCGAGCTGCTCCTTGCTCATGGTGGAGATGGAGGTCCACCCGCGCCCCTTGGCCGTATCGATCAGGCGAGTGCTGGTCACACCGTAGCGCCAGTCTCCAGCAAAGTTGATATACCCCATGACCGCTCCGAAGGAGAAGTCACTGCTGTTCGCGTCGTCAGCAGCACGCGAAAGCACCATGGACAGGGCGGTCGTGGAGTCGTCGATCCGCACCAGTGGCGAGACCTCAACCGTCAGGCGATGACCCGACACATGACCGTCCAAGGCCTTGAAACCCGGCAGCGTCGATGTCGGCGAGCCGGATGCCGAGCTGCCGACTGCCGCCCTTCTCGACGAGCGTGAGCAAGCGGCCACCACCGGAGCACCAACGGCCGCCAGCACCGAGGCCGATACGAACAAACGACGACGCATGGCAACGCCTCCTCCACTTCCCCGGGCACCACCCGGACATGACCGGTCCGCGATCCGACTCTACCGAGATCCAACCAGCCCGTCGGCCGGATGGGGGCATTCGGCGTCGTTGGGGTGCAAGACCCTCCGTCCGGAGCCGCACGCACCCGACCATGCAGAATGTCCCCGCCAACGAGCGGACTCCAGCGCTTCGGTGGGCCAACCCATCCTCCCAGCCACAACGACCATTTCCCACCATCGCAAGAATTGGTAAGGCTTACCTTGCTTTGGTGACCTTTGTCCCATAGCATGAGGTGGTTCGTGGGTCTCAGGGCTGGGCCATGGAGGCCGGCTGCTCACGGGCACTCCGCGCCGCGGAGCATCCAGAATCCGACTCACTGATGAGGTTCCTATGGTCAAGCGCCAGCTTCCCAACCCGAGCGAGATCTTCGAGCTGCTGCACTTCAAGACGCCCGAGCTCAATCCCAGGCGTCGACGCCTCGACGCCGCGCTGACCACCTGGGACCTGCGCAAGATCGCCAAGCGGCGCACCCCGGCCGCGGCCTTCGACTACACCGACGGCGCCGCCGAGGGCGAGGTCTCGCTGCGCCGTGCCCGCCAGGCCTTCCGCGACATCGAGTTCCACCCCGACATCCTCCACCCGGCCATCGACGTCGACACATCCTGCGAGATCCTGGGCGGCCGCTCCTCCATGCCCTTCGGCATCGCGCCCACCGGCTTCACCCGCCTCATGCAGACCGAGGGCGAGGTCGCCGGGGCCGGGGCCGCGGGCGCCGCAGGCATCCCCTTCACCCTGTCCACCCTGGGCACCACCTCCATCGAGGACGTCAAGGCCGCCAACCCCCACGGGCGCAACTGGTTCCAGCTCTACGTCATGCGTCAGCGGGAGATCTCCTACGGACTGGTAGAGCGCGCCGCTGCTGCCGGCTTCGACACCCTCATGTTCACCGTCGACACCCCCGTGGCCGGGGCCCGCCTGCGCGACAAGCGCAACGGCTTCTCCATCCCGCCCCAGATCACGGCCGGTACCGTCCTCAACGCGATCCCCCGCCCGTGGTGGTGGTTCGACTTCCTGACCACGCCCAAGCTGGAGTTCGCCTCCCTGAAGTCCACCGGCGGCACCGTGGGCGAGCTCCTTGACTCCGCCATGGATCCCACCATCAGCGACGACGACCTCAAGGTCATCCGCTCCATGTGGCCCGGCAAGATCGTCATCAAGGGCGTGCAGACCGTCGAGGACTCCAAGCGCCTCATCGACCTGGGCGTCGACGGCGTCCTGCTGTCCAACCACGGCGGGCGCCAGCTCGACCGCGCCCCCGTCCCCTTCCGCCTCCTGCCCGAGGTGGTCCGGGAGGTCGGCAAGGACGCCACGATCATGGTGGACACCGGCATCATGAACGGCGCCGACGTCGTGGCCGCTGTCGCCCTGGGCGCCAAGTTCGGACTCGTGGGTCGCGCCTACCTCTACGGCCTCATGGCCGGCGGCCGCGAGGGCGTGGACCGCATGATCGAGATCCTCTCCGACGAGGTCATCCGCACCATGAAGCTCCTGGGCGTCTCCAGCCTGGACGAGCTCGAGCCGCGTCACGTCACCCAGCTGACCCGCCTGGCCCCGGTGCGCCCGCAGGTCAAGGCCGCGGCCGACGCCCTCACCCGCTGAGCCCCGGGCCGTACAGCCCCACCGGTCCCGGCACCCCTCCGCTCGTCGGAGGAATCCCTCACGGCCGCTCCCCTTGCGGCACCCGGTGGCCCCGGAAGGAGACCCCAGTGGTCCTCTCCGGGGCCACCGGCGTCCTGACGAGAACCGGAAGCATGCCGGAAACAGACCAGGCGCTATGGTCCGGGAAGAATCACATCTCTCCTCGGCGACGGGTCTGGGCCTCTTTGTGCGAGACGAACCACCCAGCGCCCCGGATCACCCCTGTGGTCGGCCCCGAACGACCACCGCCCTGAGGAAGGGACAGCGCCATGGCACAGTCCACGTCAGACCCAGTATCGAGCCCGACGTCAGGCCCCGCGACGACGGTCGACGACCTCGAGGAGGACCTCGCCCGGCCCGGTCGCCTCATCTCCAGCCGGTGGCGGCCTCGCAGCCTGCGCACCACGCCGTCGAGGGAGGACCGGGGGCTGTTCGGCCACCCCCGGGGGCTGCCCTGGATGCTCAACGTGGAGATGTGGGAGCGCTTCTCCTACTACGGCATGC
>ERZ772764.2638-NODE-2638-length-10340-cov-13.537190_pt1 | contig 10340 bp, 9 predicted proteins | sample MGYA00512163_ERZ772764 | MGnify/ENA primary metagenome ERZ772764 (study PRJEB29015, sample SAMEA2737903) | human oral metagenome | biome: human oral; feature: human-associated habitat; material: dental | place: China | collected 2094 ...
CTGGTGGCATTGGTTCTAAAATCAACCCTACCACGAGGCCAGCGAAAATACTTACATAAATCCAAGAATTTGCGCTAAGACCTTCAGGAGCACCGATGAGCCATACAATAATAGCTACTACAAGCGGTGCGAATAATTTCCAATTCAACTTCATTAGAAACTCTCCTTACTACTTCAAAACAAAAATTGCAAAAAAAATGCCTATTTAGTATATCAAAAATTTTAATATGATGATATAAACTCAATCATAATACTTATTAATTGATAATAAACTTTTAGTAATAAATTTCATTCTACTAGTAGTAGAAAACGGCACCATTGTGGAACAAGGGACACATCACGAACTGATAGAGCGTGGTGGTCACTATAAAGAACTCTATGAAAACTATGCGGCAGGAATAAGCATTTAAAGCGAAAGAAACCCCTACACATGCTCGCTCCAGCTAGCTTAACGGGCAAGGCCATAGGCCTTGTCCTACTAAAGTCGCTGTGCTTGTGTAGGGGTTTCTTTACGCTATGCACTAACAGACACTACTAAAGTCGCATACTTGTACAGTGCCGTCTTTTTTATTCACCTTTTGGTACGAACCATAGGCCATTGTTATTTTTATCCATGTAGTCTTTGAATTCTTGAGAATGGTAAGCTACTACGATGTCTTTTGCCCATTGTGCATCTTTGTTTTTCTCATTAACTACGAGTTGTAATAACCATTGTGGCAATACGTCTTCATTTGCCAATGCAGATTTAGGATCAATTTTTGCATTATAAATAATAGCGCCTGTAATAACGATATAATCGAAGTCAGTACGTACAGAAGGAATTGTAAGGGATTTCATTTCTGTAAATTTAAGATGTTTAGGATTTTCAATAATATCTGCTTGTGTTACTGTCGCTAAATCTTTATTTGGATCAAGTTTAATCCAACCGATTTTTTGCAATAACGCATAAGCACGAGCCATGTTGGATGCATCATTAGGTACCGCAATAGTGTCGCCATCTGCCACTTGATCTAAAGATGTTTTAGAACCACTAAAGATACCTGCTGGTACTGTTGGAATTGGTGTTAATGCTACAAGATGACCATTTTGTTTTTCGTTAAAGTTTTTCATGTATGCTGTATGTTGTTCAACGTTAAAGTCAACCTCACCATCACTTAACACTTGGTCAGCTTGTACCAAATCAGACATATCTACGCCTTTAAAGGTATAGCCTTGTTTCTCCAAAATTGGTTTTACACCTTTTTCAAACAATTCAGAGTAAGGGCCTTGAGATTTACTATAGCTTAATTCTTTTTTTGCACCATTATCGCTATTGTTTGAACCGCAGCCTGCGATAAAAGCTACGCTAAATACTAATGCCGCACCAAGGGCAAGAAGCTTTTTAAATTTCATAGTACATTCTCCTATACTTTCACAATCAATATAACTAAAATCTATTTCATCAAATTAGGAACGACGCGCACGACGTGCAAAATAGTTACCTATTGTTTGAATAATTTGAACAAAAATAATCAAAATGACTACGGTAAATAACATCAATGGGAAGTTCAACCGTTCATAACCATAGGTGAGGGCCAAATCACCTACACCACCTGCACCAATAGCACCAGCCATAGCAGTAGCACCGATTAGACCAATAGTACCCGTTGTAATAGATAAAATAAGCGAACCCTTTGCTTCTGGTAAAAGGAAATGCCAAATCACTTCAAAATGAGAGGCCCCCATCGATTGTGCTGCTTCGATAATACCTTTATTAACCTCTAGAATCGAGTTTTCAAACAACCGAGCTAAATACGGTGCAATAAATATTACAAGCGGAACAATAGCCGCCGTTGTTCCTACGCGCGTACCTACAATCATCTTAGTTAACGGTAATATAAACACCATCAAAATGATAAATGGTACGGAGCGTACAATATTAACAATTGTATTTGTAATGGTATAAACAATACTATTTTTAACGATACCATTAGGATTTGTTACTACCAGTGTGACTGCGATAATTAGACCTAGTACTGTACCAATGAATAGAGATAGGAACACCATATATAATGTCTGTTCTGCGGCTAATAATAACTGCGATCCTGGAACACCAAGTTCTTGCATGAAGAAATCCATTATAGTGTCACCTCCTGCCATTCAATACCTTGACCGATAAGATACTCTTTTACCTTACCCATCTCAAGATCATCACCAATAAACTGAACAATAAATATACCAAGCACGGTATGTTCTAATTCTGTTACCGTAGCAAATAATACACTCGTTTCTAAATCAAAGGTTCTATTAATATGATATAGAACATTATCTGTCGTATTATTTCCTAAGAAATGCATCTTAAGAATTGTGTATGGCCTTTTATCACAAGCTAATGTATGTTTCACTGTTGATGGAATTTCATCAGGAATTACAGTCCTAACAAATCGCTTTGTTGTTTCGTATTTAGGTTTACTAAACACCTCAAGTACAGATCCGATTTCTATGAGCTTTCCATGCTCCATAACTACAACTCGATTACATATTTTCTGAATTACATCAATCTCATGAGTTACGATAACTACTGTTACTCCTAGTTCACGATTAACACGTTCTAGTAATTGTAATATAGATTCTGTTGTATCAGGATCTAGAGCGCTAGTTGCTTCATCACAAAGCAATATGGATGGATCTGTAGCTAGCGCACGAGCAATACCAACGCGTTGTTTTTGACCACCAGATAATTCTCCAGGATATGCATTTGCTTTATCGCCCAAATCAACAAAGTCTAATAAGGTTTTAACTTTTTTATCAATGTCGGATTTTGGCACTTTATTAAGAATTAGTGGGATAGCCACATTATCATACACAGATTTAGCATTCAACAAATTGAACTGTTGAAAAACCATACCGATGCGCTTACGAACCTTTCTAAGCTCATTAAAACTTAAACCATTGATATTTACACCATCTATTTCAACATGACCAGAGGTAGGTACCTCTAAGGCATTAATCATGCGAAGCAGTGTAGATTTACCAGCTCCACTAAAGCCAATAATGCCAAATATATCGCCTTTTTCTATGGTAAAGTTTACATCAGATAATGCAGTAACCTTTTGCTTATTAACGTCAAACTCTTTCGTTACATTTCGTATAGCAATCACTGTACCACCTCTTTCCCTACATATTAGTAGGAATTAATATTTTTCTAAAACATATCTTTAAAGTATGTTTTAATTGTATACTTAGATTACTACAATTTATAATGACTGTCAAACACAAAAAAGAACCTCAACACTAAATGAACTGCACCTCCAAAAATTGTGTCCAAATTTTGGGGTGCAGTTCAAAAAAGGTTGAGGTTCTTTTATTTATCTATATCGATTAAATAAGTACAATGATCCTAGTATAATTGGCGCTCCAATATAGAGTCCCATATTAGGATATTCTCCTAATAAAAAGGCTGCTACTACGGCTGCCACGATTGGCGAAATATACATAAAATTGGTTACATCCGAAACTTTTTCAGCATGTTCAAAGGCATAGCTCCAGAATACGAATCCTAATGCACTGGAAAAGAAAGCCAGATACACCATGGCCAGTTGTGCACTAAAAGGTGCCTGTACAATCATTTCAATAGCATGATCTGCAAAAGGTAGTGCCATAATGGCACCTGTAAACATGGACCACATAGCGATAGTAATAGAGTTATAACCTTTTAGACTAAGCCCGCGATTTAGAATATTATAAACCGCAAACAGTATCATACCAATCAACGTCCATATGGCCCCCATTGGAATGGTCAGAGTGGAATTCCAAAGAATAATAACAGCCACACCTATAAAAGCAGTTATGGTGAAGATCCAACCTATAGGGCGTATTTTATCCTTATAGACTACCAATGCCATCAATGCTGTAGTCATCGGTGTCAAAGCCATAATAATACTAGATGTAGCGGCCGGTATGGTTCGTAATCCTTCATTAAAAACGACTTGGTAAACGAAGTTTCCTGTAGCCCCTAACAGAATATATATGCCCCACTCACGCCAAGATGTAGGTATATGTAATCCCTTAAATACACCAATAATTAGCATGAGTATAGCACCACCTACAACTCTTGCTACCGAGAGTGTCAATGCATCTACTGATTGCAATGCCACTTTACCAAAAGGAAACGCCGTAGCCCAAACGGCAATGGTGGCAGATGCCCCTAAAATGGCTTTCATACAATTTGTCATTAGCATCCACCTTTCTACGTAATTCCATAATCAATACTATCTAAATATTACCATAATAACACCCTACAATTCCAAGAAGATCCATCACAATATATCGAATACTTTCCATTTATTGATATAAGTTTTCATTATCCAAAGATAATACAAAATTAATTCTTTCAAATATACACATCCAAATAAAGCAAGTTAAGCACTATACTTTCAATATATTTACATGGTGTTTTCAATATTATTAAATTACAAACAACATCTATTCTTACGAAATTTGCATAGTATGTATTGAAAATCCATATCATTTATATATTGTGAGTTTTAGATAAACATTGTACACTAGATATATCAAAATCTATAGTTATATCCATTTATGGAGGTGCAAAATGCAACATACTGCATGGAAAGATTTTAACACAGGTGTGTGGGATAAAGCGATTGACGTACGCGACTTTATCCAAAGAAACTATGTTCCCTATGAAGGGGACGACTCCTTCCTAGTTGGTCCTACAGAACGTACTACAAAATTGTGGGACAAGGTAATGAAACTATACGAAGAAGAACGCGAAAAAGGTGGCATGCTTGATGCCGATACTTCCGTGGCAACACACATCACTGCGCATGCGCCAGGATATATCGACAAAGACCTTGAAACAATCGTTGGTTTACAAACTGATAAACCTCTAAAACGCGCTATGTTCCCTTATGGCGGCCTTCGTACAGCAAAATCTGCTATCGAAGAATATGGCTTTAAAATGGATCCTCAAACAGAGGACTTCTTCAAAAAGCACCGTAAAACGCACAATGACGGCGTATTCGATGTTTACACTCCAGAAATGCGTGCCGCTCGTACAGCACACATCGTAACTGGTTTGCCAGATGCATACAGCCGTGGCCGTATCATCGGTGACTATCGTCGTATCGCTCTATACGGTATCGATTACTTAATCGAAGAGAAAAACCAAGAATTCAATATCACTATGGGTGATATGCTTGAGGACATAATCCGAGACCGTGAAGAGATCAAAGAACAAATTCGTTCCTTGAAAGAATTGAAAGAAATGGCTGCATCCTATGGTTACGATATTTCCGAACCAGCTAAAGATGTTAAAGAAGCTATGCAATGGATTTACTTTGGCTACCTTGGCGCTATCAAAGAACAAAATGGTGCCGCTATGTCCATCGGCCGTAACTCTACATTCCTCGATATCTACGCTGAACGCGACCTTCGCAACGGCACATACACAGAAGAACAAATCCAAGAATTCGTAGATCATTTCATCATGAAATTGCGTATGGTTCGCTTTGCACGTATCCATGAATACAACAACTTGTTCACAGGCGACCCTGTTTGGACTACGGAATCTATCGGTGGTATGGGTACTGACGGCCGTACATTGGTTTCCAAAATGTCCTTCCGTTACCTACATACATTGACTAACCTTGGTCCTGCTCCAGAACCAAACCTCACTGTATTATGGTCCCCTCGCATGCCTATCGGCTTCCGCCGTTTCTGTGCGAAGTTATCTATCGAAACATCTTCTATCCAATACGAAAACGACGAATTGATGCGTCCTAACTCCGGTGATGACTATGCAATCGCATGTTGCGTATCTCCAATGCGTATTGGTAAAGAAATGCAATTCTTCGGCGCTCGTTCTAACCTAGCAAAATGCTTGCTTTATGCAATCAACGGCGGCGTTGACGAAAAACTTAAGAAACAAATCGGCCCTAAATACCGCCCTATTACATCCGAATACTTAGACTTTGACGAAGTATGGGAAAAATTCGACGACATGATGGAATGGTTGGCAGGCGTATATGTAAACGCATTGAACATCATTCACTACATGCATGATAAATACGCTTATGAAAAACTAGAAATGGCATTGCATGACCGCAAGGTAACTCGCTGGTTCGCAACTGGTATTGCTGGTTTATCCGTAGTAGCTGACTCCTTGTCCGCTATTAAATACGCTAAGGTAAAACCTATTCGTGACGAAAACGGCATCGCTGTTGATTTCGAAATCGAAGGTGAATTCCCTAAATATGGTAACGATGACGATCGTGTAGATAGCTTGGCTTCCATGGTTGTATCCACATTTATGAACAAAGTTCGTAAACATCCTACATACCGTCAATCCGTTCCTACTATGAGCTTGTTAACAATTACTTCTAACGTAGTATATGGTACTGCAACAGGTTCCACACCAGACGGCCGTAAGGCTGGTCAAGCATTCGCTCCTGGTGCTAACCCTATGCATGGTCGTGACTCTCACGGTGCTGTAGCTTCGTTGTCTTCCGTTGCAAAAATGCCATGGCGCGATTGCTCTGACGGTATTTCCAATACCTTCTCCATCGTTCCAGACGCATTAGGTAAATCTGGTGAAACATTTGTATCCGTAGGCGATTTTGATATTGAGTTAGACCCTTCTCAATTGCCTAACAGCAATACAAACTTCGCTTGCAGCGAACCAAATGTTACTATAGAGGAAGATAAATAATCTTCCGCCGTATTGTATGCTTTCACCGGCATCAGTACTCATATTTTGGTTGAAAGGAGGAATACCCATGAGCAACCAACAACAAGTGGATAACTTGGTAGAATTATTGGATGGCTACTCCCAAAAGGGCGGTCACCATTTGAACGTTAACGTGTTCACTCGTGAAACATTGTTAGACGCTCAAAAACATCCTGAGTTGTATCCTCAATTGACTGTTCGTGTATCTGGTTATGCAGTACACTTCAACAAATTGACGAAACAACAACAAGATGAAGTTATTTCCCGTACATTCCATCAACAAATCTAATCGAGGTTTTCTATGACAGGACGTATTCATTCACTAGAAACGATGGGTACGGTTGATGGTCCAGGCATGCGCATGGTGGTATTTCTTCAAGGGTGCCCCATGCGTTGTGCCTATTGCCATAATCCAGACACGTGGAATGAAGAAAGCCAAGAAGCTAAGTTTATGACCGTCGAAGAGATTTGGCAGCAATACGAACGTAACCGTCAGTTCTATACGAACGGTGGCATTACTGTCACAGGTGGGGAAGCATTGATGCAAATTGACTTTGTCATCGCGCTTTTCACATATTTTAGTGAAAGAAACGTCCATACCTGTTTAGATACAAGTGGAATTTGTTTTGATCCCCACCAAGAGGTGGCATACCGTAAGTTACTGAGCGTAACGAGTCTCGTCATTTTGGATATTAAGGACATCGATCCTACTGTCCACAAATGGCTAACCGCACAGCCTTTAGAACCAATCCTTCAATTCGCAAAACTGACAGCTGATGTAAATGTGCCGATTTGGGTGCGTCACGTGGTGGTACCTACTATTACAGACAACGCAGATCGTCACTATAGGCTAGGCTTTTTCTTAGGCTCACTACGCAACTTACAAGCCGTCGACTGTTTACCATATCATGTGATGGGTGTTGCTAAATACAAGGAATTAGGTATCACCTACCGCCTTGATGGCATCCCGGCCGCTACAAAGGATTTAGCTGCCAAAGCGAGCAAAACCGTTGTAGAAGGCATAAAAGCATATCGTAGACATTGGTGGAGTCCCATCAAAACACCAACTAATCATAATCAAGTTTGAGGATAACTACCTCCCTTGATATATATACTATATATATTAAAAACTTGATCTATGATCTAGCCCTAAACGAAAATAACCCCTGACCACACAACCGGTCAGGGGTTATTTGTCTATCTATTAAGATACAACATTAATAGGTTCACCTTTCAAAAAGGCTTGTACATTATCACGAATAATGCCTACCAAGCGTTGACGTGTTTCTAAGCCTTTCCATCCCATATGAGGTGTAATAATAACATTATCAAGTGTATATAAAGGGCTATCCTCTACTGGAGGTTCTACCTCTTGTACATCAAGACCTGCACCAGCGATGCGCTTAGCCGCTAATGCTTCACAAAGATCAGCTTCATTAATAAGTGCACCACGACCAGTATTAATGATGACTGCCGATGATTTCATCTTAGCGATTGTATCCTTATTAATCATATGTTTAGTTTGCTCATTCAATGGGCAATGCAATGTAATATAATCACTATGTTCCAGTAATTCATCAAGACTTACATAACGAATGCCATCTCCATCAGCCTTTGGTGTGCGCGTATGAACCAAGACATTCATACCAAGTGCTTTTGCTACTTTGATGACTTCCATACCGATGTGACCAGCGCCAACAACACCTAGTGTTTTACCATTTACTTCTGTATGGCTAACTTGTAGATATTTTGTAAAATTACTACGGTCACCTTTAGCAAGCATACCGATTTGTTGCTGCATAGTAGATGAAAAATTGAGAAGCATCATAATTACAGTATGTGCCACACGTTCCGTACTATATGCAGGGATATTGCACACCGTAATCCCTTTTGCACGCGCCGCATCAAGATCGATATTATTATATCCAGTACCCGCTTCTACGATGAGTTTTACTGACTCAGGGAATTGTGAAAGTAACTCCGCCCCTACTGGCAATTCTTTTGTTACCACCACACGAGCCCCTTGAATGCGTTCAATAAGCTCTGCGTTAGTACTATCGTCATAGACCTGTACATCATTTGATACAACGGAAAAATCTAGTAAATGATCGTAGTTCATCTTGCTAGCATTAACTACTACAACTCGTTCGTTCATCATATCCTCCTAACAATTTATATTATAGGTGAAAGTATTTTATGCACTAATTATACTACAAAACACTATATATTATATGTTATATTCATCATAGCCTTTACAGATTAGGACTAATCTCCAATAGAACATGAAAGCGAATGAAAATTTAGCATAAACTTTCACAAAAACTATTGTTTAATTCCCTAAAAGTTATACAATAAAAGTAATGTATTTTAGGAGTGAAATGATCATGAGACCAACATATTTAACGATTGATACAAGTTTAGTTCGCGAGAACCTACGCAAAATAAAAGACAGTCTCCCTGAGTGGAGTACATCCACAGCTGTTATCAAGGCCAACGGCTATGGTCACGGTAGCGTTATGATGGGACGTATCGCTGTTGAAGAAGGTTATGAATCCTTAGCTGTCGCGATTCCAGAAGAATCTGTACCACTTCGCAATGCTGGTATTATGGTTCCTATTTATCTATTGGGCCTTACGAGACCACAATCCTTTGAACTTGTAGCGGATACCAATTCTATTCCTGCTGTTTGCGAATCCACAGATTTAGAGGCTCTTAACAAGGTGGCTGACAACCACGATATGATTATCCGTGTCGCCGTAGCCGTTGATACAGGCATGCATCGCATAGGCATTAAACCAGAGGATGCGGTGGAGTTCATTAAGCGCGTTGAATCCTATCCTAATCTTGCAGTAGATGGATTCTTTTCACACATGAGCAATGCCGATGCAGCAGATCAAAGCCACGCCCATGGGCAAGCACAAAAATTCCATACAATGGTAGACGAAATCCGTGCCTTTAGACCTGATGCAGACTATCGCTTCTCCTTGGCAAACAGCGCCGGTCTATTATCCGTAAAGGATAGTCTATTCACAGATGCACGACCAGGTATCATCCAGTACGGCATCATGCCATCTCTCGATGTACCAAACCGATTAGGCCTCAAACCAGTCCTATCCCTCCACAGTGAAGTCGTACACGTGCAACATCTCGAAGCAGGCGAAGGCATTGGTTATGGTTCTACCTATATTACTCCAGAGCCGATGACAATCGCTACTATTCCTGTAGGCTACGCTGACGGTTATCCACGCAGCCTATCCAATCGTGGTACTGTCCTCATCCAAGGTACCCGCTGCCCTGTAGTAGGACGTATTTGTATGGACCAATTCATGGTGGCTGTACCTGATACGATTTCGGTTAAACCAGGTGATAAGGTTGTTCTATTAGGTGCGCAAGGACACGAAAGCATCTCCGCTCTTGAAATCGCAGCACTTGCCTCTACTATTCCTTACGAAATCTTCTGTGGGTTCTCTGATCGCGTGCCACGACAATACATATAACACAAAAAGGATGACATTGATAATTCCAATGTCATCCACAAAAGTAAAAGCACCACCGAAATGATATGTACCCCCTTTACTGGACACTCAGTAAAGGGGGTATTTTCATGAGATAT
>ERZ772764.2640-NODE-2640-length-10338-cov-6.417874_pt1 | contig 10338 bp, 10 predicted proteins | sample MGYA00512163_ERZ772764 | MGnify/ENA primary metagenome ERZ772764 (study PRJEB29015, sample SAMEA2737903) | human oral metagenome | biome: human oral; feature: human-associated habitat; material: dental | place: China | collected 2094 ...
CCAATGTGCCGCACATCTACGCCATCGGCGACATCGTCGGTCAGCCTATGCTGGCGCACAAAGCCGTTCACGAGGGTCACGTTGCCGCTGAAAACTGTGCCGGCCACAAAGCCTACTTCGACGCACGCGTGATTCCGGGCGTGGCCTACACCGACCCTGAAGTGGCTTGGGTGGGCGTTACCGAAGAAATCGCCAAACGCGACGGCATCAAAATCACCAAAGCCGTATTCCCGTGGGCCGCATCCGGCCGCGCTATCGCCAACGGCCGCGACGAAGGCTTCACCAAGCTGATTTTCGATGCCGAAAGCGGCTTGATTATCGGCGGCAGCATCGTCGGCACCCACGCCGGCGACATGATCGGTGAAATCTGCCTAGCCATCGAAATGGGCTGCGATGCAACCGACATCGGCAAAACCATCCACCCGCACCCCACCTTGGGCGAAAGCATCGGCATGGCGGCAGAAGTGGCCAACGGCACTTGCACCGACTTGCCGCCGCAGCGTAAGAAGAAATAAGCGTTTGGCAGCTTAAACGCTGAATAGAAAAGGCTACCTGAAATTTTTCAGGTAGCCTTTTTGTCATGGCGTAAGGTATCTGTTTAACTGTGTTGAGGCTGACACTTTGGCGTTCTGGAGCCTAGTCTTGGCTGTATCAAGACATTGATCCATTTTGCTGAAGCTACGTGTTCAGGTAGCCTTTTCCGCCTTAGACTTCGTCAGCTTCATCCATGCCGACGATGGCTAGGCTGTCGATGCCGGATTTTTCGTTATCGCGGCCGCGTTTGCTGTTGAGCTGGATGTTGAGGCGCAAATCATTCACCGAGTCGGCGTTTTTCAGGGCGTCTTCGTAGGCGATGTGGCCGGCTTCGTAGAGGTCGAACAAGGATTGGTCGAAGGTTTGCATGCCCAAATCGCGGGAGCGGGCCATGATTTCTTTCACGCCGTGGATGTCGCCATTCAAAATCAGCTCGGAAATCAGCGGGGAGTTGAGTAGCACTTCCACGGCAGCCACGCGGCCTTTGCCGTCGGGCTTGGGCACGAGGCGCTGGGAAATGAAGCCTTTGAGGTTGAGCGAGAGGTCGTTCAACAGCTGGGTGCGGCGCTCTTCGGGGAAGAAGTTGATGATGCGGTCGAGCGCTTGGTTGGAGTTGTTGGCGTGCAGGGTGGCCATGCAGAGGTGGCCGGTTTCGGCGAAGGCCAGTGCGTAGTCCATGGTTTCGCGGTCGCGGATTTCGCCGATGAGGATCACGTCGGGGGCTTGGCGCAGGGTGTTTTTGAGGGCGGCAAACCAGTTTTCGGTGTCCACGCCTACTTCGCGCTGGGTGATGATGCAGTTTTTGTGCGGGTGCACAAATTCGATCGGGTCTTCGATGGTGATGATGTGGCCGTGGCTGTTTTCGTTGCGGTAGTCGATCATGGCGGCCAGGGAGGTGGATTTGCCGGAGCCGGTACCGCCCACGAAAATCACGAGGCCGCGTTTTTCCATCACCACCTGTTTCAAAATCGGCGGCAGGTTCATGTTGTCGAACTTGGGAATCTGGCTGGTGATCACGCGGCACACGAGGGCGGCGGCACCGCGCTGCACCATGGCGTTGATACGGAAGCGAGACACACCGGCCAGGCTGATGGCGAAGTTGCATTCTTTGGTGTTGTCGAATTCTTCGGCCTGTTTGTCGTCCATCAGGGCGCGGGCGATGAGGGCGGTGTGGTCGGCGGTGAGCGGTTTGTCGGTAATCGGGGTGAGCTTGCCGTCGAGTTTCATGGCCGGGGGGAAGCCGGCAGTGATGAATAGGTCGGAGCCTTTGCTCTGCACCAGGTGGTTGAGCAGGCCGTGGATGAATTTTTTCATCTCTTCGTTGTAAGCGGGGATTGCCATAGGACGTTTTCCATTTGGGTTAAGGTTGTGGAGTATTAGATGACGTTTTCAGGTAGCCTTTCTGCACGGGCAGGAGGCTACCTGAAAATATATTGAAGCTAGGCTTCGCTGTCTGGGCGGCGGAACAGCAGCACGGGCATGGGGGCTTGGCGCAGCACGCCTTCGGCCACGGAGCCCATCAATAGGTGCAGCAGGCCGGAGAAGCCGTGGGTGCCCATGGCGATGAGGTCGCACTCTTGGCGCACGGCCTCTTTAATCAGCACGTCGGAAATGCGCATGCCGTCGTTTTCCAGGGTGGAGACTTCATATTTCACGCCGGCCTGTTTCATCACGGCTTCGGCATGGTCGGCCACCTGCATTTCGGCCGCATACAGCTCTTCGGAATTAGGCAGGCGGCTGGCTTCGCGCTTGAGGTCGGTTAAATCCACCACGTGCACGGCTACCAATACGGCATCGGTTGCCTTGGCCAGCCGGCAGGTTTGCTCCAGGGCGTAGAGAGAGGTTTTGCTGTCGTCTATCGGAACGAAAATCCGTTGATACATTTTGCCACTCCTTTTAGTTGCTGGCAGCCGGGCAGGATTGCCGCCGCCAATTCTTTGCAGACCGAATCACTTTACCTGCGATGAGATTGTAAAGCAAATTGCATCACTTTACAGCGACTGCTCTATTTACCAAGGCAGGCTACCTGAAAACTGTGGCAGCTTGGCACGGCAACATCCCAACAAGCCGTGCTAAACAGCTTAAAGGCTACCTGAAAAACGGAATGGGTTTTTCAGGTAGCCTTTGATTGACAGATACCAAACTACTCTTCATCTGGCGGCAAATCGGCGCTGCCCATGCGGCGCAGGATGATGCGGGTTTTATTGCGTAGGCGGCGGTCGTTGCGGTGTTGTTGGAAGTATTTGGGGTTGGGCAGCATGGCGATGAGGGAAGCGGCTTCACCGGCACGCAGGCGGGATGCCGGTTTGTGGTAATAATGTTGGGCGGCGGCTTCGATGCCGTAGATGCCTTCGCCGAATTCGGCCACGTTCAGATACACGGTGAGGATGCGCTCTTTGCTCCACATGCTTTCCATCATCACGGTAATCACGGCTTCTTCGGCTTTGCGCACGTAAGAGCGTTCGGCAAACAGGAACAGGTTCTTGGCCAGCTGCTGGCTGATGGTGGAGCCGCCGGCGCGGATGGTGCCGCTGCGCTGATTGCGGCGCATGGCGTGTTCGATGCCGTTCCAGTCGAAGCCGTCGTGGTTGCTGAATTGGGCGTCTTCGCTGGCGATGGCCGCCTGTTTCACCACGCGGGCGATTTGGCTGTCGTCCACCCAGGTTTGTTGCACGCGGGAGAAGGTGGAAAGGTTGTGGCGCAGCATAAAGGCGCTGGTGTGCACAGGCTGGCCTTTCCAATAGGCCAAGAGCAGGAAAACCAGCAGGTGGAAGCCCAGCAGGAAGAGGATGATGCTCCACACCAAGCGCTTAAACCAGCGGCGCAGCAAGCCGGGGCGTTTTTTGGTGGGTGGTGCAGCAGGTATGGGCTGGGGGATGGGGCTGGAAACGAGTTCGGTGGGCTGGGTATCCATCGGCAAATCGATAGTGACAAGACGGGGCGATTATAAAGGAATCCGGTTTTAATTTTGGTGAAGCTTATGTTTTGGCTTTGCCAAGGCATCGTTTCAGGTAGCCTTTAGTATGACCGACAGGCTACCTGAAAGCAGCGACTCCAACCTGGCTTGTGTAAGGCTGAAGCGAAATAGCCAACCATTAAATCGAGAAGTCTTCGCGAATCGGCTCGTATAGTGCCTGCTCGATGCGGTCGCGAGTGAGGCCGGGCAGGTAGAGCTGCATAAAATCGTAGGCGTAATTGCGCAGATAGGCATCCTGCCGCACCACAATATAGGTAAACGACGGCTTAAACAGATGGTCGGCCGGCAGGCAAACCAAATCGGCATCGCGCTGCGGGTCGTAGGCCGCATCGGCTAGCAGCCCCACGCCCAAACCGGCACGCACATAGGTTTTAATCACGCCTGCATCCATACTGGAAAGCACCACCTGCGGTAAAGCCTGCCCACTACCGGAAAAGGCCTGCTGCAAAGCTGTATCCTGCCCGGCCTCGGTGTAGCCGATGAGCGGCATGGACGATAAGTCTGCCAGGCTGATGCGGGTTTTATCCGCCAATTCATGCCCCTGCGGCACCAGCACGCAGCGGTTCCAAGCTCGCGCGCTGATGTGGCGCAGCTCGGAATGGCGCGCATCCGCTTCCGAGTTGATGGCGAAATCAGCCAAACCTTCGGCCACCATTCTATCTACCGCTGAAGGCTCGGCCGGTACCAGCGACAAGCCCACTTTCGGATACTGTCGGAAAAATTCGGCCACCACCGGCGGCAGCACATGCCGCGCCTGCGTGTAGGTGGTGGCAATGGTTAAGTGGCCGCTGTCCTGTTCGGCAAATTCGGTGCCGATATTGCGAATGCTCTGCACGTCGCGAAAGATACGCTCGGCAATTTCCAGCACGGCCTGCCCCGGCGGCGTAACCGCTACAATACGTTTACCGTGCCGTACAAACAGCTGCACACCCAGCTCGTCTTCCAACAGTTTTATCTGCTTGGAAATGCCCGGTTGGGATGTAAACAAAATTTCCGCTGCCTCCGAAATATTCAGATTGCAGCGGTAAACCTCCAAAAAATAGCGCAGCTGTTGCAGTTTCATGATGCATCCAAGTGATATTTGTCGGATTTATGCGACAGGCCAACCGCCAAAGTGCCGTCGAAATCACCGGCTTCGCCCGAAACCAGCGAGGGCTGGATGGTATCATAGCCTGCCATCGTTATTTTGCCGCATGCCGGTAATTTTCGGCAGGATTTGTTGTTTTTTAGCAACTTATAGGGAAATATCCCTTTCTTTTGCCATTATCCTGCTGACAGTTAGGGTAATTTTGGGCATGATTGGGCACGTAGGAAACGGAGGTGCCCGTGCAGCGGGTAACCAATTCCTTATTGACAGTTCGGGCACGGTTTTTTATAGTGATACCCCGAATATATTTGGATTACCGCAGTATTTGGGCGGTCCGTATATGGTGATTTTTGTGAAGGCCGGCATGCTGCAAAGCTTGCCAAGTCTGCGCATAACAAACTTTTTGATGAGGGAATAACATGACCAAACAGCTTAAATTAGGCGCTTTGTTCTTGGCCTTGGTTGCTTCCGGTGCCGCCATGGCGGACAGCAGCTTCAACAATGAAAAATACGGCTACACCATCAGCCAGCAGTCTCGCGAAGTGGTTCGCTCTAACTATGAGCCTAAAGGTGCTCACGAATGCTGGGAAAACAGCTTCTTGAACGCTGAAGTAGATCGCTTGGGCTTGGTAGAGTGTGGTGACCGTCAGGCAGAAGCTCCTGCTCCTGCTGAACCGCAAGTACGCGAAGAGCTGGTATCTCTGTCATCCAACTTCCTGTTTGGTTTTGACAAATTCAATCTGCGCCCTGAAGCTCGCACCACTTTGGATGAGCTGGCTCAGCGTCTGACCGGCAGCAACGTACAATCTGTACGTGTTGAAGGTAACACTGACTTCATGGGTAGCGATGCCTACAACCAACGCTTGTCTGAGCGTCGTGCTAACACTGTTAGCGAGTACCTGGTTGGCCGTGGCGTACCGGCTGAGAAAATCTCTGCCGTTGGCTTGGGTGAATCTCAAGCTAAGATGACTGAACAGTGTCAGCAAGAAGTTCGCAACTTGGGTCGTCGCGTTTCTGCCGCTCGCAAACGTAGCGCTCTGATTGCATGTATCGAGCCGGATCGTCGCGTAGACGTTCGTATCCGTACTCTGGTTGAACAGCCTGCTCAGTAATCGCTAACTGATTAGCGTTCAATACTGAAAAACCGGACTTTATACAAAGTCCGGTTTTTTCGTGCGTACTATTTGTAGCTAGAGATAACATAAAGAAATAGCTGCTTGCACTACATCTCCCATTGCCTATATAGGTGCGATGGCGCAAAATTCGCCTGCTGGAAAATATTTTATTAAAAAAATCTTATGCTGGAAAAACTTCTACTTCTCTGCCAAAACTGTTCTCGCCTGCTATTCGCATTCGCGCTCTTCTTTTATTTTCAGGTAGCCTTTGCTATCGATTTCGGCCGTATTCAGCCGGATGAGGCTGCGGTTTATGTGCAAGACCTCGACAGCGGTGAAGTGTTGCTTGCTCATCGAGCCGATGTTTCTATGAATCCTGCTTCCACCATGAAATTGGTAACCACCTTCGCCGCCTTGCGTGGATTAGGCGGTGATTATCGCTGGCAAACCCAGTGGCGCAGCAGCGGCACAGTAGCTAATGGCGCACTACAAGGCGATTTATATTGGGTGGGCAGCGGTGATCCTGCTTTCGACCAGCCCGATCTGGTGGATATGCAGCAGCAGCTGGTGCGGCAAGGCATTATGTCGTTAAATGGCAAAGTGGTGTTGGATCGGCGTGTTTGGGGTGGTCTTGCTAGTGCACAAGGTTTTGAAAACGATGCAGATGAAAGCTTTGTTGTGCCGCCTGACCCGCACATGATTGCCTACAAAGCCCTTTGGATTACTGCCGCACGTAATGAAGCGAGGCAGCCTGCTTTTTTACTCAATCCGCCACTCTACGGCATCCAAACCGACCTCAGCCAACTTACCGAAACCGACGGACGCTGCGGCAAACTTTCCAATCATGTTTCTGCCAAATTTGAAAACGGCGTGTTGGTATTCCGCGGCCGCTTGCCGGCTGCATGCATGGGCGAGAAAATGTTCATCAATTTGTTCGATGCCCCACGCTTTGCCGAAGAAAGTTTTCGCGGCTATTGGCTTGCGCAGGGCTTGGGCGGCCTCTATGGCTTTGGCCGGGGAGCTGCCCCCGGCAACAGCCGCATCTTGGCCACGCACTTTTCCAAACCTTTAGGCGAAGTGCTGACCGATATGAACAAACATTCCAACAATCTGATTGCACGCAGCGTTTTTCTCACGCTTGGCCACCAAGCAAACGGACCACACAGCGTACAGAATGCCGAGGCCGCTGTGCGGCGGCAGCTGGTTTCGGCCGGATTGGATGACGAAGCGCTGGTATTGGAAAACGGCTCCGGCCTTTCCCGCCGTGAACGGCTTACTGCCCGTTTTCTCGGCAGCATGCTGTTTCAGGCCTACCGCTCCCCCTTCCGCGATACTTTCATTCACACCCTGCCGATTGCCGGTACCGACGGTACCCTGCGTGGCCGCTTCCGTCAGCTAGGCCGCTCGCTGCGTATGAAAACAGGTACGCTGCGCGACGTGCGTGCGTTGGCCGGCTACTGGTTGCCACCCAATGGACGCAGGCTTGCCGTGGTGGTGATTATTAACAGCCACCGTTCCGGCGGCTATCTTCCCGATATGGATGCCATGGTGCGCCGGATTGTGCATGATGCTGATAGATTGGATAACGTTCAAACCGTACCCACCCAATAATCGGCAAATGCAACGAGAAATCTGCCGAATACCTTATCCCACAAGGAAAAGCTGGCAAAGTGGAGCATTTTCAGGTAGCCTAATGCAGTTTATAGCGGATCAATCCGCCATATTTCCATTTTGACTTTTTCACCCCCCCTTCTCAGGAGTAAACCATGAGCGAACAAGAACAACAGCAACCGATTTTCAACGTAGAAAGACTGTATGTAAAAGATTTGTCTTTGGAAGTGCCGCACGCACCGGAAGTTTTCCTCAGCCAGGATGCTCCGAACGTGGAAATCCAGGTACACACCGATTCTAAGAAACTGGAAGAAGAACACCACGAAGTAACCGTAACCGTAACCGTGACCGCCAAGTTGCCTGATGGCAAAGTATTGTTCCTGAATGAAGTGGCGCAGAGCGGCATTTTCCGTTTGGCAAACATTCCTGAGCAAGACGTGAAAGTATTGCTCGGCATTGCCTGCCCGAACATCCTCTACCCCTATGCCCGCGAAGCCGTGTCTTCCTGCATCACCCGCGCCGGCTTCCCGCCCGTGGTATTGATGCCGATCAACTTCGAAGCCATGTACGAACAGCAACAAGCCGCTGCCAACGCTCCGGCTGCCGGAAATGCTTAATCGGCTATTGGCAAACAAAACAGGCGATGACAGAAGGTCATCGCCTGTTTTCTATAGCAGAAACCATTATTCCAATAGCCTTTCAGGTAGCCTCAATCCTTGGCCAAGGGCGCAAACCCTTCAAATTGCCGCACGGCATTTTGCCAGCTTGCGGGGGTTTGGAACTGCATTTCGCCGTTATCGAGGCGTTGGGCGACTTGGGTGGTGTGGGCTTGGGTGAGTTTGGTGCCGCTTTCTGCGTCGCGCAGGGTGTAGTCGATGCGCAGGCAGCTTTCGTATTCGGTTACGGCCATCTCTACGCGGATTTTTTGGCCGAAGCGGGCGGGGCGGATGTATTTGAGGTCGAGCTTCACCACTGGCCAGGCGTGGCCGTGTTTGAGCATGACGGTGTAGTTGTAGCCAATAGCATCGAGCAGGGCGCAGCGGGCGATTTCGAGGTATTTGACATAGTGGCCGTGCCAGACAATCTGCATCACGTCTACGTCGAAAAAGGGGACTTCGATTTCGGTGTGGTGGCGGCAGTAGATGTGTTTAGCCATGTGGGGTGTTGCTCCAGAAGTCGTAGAAGTTGAACCATTGCAGCGGTGCGCGGGCGGCGTGGGCGGCCAAAACGTCGGCGTATTGCTGCGCCATATTTTCAATCACTTGTTTGCGCGTGGCGGCGGTCCAGCTTGGGGCTACCTGAAAACGTTTCAGGCAGAGATGATAACGGCCTTGCTCTTTTAACACGAAGACGGTGTTGGTGGGCGCGCGCAAGAGGCCGGCGAGCAGCCAGGGGCCTTGCGGCAGATGGGCGGTGTGGCCGAGGAATTGCACGGGCACGGTTTTGTTGCCGCGCACGGGGGTGCGGTCGGCGGCGATGGCGAGCCACTCTCCGGCATCGAGTTTTTGCGAGAGTTGGAGCATTTTTGCCGCGTCGAGGTCGGCTACCTGAATCAGCTGCAAATCGCTGGCACCGGCGGCTTTGAGGGCGCGGTTGAAATCTTCGGCATGGGCATTGTGCACCAGTACATTGAGTTTGAAGCCTTGGTGGTGGGAGACGAGGGCGCGGCACACTTCAATATTGCCCAGATGCGAGCAGATGAGGATTTGGCCGCGTGCGTTGTGGTTATCCACATCCGCATACAGGTTGTCGGGGTCTTCCACCACGAGGTCGGGCACGGTAATTTTATGCTGCCACACGGCGAAGCGGTCGGCCACGGCTTGGCCGAAGGCCGCAAACTGGCGGTATACGGGGAAACGCACGGGTAGCGGTGCGGCGGGAAAACTGTTTTTCAGGTAGCTCTGATATTGGCGCACACTGCGGCGTTGGGCGGCGGAGGTGAGGTAGAAATAGGCGGCAACAAGGGCGGCAATGCCGTGCACCGGCCATAGGGGCAGGTAGCGCACCAGCCATTCGGTAATCTTGAGGAAGAGGCGGTGGCCGCGTTCGCGCTGTGCCGACCAATGCGCCTGTTCGGTTGGTGCCGTTTGAGGCCGTCTGAACAGGCGGCCGAGGCGGCGGGCAACCATGCCGCAAAACAGGCGGGCGTGCATTTTGCTGATGAGCAGGTTGTCGCGGCGCAGGTTGAAGTGCGACACGCCGCCTGCTTCGTAGCGCACGGGCGTGTCCAGCCAGATGAAAGGCGTACCCGCCCAATGCAGGCGGATGAGGATTTCGTTGTCGAAATCCATGCGCTCGCCGATGATAGCGCCGCCGTATTGGATGGGCAGGACGGCATCCAGCGGATAAACGCGGAAGCCGCACATGCCGTCTTTGATGTCGAACGACCAAGTGTGCAGCACGTTCCAAAAATCGGTGATTTTGCGGCCGTAGAGCCGCGATTTGGGCACGTCGCCGCCGTACACCGGCCGCCCGCATACCACGGCCTGCGGCTGAGATTGCGCGGTTTCGACAAAGCGCGGGATGTCGGCAAAGCTGTGCTGCGCGTCGGCATCAATCTGCAAAACGTGGCTGAAACCCTGCTCTGCCGCCAGTTTGAAACCCCATTTCATCGCACTGCCTTTGCCGCCGTTCACCGGGCGGAAGGCCACCTGAACGCCCTCGCCGCGCAAGGCCTCCAAACCGGCGCGGCAATCCTCGCCCGAGCCGTCGTCCACCACCAAGACGGGCAGGCCGCAATTTCGCAGGGCGGAAACCACCTGCGGCAGCGTGCCGAGATGTCGGTAGTGGGGGATGACGGCGAGGAGCTTCATGATGGGGCGGGAAACGGTAGGAAAAACGGAATTTTAACAAAAGGGGGAAAAGGCTACCTGAAAATCGGACGGATTGTTTTCGCCCCGTTGCGGCTTATGCGTTGGCTTTGCCAAGGCTCGTTGCTTTTTCAGGTAGCCTTTATGTATGGGGCTGTACTAGATTAGCAGATATGTTACCCTCGAAATATGAAGATAACACAC
>ERZ772764.2643-NODE-2643-length-10327-cov-4.507593_pt1 | contig 10327 bp, 5 predicted proteins | sample MGYA00512163_ERZ772764 | MGnify/ENA primary metagenome ERZ772764 (study PRJEB29015, sample SAMEA2737903) | human oral metagenome | biome: human oral; feature: human-associated habitat; material: dental | place: China | collected 2094 ...
GGACTGCTGGTGCACGGCGTAGAGGGTCATGGCGGTGTGGACGGCGATCTCCTCCGGGGTGGGGGCGTCACTCGCGTCGTCGGGGACCCTTACCTGGGTGAGTGCCCAGGTGGCGGGGACCTCCCCGGGCTCCCGGGCCACGGCACCGCGCAGTGCCGCCATCTGCTCACGGGCCTGAGCCTCGTTATGCAGGTAACGACTCTGCAGCCCGTTCTTACCGCTCACACGCTGGTTCACGAGCCTGCCGGTAACCCCCAGGGAGGGACGTCGTCGGGATCGGGTGGTGCCTCCCGAATCAGGAGGTGTCCTGGTATCCGCTGCGGTCATGCTGATGTCCTTTCTCCGTCCTCGACGGGTGCGTCCTGCGACTTGGCTGGTGGTATCGCCTTCTTGAGCGCGATACGGAAGTAGGTCAGGGCGCGGCCCACGTCCATGCGCCCCTTGCCCTCACCGCGCCCGGCAAAGGCGGTGTCGGGCACGGCCGAGGTGAGTGCCTTCTGCTGCCTCCAGGCCTCGGAGCGCAGCAGGGCACGCCACTCATCGCGGGCCTCGGCGGGGTCGGCCTCGTCCAGGGAGGCCAGCCAGGTGGGGAAGCGCTCGTCAATCACCTGGTAGAAGGCGGCCCCGGCACGGCCCCGTGCGGCCGTGGCCGTGTCCGGGCTCCCGCCGCACGCCCTGTCCAGGTTCGCGGCCAGGTTCCGCAGCGCGGAGGCAGCTCCTTCCGTCTCCTCCATGGCGTCGTGGACGACCCCCACCAGGCGCGTGCTGCCCGGATCCAGCAGACCAGCTGGCAGGGACAAGGCGTCATCAACCAGCTCGGAGACGACCGCCTCCTGGGCCCCGTACTCCATGCCGACGGCGTGCACGGGAATAAGACCGCTCAGTGGCACAATGCCCTGGAGCATGAGCTCCTGGTAGAAGGAGACGACACCGGGGGAGCGGTACCGGGGTACCTCACCGGCACCCTTGACCGTGACCCGGGGGCTCAGCTGGGCGACGAGCGTGGACAGCCCTCGCCAGAAGGCCCGGTCCGTGGGCAGCTTACGGGGCATGTAGACGGTGGCCTTGAGCTTCTTGGTCTGCGGCTCGGAGTAGCGCCATGCGGTCATGGGCTCGACCAGGTAGCGGTTCTGGGGGGTCGCCTTGTCCCCGTTGCCCAGGAACAGGCTGGTGACGCGGGTATCGCCGTGGAGGAGGACGCGGCGTGTCTGCCACGTGTAGCAGGACACCGGGCCGGTGGGCTCCAGGGTGAGCGAGCCCGCGGGGGTGTCCGGCTCGCACTCCCACGGGGGCAGGTCCGTGGCCGGGTCCACGTCGAGGCCGTCGGCCACCTCGCAGACGACGGTATTGAGCAGCAGGGTGCGCTCCAGGCTCTCCCCGGTCACGGACACGACACCGATCTGCCCCGTCCAGCCGGGACCAATGGGGTACCCCTTGCCTCCCTTGACCTTAGGGTCGCCGACAGCGCCTGTGCGTATGCCGGAGGGGTCGAAGGCGTGGACGTGCACCAGCCACCGGGCCGCCTCCGACCAGCTGACGGACTCCAGGCCCTGGGCGATCCGGGTGGTGAAGAAGGGATCCCCGTTGGGGACGTCCGCAATGAGGGACTCCAGGCTCGAGGTCTTCCCGGAGGCGGCGTGGATCCCTGCCACCTGGAAGAAGGGGTGCTCCGGGTGGCGCAGGTCAAAGCGGTCCCGGTAGTCCTCCAGGTAGGCGACGGCGGCCCGTCCCAGGGTCCCGGGGGCGTCCCAGTACTCCTCCCAGGTCTCCAGGTCCTCCGGTCCGTCCATGACGCGGTGGCAGACTGCCAGCAGCAGGCGCAGTATGGCCACGTCCTGGCTGGCGATCTCGCCGTGGATGCCGGCAATGTCCGCCGCCTCGCGGAAGACGGTCAGCAGTGAGACCTCGTCAGGGGTGCCGTTGAGCCGGGTCACCCGTATCCAGGGCTCGTCAAGAAGGTTAAAGCTGGGTGTTTCCATTGTCATTGAGGGCTGATCTCCTTCAGTCCGGTGGTGGGGGAGTACTCGAGTGTCTTGCCGCCCAGGTGGGCCCGGCCGTCCTCCAGGAGCAGGAAGAGCTGGCCGCGCAGCTGCGGCTCGTCCTGCCAGGCAGGAACGACCCACCGCTCCAGCTCGTCAATGACCTGGTCGATGACGCGCGTGTTGGACAGGCTCGCGGGCAGCCTCACCGCGGACAGGGCCATGGCGCGCACGACCTTCGGGTCAGGGACGCGGTCGGTCGGGATAATGTGCACCGTGCCGCCAGGCTGGCACGGCAGGGTACGTGGCTCCTCCTGGCCACCGACCCGGTGCAGATCCAGGAGGATGACCTCCAGGGAGTCCTCGCCGTCGCGCACCTGGGCCCGGCCCTTCTCCTCGTTGTCCGAGGCGGTCGTGTGCAGCCAGCCCACCAGTGAGGTACTCCTCCTCGACTTCTTCGGCTCATCGAGAAGGAATCCCTGCGCCGACTTGAACTTGTTGGACCGCTCCGCCTCATACGCCTCTCTGGCCTGGGACACAGTCTCCTGCCACCGGGGCGGTACCGGGGCGTCGGCTCCGTAGACGGCCTCAATGAGGTCGTGGACGTCGTCGGGCACGGTGACCACCCCGGGGCCGTCGAGCACCCGGTCCAGGGCGGCCGCGCTCATGAGCATGTCCTGCTCCCCGTAGATCGCCTTGGCGCCGGCCTCCACGACCGGGTCGTCCGAGGCGGTGGCGGGCAGCCAGTCCACGTAGCAGGTCGGCGTGGTGAGCCGGACGGGCCGCCGCCGCTCATGGCGGTGAAGGCGCCCCATGCGCTGGAGGACCAGGTCGATGGGGGCCAGGTCACTCACCAGCAGGTCGAAGTCGACGTCGAGGGACTGCTCCGCCACCTGCGTGGCCACAACGATCGCCCGGTGCGGCCGGTCGGGGCGGGCGCGCGGCGGTCCGAAGCGGCAGAGGAGATCGGCGTCCTTGGCGAGGCGGTCGCGGATGGTGAAGCGGGCGTGGTTGAGGCTCACGTCCTCGCCGAAGGTCTCGCGCAGCAGCTCATAGGTCTCCTGGGCGCGCCGCACCGTGTTGCGGACCACGAGCGCGCACCCGCCGTCGGCGAGCGACTCCGTCAGGAGCGGGACCAGGGCGTCCCTCGTGAGTCGCCTGACGCGCACCGTGCTGCGACGTCCCGACGCCGACGTCGGGACGACCTCGGTGCGCTCGCGCCCTGCGGCGACCAGGCAGGGGAAGGGGGTGCGCACGGTCTCGGGGGCGGGACGCTTGGGCACCCGCTCGCCCGCGGCCAGGCGCAGGCCGCGCCGGTAGGCGTCGACCAGGGCGGTGCAGCGCGCCTCGGACAGCGTCGCCGACAGGAGCACCACGGGCACCCCGTGGGAGGCGAGCCAGGTCAGGACCCGGTCCAGGTAGACGTTCATGTAGGTGGAGTAGGAGTGCACCTCATCGACGACGACCACCTTGCGGCTCAGCCCCAGGTGCCGCATGGCCAGGTGCGGGGAGCGCATGGCCCCGAAGAGCAGGTGGTCCACCGTGGTGACGACGAAGTCGGAGAGCATCGCCTTCTTGCGCCCGTTGAACCAGGACAGGATGGCCAGGTCGGCGCGACGGTGCCTCTCGGCGCCGGCTGCCTGACCACTGCGAGCCTCCTCCTCGTCCCAGCCGATTCCGGTGGGGCGCGGGACGTCGTCGCCCTGGCCGCCCAGCGCCCCCAGGAGCCGGTCTCGGATCTCGTAGCCGCGCCGCCGCAGCGGTCGGGTCTCCTCGTTGAGCCGGGCGCGGCCGTGCAGGAGCTGGACTGCGAAGTCCGACGGCGCGCCCCCGGCGGCGTAGGCCTCCTCGATCCGTTCCAGCCAGGACAGCTCTCGGGAGAACATGGCGTCCGTCGTCGCCTGGGTGGGCAGGGCGAAGAGCACCCCGGCCCGGCCGGTCCGGGCGGCGAGCACCTCGGCGGCCATGAGGGCGGCCTCGGTCTTGCCCCCTCCCGTGGACTCCTCGACGACGAGCAGCCCCGGCAGCTCCATGGCGCGGGCCGCCGCCAGGGTGCGCGCCTGCACGTCGGTGGCGCGGGCGCCGGCGGGCAGGTCGAAGCGCTGGGCGAGCAGCGAGTCGGGGTCGGCGCCGTCGTCCCGGGGCCGCCACGGCGCGGGAATCTCCAGGCGGGACAGGCCGGCGTCCGCGCGTCGGGCGTGGGCGTCGGGGTCGAGCAGGTGCGCGCCGTCGTCGTCCAGGGGAAGAAGAGGGAAGTACGCCTCCGCGGAGGCGATCCAGTCCGCCACGATGACCAGGCCCGAGAGCTCGACGAGGAAGGGCTGGGACCACCGCCGCTGCGCCCAGCCGGGCAGCAGGGGCCCCGCACCGGTGCGGGCGGTGACCAGGTCGAGGAGCTCGCGCTGGGCGGCGGCCCACGCCTCGCCGCCCAGGAGGTGCTCGTGCCCGCTGAGCTCGTTGGTGAGGGCCGCCCTCGTGGGCGGGATGCCGTGGTGGGCGCCGACGACGGATGCCAGTGCGTTGGCGGGTCCGTGCCCCCAGCCGTGCTCGCCCGTCAGCCAGGGCCTCAGGATCAGGTGGCCCGCCAGGGCGTGCGGGACCTTGCGCCGCTCGAGGGGGTCGACCGGCTCGTGCGTCAGTCCCGCCTCCTTCATGCGGTCGTCCAGCTTCCCGACCTGGCAGGAGAAGGCCGGGGTGCACTTGCCGATGTCGTGGACGCCGGCGATCCAGGAGGCGAGGAGGCGGAGCTCCTCTGTCGGGCTCAGGCCTGAGGCGGAGCCGGACATCTCGCGCTCAACGAGGTCCCGGGTGGTGAGCGCCAGCCAGCCCTCGGCGAGGTGCTCGGCGACCGCGGCGGCGTCGAGCAGGTGGAGCCAGAGCGGGAGCCAGCGGTCGCTCTCCGGGTCGTAGCCGAATTTGGCCCATACGGACCGCGCGCGTGCTGAGAGCGCCACAGGGGGATCCTCTCTGGGAGTTTCCTTGGGATGGGGACCGGGCAAGATTATTACTCGGGTCACACCCGCGTACGTACTGTGACTGAATCGTTACGCAGAGGTGCGGAACCGAGCCAATCTCGGCGAGGGGAGGAGGACGGAGGGGTCCGGACGGGCGGGGCGGTCAGCTGGACTGGAGGGCGGCCTGGAGCGGGGCGTAGTGCTCTCTGACCGCCACGCGGTAGGCGTCGCAGTCGCCGGCGCGTGCGGCCTCGAGCATGGCGCGGTGCGCCCTGGCGGTGCGCATGATGTCCTCCGGGCGCGGCGCGTCCAGCAGCGGCACCGTCAGCGTGTGCACGGCCCAGAATGCGTCCGTGAGGTGGCCGAAGAGGTGGTTGGGCAGGGCGTCCAGGAGCATGGAGTGGAAACGGTGGTCCTGCTCGGTGAAGGTCTTGCCCGCGGCGGCGAGCTTCTCCATCTCCCCGACGACGGCGTCGATCGCGGGGTCCCTGCGCCCCTTCCAGACCCTGATCACCTGCTCGGCGAGGGAGTCGTCCAGGGTGGCGCGCACCTCGACGACCTCGCGCAGGGCCTGGTAGTCGTCCCCGGGCTTGAGCAGGCCGCGGAAGACGAGCGACTCCACCATGGGGCGCATCGATATCTGGCCGACGAACATCCCGTGCCCGTGGCGCACCTCGACGATGTCGAGCGCCACCAGCGTGCGGACGGCCTCGCGGACGGACGAGCGGGACATGCCCAGATCGGTGCACAGCTGTGACTCGGTGGGCAGCGGGTCCCCGGGGTGGAGGTGGGACTGAAGGATGTAGTCCTTGATGGCGTTGATCGCAGTCGAGGCCTGCGTCGTTGCAGTCCCGTTCATGGAGGCGTAGGCGCCTCGCTTCGTTTTCATGGCAGTCATTGTGGCCAGAATTCCATCGTTGTGCTCGCTTGTCCTGTGTCCGGACCCTGGGCCGGGCCCCCGCCCGGAGGGCGTCACGACACGAAAGAGTAAACGATGTGGTCAGATGTCCTCCGAACTGCTACAGTCAGCCTACCAACGTCAGACAACAGACGTCAGACTTCAGGAGAACATCGATGGCGATCTCAACTCCGCGCGCTTCCCGCCGCGACTTCATCCGCCTCACGTCCACCATGGGGATGGCTGCGGGCTTCGCCGCAGCCCTGGCCGCGTGCGGCGGCTCGTCCGGCGGCTCGGGCTCAGGCTCCGGGAGCGTCAACCCCGACGGCACCATCACGGCGGGCATCTCCTACGAGCTGGGGACGAGCGGCTACGACCCGATGACCACGACGGCCGGTCTGACCGTCGCCGCCAACTGGCACACCATGGAGGGGCTGACCGAGCTCGACGCGGTCAGCCGCGAGGCCTACGCCGCCCTCGGCAAGGACCTGCCCGCAAAGGTCGATGACACGACCTATGAGGTTACCCTGCGCGAGGGCGCCAAGTTCTCCGACGGCAGCGACGTGACCGTCGACGACGTCGTCTTCTCCTTCGAGCGCGTTCTCGACCCGGCGAACAACTCGCTCTACAGCCAGTTCCTCACCTTCCTGGACTCGGTGAAGGCCAAGGACGACGCCACGGTCACCATCAAGACCAAGCACCCCTACTCCCTGGTCGCGGAGCGGCTCAGCACCGTCAAGATCGTTCCCAGGGCGGCGGTCGAGGCCGACCCCAAGGCCTTCGACATGAACCCGATCGGCTCCGGGCCGTACAAGATGACCGACAACAGCGCCGCGTCCCAGACCGTCGTCTTCGAGCGCAACGACAACTACAACGGCTCCCACCCCGCGCTCGCCAAGAAGATGACGTGGCAGGTCCTCGCCGACGACACCACGCGTACCAATGCGATCACCTCCGGCACCGTTCAGGCCATCGACACCGTGCCGGCGACGAACCTCGGCGCGATGACGGAGCCGATCACGGTCTCCGCGGACAAGGGGTTCAGCCTCGTGTTCGTCATGTTCAATCACCAGGGCGCCTTCGCCGACGTCAAGGCGCGCCAGGCCATCATGTACGCCTTGGACTACGAGAAGATCTGCTCCACGGGCATGGGCACGCTGGCCACCGCGGCCACGTGCTTCGTGCAGGAGGACCACCCCGCCTACAAGCAGGCCTCGACGGTCTACACCTACGACGCCGCCAAGGCCAAGTCGCTGCTGGCGGAGGCCGGCATCACCTCCATCGAGGCCATTGCCACGGACCACGGCTTCTTCTCCGGGGCTCGTCCGATCATCAAGGAGAACCTCGAGGCGCTCGGCGTGTCCGCGACCTTCACCGAGAAGAAGTCCAAGGAGCTGTACGACTACATCAAGGCCGGGGACAAGTGGGACATCGCCATCGCGCCCGGCGACCCCTCGGTCTTCGGCAACGACGCGGACCTCCTCATGCGGTGGTGGTACAGCGCCGACCTGTGGGCCAACGACCGCATGCACTGGAAGGGCACAGAGGCCTACACCAAGCTGCAGACGATCCTCGACGCCGCCGTCCAGGTCGAGGGTGAGGCGCAGATCTCCAAGTGGCAGGAGGCGTTCGACCTCATCTCGGAGAACGTGCCGCTCTATCCGATCTTCCACCGCACGACGCCGACGGCCTACAACAGCCAGACCCTCGTGTCGTTCCGCAGCGTCAACTACCCCGGCCTGTCCTTCGTGGACGTCGGCTCAACGCAGGCCTGACCGGTCGTCCCCATCCCTTCAACCGTCTTCCTCACCCGGCCGCGCGCCTCAGGGACGCCGCGGCCGGGCGCAAGGACAAAGGAGCACTACAGTGTCCAACCTCCTCCGCCTGATCGGACGGCGCCTGCTCGCGCTACCGATCATGGTGCTGGGCGTGACGCTGCTCGTCTTCGTCGTCATGTCGTTCTCCACCGCGGACCCCGCGGTCCTGGCACTCGGAGAGTCGGCCACGCCGGAGGCCCTCGAGCAGTATCGCGAGGCCCACCACCTCAATGACCCGCTGCTCACGCGGTTCTGGGACTATCTCGTCGGTCTGGCCCACGGCGACCTCGGTACGTCCTTCACCGGCGTGAGGATCTCCGACATGGTGTCGACCGCCTTCCCGATCACCCTCCAACTGACATTCATCGGAATCCTCGTAGCAGTCGTGGCCGCCACCGTCCTGGGTGTCGTCGCAGCCCTCTACCGGGACAGGATGCCGGACCAGGTCATCCGCGTCATCTCCGTCCTGTGCCTGGCCACCCCCTCGTTCTGGCTGGCGCTCCTGCTCATCCAGTGGTTCGGCGACATCCCCGGTGCGACGGGCGCCTTCCCCTCGCTGGTGACCAGGTGGGTTCCCTTCAGCGACGACCCGGCGGCCTACGTGCGTCAGATCTTCCTGCCTGCTCTTGCCATCGCCGTGCCGAACACCGGGACGCTGACCCGTGTGGTGCGCACGGCCATGGTCGAGGAGCTCGACCGCGACTACGTGCGCACGGCCATCGGCGCCGGCATCCCCAAGCGGGTCGTCGTGGCCCGCAACGTGCTGCGCAACGCCCTCATCACTCCGCTGACCGTGCTCGGCCTGCGCCTGGGCTACGCCATGGGCGGGGCGGTCGTCATCGAGATGATCTTCAACATCCAGGGCATGGGGCAGCTCATCTTCCAGGGCGTCACCCGCAACGACGTCAATATCGTCCAGGGCGTGTCCATCACCGTGGCGCTGGCATTCATCATCATCAACATCGTCGTTGACATGCTCTACGTGCTGGTCAACCCGAGGATCAGGAGCGTCTGATGCTGCACAGCCGCACACTCGACAAGGTCTCCGGGCCCGGAATGCGCTTCCAGGGCTGGAGGAACCTGCCCATCGGCAGCAAGATCGCCGTCGTCGTCCTGCTCGTGATCGTCGCCATGGCGGTCTTCGCCCCGATCGTGGCTCCCTACGACCCCGGCGCCACCGGCCTGGCGACCGCGGAGACGACCGTCCACGTGCAGGGCGGCCCGGACATCGTCACCTACGACCCCGCCGTGCGCCCCTCGCCGGACCACCTCTTCGGGACCGACAAGCCCAGCCGCGACATCTTCTCCCGCGCCGTCTACGGCGCCCGGGTCTCACTCGTCGTCGGCCTGAGCGCCACGGGCATCGCCCTGGCCCTGGCCTCCGTCCTCGGAGCCATCGCCGCCACCAGCCGCAAGTGGATCGGCGAGCTCGTCATGCGCGTTCTCGACGTCCTGATGTCCTTCCCCGGCATCGCCCTGGCCGCCGTCCTGGTCCTGGCCATGTCCTCCCGCCTGCCGATCGTGCCCGTCATCATCCTGGCGACCGCCGTCGTCTACACCCCGCAGCTCACGCGCGTGGTCCGTGCGAACATCCTGGCCCAGTTCGGTGAGGACTACGTCGCCGCCTCCAAGGTCATGGGCGCGCGAGTGCCCTGGATCCTGGCCAAGCACGTGGTGCGCAACTGCATCGCCCCGATCATGGTCTACGCCACGGTGCTCGTGGCCGACGCGATCGTCTTCGAGGCCTCGCTGTCCTTCATCGGCGCCGGCATCACGTCGGTCAACACCCCCACCTGGGGCAACATGCTCTCCGAGGGCAAGGAGCTCCTGCTGTCGGGCCACTGGTGGCCGACCTTCTTCCCCGGCCTGATGATCCTCATCACGACCCTGTGCCTCAATGTGCTGGCCGAGGGGCTGACCGACGCCATGGCCTCCCCGCGCATCCGCGCCCGCGTCGACGTCGAGGCCGACGAGGAGGCCATGAGCACCGAGAAGGCGTGGGACGACGCGGACTCGGCCGTGCGCGACAACGCCGACGACGCCGACTCCGCGATCCCCGGGGGCCAGAAGAGCGCGCTGACCGGCCTGATCGAGCCGGCCGCCGAGGAGGTCCCGCTGGTCGAGCGCCTGGCCGCCCTGCGCGCCGCCGAGCTCGCCCGGGACGACCGGCTCGTCTACGCCGATGCGCAGGCCGAGCCCGTCCTGGAGGTCAGGAACCTGTCCATCGCCTTCCCGGTCCAGCACGGCGACGTCAACATCGTCGACAACGTCTCCTTCTCGGTGCGCCCGGGCGAGACCATGGGCCTGGTCGGCGAATCCGGTTGCGGCAAGTCCATCACATCCCTTGCAATCATGGGCCTGCTCGATCCCCGGGCCGAGGTCTCCGGCGAGATCCTCTACGACGGCAAGAGCCTCCTGGAGCTTTCGCCCTCCGAGCGCAACGCGCTGCGCGGGCACGAGCTCGCCATGGTCTACCAGGATGCGCTGTCCTCCCTCAACCCGTCGATGCTCGTCAAATCCCAGATGAAACAGCTGACCAAGCGCGGGGGGACGCGGTCGACGGAGGATCTGCTGGAGCTCGTCGGGCTCGACCCCCACCGAACCCTCAACTCCTATCCGCACGAGCTCTCGGGAGGCCAGCGCCAGCGCGTCCTCATCGCCATGGCCCTGACCCGCGAC
>ERZ772764.2645-NODE-2645-length-10322-cov-22.829454_pt1 | contig 10322 bp, 5 predicted proteins | sample MGYA00512163_ERZ772764 | MGnify/ENA primary metagenome ERZ772764 (study PRJEB29015, sample SAMEA2737903) | human oral metagenome | biome: human oral; feature: human-associated habitat; material: dental | place: China | collected 2094 ...
GATTTTTCCTCTAAGATGGCAAATTCTTACCATCGCGGGCTGCGTTTGGTGTGTAGGCGATACTCGTAGTCTCCGTCTTGGAATGGCCTCGTCCAATCGTCTCGTATACCAGGCTTTGTTTGCTCGTATAGATTGCCTTTGGCTAGTAAGTGGTTGTCTTAATAATATCTATCTGGGTCTCGACGCAGCTCTGCTAGTCGTTGTTTACCAGCACGTACATTACGGCGAGCCTCTAGCACTCGATGTATCTCATTGATGAAGCTGTCGATATCGTCATAGCCCATCTCTTGAGCTACGGTATCGATATCTCTCTTGCCGTCTCGTCTCTTATATCTTGATGGTATATCGTTGGCTAATTCTCCTAAATAGTGCCTTAAGTCATCGACGTGCAGACGAGGTATATTCCAATCGCCGTTGGTACTTTGGAGGTCGGCGGCTTCATTCGCGAATAACTCTGGGTAGTAGTTGTATATTTCCTCGTCTATAGCTTGACGTAGCTCTTTGGTCATTCTTGGTTTAGGATTATCTTGGATATTGTTGATGGTCTCTTGAAGAGACTGATTCTGTGGTTGGTTTAGTCGGTAACGGGGGCCGGTGTTGACATTTTGGGTGGAGTTTGGTATACTATCATTGAACCCGTTGTCTGGGTCGCCAGAGGACCGTCCAGGACGTGAAGGTTGTCGGCCGGATTCATCCGCAGCAACAGCCCCCTCTGGGGAATAAGACATAGCAGGCTTGCCGTTTGGCAGGTCTTTGTTTATGTTGAAGTACGTTACCAGATTAAAATCTTTACCGCTATATTCAAGTTCAGCAACAATACGATGATGATTGTCCAGCTGCCGCTCAAACACCATACGCTTGCCAGTCCTGCCAGTACCCGACATATATACAACATCGGGGTCTGAAAATACATGAGGTAATGCTCTAATGTCTGCCTCCGTTAGCGGGTTGACATCTTTCCCATTCCTGCCCATTCCTGTAAGGTGTCCACTATTTCTTAAGTGGTTTACTGCATTCTTATCGATTACTAGCCGTGCATTTTGGTTGAAGTCTGTAGATTGTAATACTGCTGCTACTTTTCTAGCTCCGTTTTTGGACAATTGACCAACTATGGATTTAACTTGCTTGCCTCGCTTAACAGAATTAAAAGACCTAAGCGCCCGTTCACTTACCTCAGAATCAAGACTCATCGTCCTCACTCGCCCATCGCCGCCAGGTGTTTGCTGCTGGGTGTTTCTGAATTTTCCTGTTTCCATTTGGGCGTAAAACTGCTTGATGATATCCTGCTTACCAATAAGTCCTCGAATGGCTTCGGTAATGCGGTCGTAGATAGCGACAATGCGCTGCGGGATGTGTAGGCGAGCAGCCAGGCGCTGGGTAGTTTCGCCGTTTAGCTTACCGTTGTAATAGTCGCTAAATCCATCAGCTAATTGCTCTTCTGCTAGTAGGTTGATGTCAGTAGTGCCGTAGTGCTGCCCATACTTGTTAATGAGGTAGTTGTCGCCATAGAATCGACGGATGGCGGTTAAGAGTTCCTGTTTGTTGTCTGCTCGCTCCAAGAGTTTGTGTCCCAGTTCGTGGTTCAGGGTGTCTTCAGACAGCCTGTTCAGGTCTATTTTGTCGGTCTTTGGATCGTAATAGCCGAGGGCTTTTCTTTGCATTTCATTCTGCCACTCATTAAAGACAAGGCGCTCATCACCTGTTAGTCGCAGTTTAAACCTCATATCTGGACTATCTGTTGGATTGAGGTTATCGATATGTTTAATCTGTTCTGGATCTAGAGCTACTATTTCATTGCCACGTGCACCTTTGGTTGTATGTGGAATGATAACACCATCATATCCTGCATACCTTAAGGCGGATGAGAAGTTGCTTGTGTTAGAGGTTGTTGGATGTATAAAGCCACCAGAATCAGATAAAATATCTGGCGGTATTCTTAAATGCTCAGCCAGAGATTCTTTACTGTTAAAATCGCCGAGATTCAGTGGATTTTTAATGTTAAGATGAGCTTAGTTCCCTAACAATTTAGATATTGGTATAATAGCGGCTTACTAAAAACGTCTAGAAAACTCGTTATAGTTCCCTAACAATTTAGATATTGGTATAATCGACATTCGCCGCTATCCAAACGGTCTGAGGTTATAGTTCCCTAACAATTTAGATATTGGTATAATAAAGCGTGTATGGATCAATCAATCCCATCTGTTATAGTTCCCTAACAATTTAGATATTGGTATAATCGTCATGGCTAACCAAATGCCTATTCAACGGTTATAGTTCCCTAACAATTTAGATATTGGTATAATCGCCCTTATACCAATGGTCGAGAATGAAAGGTTATAGTTCCCTAACAATTTAGATATTGGTATAATTCGTCCTCTTCCATGTTAGAAACCCAGCAGGTTATAGTTCCCTAACAATTTAGATATTGGTATAATAACATAGCTCGATATTTATGCTCAGTCGCGGTTATAGTTCCCTAACAATTTAGATATTGGTATAATCAAATGGGCAGTTACTGTTACCACTATGTAGTTATAGTTCCCTAACAATTTAGATATTGGTATAATGAGCTGGTGAATTCTGAAGACGAAAAGATAGTTATAGTTCCCTAACAATTTAGATATTGGTATAATCTGTTGGTAATTCACCGTTTTGCTGAATATGTTATAGTTCCCTAACAATTTAGATATTGGTATAATATAAGGCTAAGGGGCTAGCCTAAAATAGCCGTTATAGTTCCCTAACAATTTAGATATTGGTATAATTAAAGAATGGGGCGGCAACACCGTTTTGGTGTTATAGTTCCCTAACAATTTAGATATTGGTATAATCCTGCAACCGAACCTAACAATACAGCAACAGTTATAGTTCCCTAACAATTTAGATATTGGTATAATCCTGCAACCGAACCTAACAATACAGCAACAGTTATAGTTCCCTAACAATTTAGATATTGGTATAATTTGCTGAAAGTGATTTTGCCGTAAGCGGTTGTTATAGTTCCCTAACAATTTAGATATTGGTATAATCGAAGCTATAGCCATCAGAGTACATTGTAGGTTATAGTTCCCTAACAATTTAGATATTGGTATAATGGATTTTGGCGCAACCACAACAACAATGGCGTTATAGTTCCCTAACAATTTAGATATTGGTATAATGAGAGCCGCGTGTTTTTGTCGAAGAGACCAGTTATAGTTCCCTAACAATTTAGATATTGGTATAATGCACGAAAAATCAAGTCATTCTCTCTCGAGGTTATAGTTCCCTAACAATTTAGATATTGGTATAATTCGCCCATTTTACGGGCGTCTGAACAGCTTGTTATAGTTCCCTAACAATTTAGATATTGGTATAATCGGGGTGTCTACAAGGCAATCAAAGATGGTGTTATAGTTCCCTAACAATTTAGATATTGGTATAATGCAGGCGCAGCAGCACGCTGTCGCCACCGCGTTATAGTTCCCTAACAATTTAGATATTGGTATAATAAATACATTTGGCGTATAAAGGCAAGCAGTGTTATAGTTCCCTAACAATTTAGATATTGGTATAATCAATGTAGCGCTTCTTGAACTGAATCTGATGTTATAGTTCCCTAACAATTTAGATATTGGTATAATAGGCTGCTGGCAAGGTCGACGAAATATTTGGTTATAGTTCCCTAACAATTTAGATATTGGTATAATCCTTTTTAGCCGGTGCTAGTCGGCCGTTTAGTTATAGTTCCCTAACAATTTAGATATTGGTATAATCAAACTAATTTTAGCATTTTGTGCCGGCTTGTTATAGTTCCCTAACAATTTAGATATTGGTATAATTGAGAGGTGGCCTGAACTGATATTTCGTGAGTTATAGTTCCCTAACAATTTAGATATTGGTATAATCTGGGTTGATGATGTAGTTCTTGATGGCATGTTATAGTTCCCTAACAATTTAGATATTGGTATAATGTGATGTTTAGTAAAAATAAAGTAGAGGAGGTTATAGTTCCCTAACAATTTAGATATTGGTATAATAGGCTTCAGTGCAACGATGGACGCGCCAGAGTTATAGTTCCCTAACAATTTAGATATTGGTATAATTTGATGTCCGAGTGCTTGACTTCGACTGAAGTTATAGTTCCCTAACAATTTAGATATTGGTATAATCTCGGCGGCGACTGCAACGCGTGGCGGTATGTTATAGTTCCCTAACAATTTAGATATTGGTATAATTTCTGGTCGAGCTTGGCTTCTGCTTGTGCCGTTATAGTTCCCTAACAATTTAGATATTGGTATAATCCGATAGCAGTAATGCCGTTACCAATCCAAGTTATAGTTCCCTAACAATTTAGATATTGGTATAATACTTCCTCAAATCCCCCTCTGTTACGAGGGGGATTTTTGGTTAGAAAAATGCTAGTTGGCCTACAGGAATAGCCTTTTCCTGAACGGTTTTTTCGCCAACAATAACGTGCATATGCGTGAATTGATGTTCGGTCAGATACAGTAGTCGCACTGATCCGCTGTCTGGTGCATGACGCTTAACGCGCATCATGTGCTTTTCAGCAACGTCACGATTTGGGCACAGTCTCGTGTATACGCTATATTGCAGCATATCAAAGCCATCGTCCAGCAAGAACTTACGAAATTGCGTGGCGGCTCTACGCTCAGCTTTAGTATTGGTCGGCAAATCGAAAAATACTGCGACCCTCATGATTTTATATGACATCCCTTCCCTGTTAGGAGGCGATTTTTGGCAAAAGAAGCTTACGCGCCTCCTTTACCTCGATACATTCGATAAAGCTCTCAACTGTTCGCTCAACCGCATGCTTTATCATAAACTTCTTATCGCTCATTATAACATAATAATTTACTATGTCAATAATAAGCTGGCGATCATGTTTGGTGAGGTTAGCGTCGCGGTCGCCGATGTGAAGCGGTGCAACTTTTTCTAGGATATATAAATCGACAGCGGCGCGGTACGGCTCAATCAGGTCGTCGGCTAAATTAAAACTATTGAGCTCATTGTGATGGAAAATTCCTTGCGAAGCAACTAGCCCGCGGGCGGCAATATGTCGAGCGATATGACTGCGGATCATTGCGTAGCCATAGTTCAGCGCGGCATTATGCCAAATCGGCTTACGGCGCGTGGCATCGTCGAGTAGTTGGTCAAAGTATATGCGAGCAGCGATTGATTCACGATTGCTAGTGTCGCCTGATTTGACATTGCTAATATGGGTGCGTAAGGCGGTATCATCTAGCCCGATAGACCGCAAGACATCGGCTTGGTTGGTGATTTTGCTGATGATAATTTGTTGCCACAGCTGCTTTTTGAGCGGCTGGCTCATGGCAAGTTGCTGACGCGAAACTTTGGCTTGGCGTGAATGCTGTGAATATGGTAGAAGTACGCTGGATGGCAGATGTTTTTCGTCGCAGACGATGGTTGTCGTGCCCTTGGTCGCCAGTGCTGTGAGTAGATTTGTGGTCGCAGTCATGCCATAACCGTCCAGAATGAGTGCATCGATATCCTCGATTGGTAAAGTCGCCTCAGTTTCTTGTGCAATTACCAGCTGGTTGTCGCGCAAACTCAGCCTGGCGGGATTTTCGATAGCTACGACGCGCCAGGTCATTTATAACCACCTGTAATTATCGCCGAGGACGGAGATGTCGTAGCGCTCGATTTTAATGGCCAGCCTTGCTGAACATGTGATTCGTTGATCTTTCCCCGACGCGTGCATAGGCAACAGATCTATGGCTGCGTTTGAACTTCCGTACTGAATATAGTAGCCTTCAACATTTTTTCTTTCATCCTCAAACTTGATTTTTACATAATCGTTTGGATGTAAGCCGCATATATATTTGAATGTCTCGTCAATTTCGGAAAATCCCCTAAGAGTTGGTCTGATCTTTCTTGTAGGATGGTTTACGGAGTGTGCGTATATAGGGACGAAAAATGGATACTCTCTTCCGTCGATATTTTTCATATAAACATCTACTCTTATCATGCTGTCATTATCGACAAAACCACGTCGATTATTGATATATTTTCCACTATCATCGGGTTTGGTCGAGTATACTTTGACGGTTGAGACTGGTGACAGTTTTTTGCCGTTTTTATCAAATTTTTTATCATTCTTGTAAATAGGTTCGGCAAAAGCTTTTTCAGGATTATTATCGTGAGCGTCTAATCTTTCGAGTAGTTTTTTGTACAACCATTTGTCAGATTCTTTGAGTATAGAGTTCTCAACGTCTTTTCGCTTAATTTTGTTTAGTGGCATTCGTACAGTTCGTTGATCACTATCTTTAACCTTTGGTGAGCGGATAGTTTCTTTGTGTGCTGAGCCGGTAGCTTTGCGGCGTGGCATGCGCGAAACAAAAATTGGCTTCACGCTCAGGCAGAACTCATCATCATAATTTTCAAGCCCACGTAGCTCATTTTGCAGTGTTGCAATGTCGGTATTTAGCGTGCGCTTCATAACTTCCTTGCTAAAGTCACCCCATGGTTGAGGGAAATGTTTGGATGACAATACGAGGATAGCGGCTTTACGTCGCTGTGCTTTGTCGAACTCGTTTTCATCGGTGATTTCGCCAGTGAGCTTGTCGGTTTTTTCTTCCATTGTTTTGGTCGCCGCGAGCAGTGCTTTGATTTCGTGACGTTTGGCGTGCAAATTCGCCTGCATGACAATTTTTTGGTCGATTGCCGCCACGACCGCCGCGTCCTTGGCGTGGTGCAAGACGTCTTCGGCGCGATCCTTGGCTAACCCCCAGCGTTTGCGTAGATATGCTGTTGTCGTACCGTTCGGCGCGATGACGCGCTGTCTTTCTTTGCCTTCGGCAAAGTCAACATTCTGGCGCAAATAATTTTGGATAAATCGAGTGATGTATCGAGTGTCATTCAGCGCACGCACATTCCAACTGTCGTTTTTGTAATCTTGAAGCAATAGATTTTGCTTCTTTTTCATGGCGTAGCCGTTGTATTTGTAGTTAATAGTATTCGTAGCTTTGTCAGATGTTTTGACATCGCGTGTCTTATACGTTGTTTCAACAAGTGCTACGAATTTCTCCCATCGTTGTTCGTCGGCACCAAAATATTCAAACGGCGTCCTGTCGGCTTTCTTTTGATTTTCCTCTGTTAATACCAGAATTTTGTTTGTCATTCCGTCGTTATTGGAGCGTGAAAACGGCACGATGTGATCGACTTGATAGGCGTTGTCGTCGCGCAGCATGGTTTCAAAATCAATTGACTTTCCAGAATACAGGCAGACGCCGTTTTGCTCGCGGTAGAGTTTAATCTTGACGATTTGCTGACCATTAAAATCCGCATTCTTATTCAATGGCACGTTAAGCTCTCTAAGATGGCTAAGGAGTTGCTTGCCACCCTTGGTTTTAGGCGATGCCTCGTACCCGTCTGTAATTATTGATTTAATGTCTTCGTTGTATCCTTGATTTTCTTCGTTTTCTTTTTTAATCGCATTGCGGTCTTTGAAGTTTTTTGCCAAATCGCGGGCGGTTTCGACTTTAATGAAATACGGCTTGCCATATTTGCGTTCAATAGCACGAACGACCTTCAGCGTCTGTGTTATGGCGCGCTTGACGACGGGGTTGGTGATTTGCTCTAGACTGGCAGATTGCTTTTTGAAGTCATAGCCAGCTGCCTCGCAGGCTTTGTCATAGGTCATACCTTCGAGAATGTGTGGCGTGATTTTTTGTAGAGCTTTGATCGATAAATGTCCGAACGCCTTGAAATTGGTTGGCTTAATTTTGACAATAGCCTCTTTAGCTTTGTCAGAAATTGGTAATAGATTTAATTCATCACGAATACCTTCGTCGGCTTTTTGTGTCGTGAGGACATAGGCGATTTGGTTGATTGCCGATTCATTGTCAATTTTTGCCCAATCTTCTGGCAAAGCTCTCAATGCTGACCTGATGTCGTTATATGCTTTTAGGCCACCAAAAGTATTATCTTCACCGAATTCATCACCCTCTTTCTTCTTGCCGCGCACATCTTTTGGTACGTAATCTTCGCTAATTCCTGCGGTGCTGCGCACCTTCTTGTACGTTAAATTCTTTTGGCTTTTGGCTACATCTATAATTTTACTAATTTGTTCCGGAGATAGCCTTACTTCTAGATTCTCGCGCTTAGCCTGGCGTTTGCTGGCGTCGCGGGGAATGAAAATGAGGTGCGATAAATCGCTAGCTAAGCGAAACACCTCAAAGCTGTAGCTGGCTTTTGGCGCTCGTTTCTCATCTTTTTCAAACGTACATTCGCCGACCATCTTTTCGATTAGTTCTTTGGTCATAAATGGACGTTGGTACATGATGGCACTCACGTTGGTAACTTGTTCGTCGTTGATGCCATAAATTAATTCGGTAATAGCCTGTTCGGAGACATTTTTCAGTGCGTAGTTTCGCTGAATTTTAATAATAGCTTCTAGCTCACACAAAAAATCATCGCGCGCAAAACTGTTGGTATAATCGTCACGTTTATTGCGCTTGTGCGGTGCGAATTTTTCATCACGACTCAGCGCTTCGCCGACGGTCGTGTAATTGTTGTCGGCGAGGAATTTCTCGTTAGTCTTGAGTGCGCTGGTTACGCGGCCGCCTTCTTTGTCTGATTCTTCCACGACCTTACGGTTTGATTTAAAGCCGCGTCGTTTGGTAATTTGATATAAGACTTTGAGTAATTCTTCAGGCGATAACTCCTCGGTGAGTGCTTTTGATCGCAAGGCGTATATATCTAATTTGTTGAAATCAGACTTGTAATCTAGAACTTTTTCGACTTGATTTTTAGTGAGGATGTTTTGGTCGACAAAAAATTGCTTTAGGTGATTGAGACGCTGGCGACGGCGTTTTAGACGGCGGCGAGCTGAACGGGCGTCACGGCGAGGTTTGGCGAGTGAATCACCGTTTTGAGGATCTTCTGGCCGCTCAAAAATCCTCACCCCCAGATCATGAATACGTTCCTTATCTAGGTCTAATATCGCCCAGCCGACTGATGAGGTACCAATGTCCAGTCCTAGCGAATATTTTTTCGGTGGATATGAAGATTTTTGTGCCATGTGTGAGGTTCCTTTGCTTAACTAAGCATAATTATATAACCAAAAAGTGATAATTGAAAGCACGAGTATTTTTAGTCATATAAAAAGATAATCCGCCCAACAAGTGAGCGGATTAGAGCTTTGCTTTAGATTCACAATAGAACTCTCAACCGTAGCTGTACGATCAAAATCGTCGCCCTAAGTTGCTAAATTATTATAGAAACCTAAAACAATTTAGATATTGGTACAATCCTTACTTAAGGGACTGTAGCTTTATAATACGCAGTTTTTTATTTTTTTGCAATATCCTTAGTGCCTTTAACTTTTTTCTGATACCGCAAAAACAAAACCTCGCCCTCTTTCATGCGGCTGAAATAGAAGCCGTTTCCTGCCAAGAGGTTCTGTAGGCCTGGCATTCTCTGGGGCGCTAGTGTTTGTAATTGAACTGCGCCGCGCAATTTCGCTTCTTCCTCGACTATTTCCATCAGTCGCGCGCCTACTTGCCGGAGTCGATATTTTTCTCGTACGACGATTAGTTCCAAATTTGCTATTTTAGGATCGTTTGAGTCCTGGCTATAGATAATTGTGCCAACTGGTTTGATGGTATTGCTGCTTTCATCGATGTATCTGGCCAGTGCAGCGGCGTACTCACCCAAGTATAAACGCTGCGTTAGGTCGGTAGCTGCTTCCATGAAAGCATCTCGGCCTAGTATGTCTGAAATTGGGCCGCAGATACTGGGCTTGCATAATAGATCAATAATCTCGCCAACTTGAGCGTCATGAGCATGCGACGTGGTGGCTATTTCTAACGGTAGAGGCATAGCAATAGTTGATTACGAATTGGAAGTAGCTGTCGCTGGAGTTTTGCGCCGGCGGCTGCGAGTGCGTTTGCGCTTTGGCTTGTCGCTAGTAGCTGTGTCTACTTTCTCTGTTTCTTCATTGGCGGCAGGTTTAGCTGCTGCATTTGTTTTCGCGGTGTCATTATCCTTTGCGGCCTTCGCGGTGTCTTTATTATTTTGACCGTGGTCTATTTGTAGCAAACCAACAGCTCCTTTGTCAAGTTTGACCGATGGTTGTTTGGCAATTGGTTGGGTCTGGTCTTGCGGCTGCTTAGCAGCTTGGCGCGCGGCGCGATCGGCGGCTCGCTGTTCGGGTGTTTTTGGCGGCGTATAGGCGGGACCAGGCTTCTTGACGACTAGGTTTTCTGGCGGCAGGATTCGATTGGCGATATCGGCTTCAATATCGCTGCGGTTGCGGCTATAATTATCGCGCGTCCACTGGATAATCCGGCCGGTGT
>ERZ772764.2649-NODE-2649-length-10306-cov-6.031119_pt1 | contig 10306 bp, 8 predicted proteins | sample MGYA00512163_ERZ772764 | MGnify/ENA primary metagenome ERZ772764 (study PRJEB29015, sample SAMEA2737903) | human oral metagenome | biome: human oral; feature: human-associated habitat; material: dental | place: China | collected 2094 ...
TCGACATCACCGGCTTCACCGTCCACCTGGCGCGGCTCATGCTGCGCGCCGCCCGCGACGGCGCCATCCTCCTGTTCACCCTGCGCGCCCCGCGCGACCCCGAGCCCCATCACGTGCTGAGCATTCCCAGTGATGTCGATTCCGAGCAGGTCATGCACTTCCACCTGGGCACCCTGCTCGAGATGGAGGGTGGCGCGTGGGACCACGCCGGCCACGCCGACGGCATGGCTCTGCTGGACCTCGACGTGCCCTACTCGCGGCTGCTCGCCGACTCCGGGCCCGACGAGGAGCAGGGCTTCGAGACCGCGGGTCTTATCGAGATGGCTCAGCCGGTCGTGGACGCCGTGCTCAAACCGGGCTACCCCTTCGCGCTCGGCAGCTCCTTCATCATGCCGCGGGGCTGACATCATGTCGTGCTTCATGCCGCGGGGCCGGGCGCGTCGGGCCGTGTGAGGCGCCGGCGCGGCGGGCCCGGGCGGCCTCGGGCGCTTCCGCCGCCCCCCTCCCGTCGAGATCGGTTCGATTCCGCGTCGAGATCGGTCGAGTTCCGGCTCGAGATCGGTTCGGTGGGGCGCGCCCGGCAGTCGAGCACGGCGACGCCGGGATCGCGAAACCTGCGATCCTGGCATCATGACCGACTCTCCCCTCCCTCATCGCCCCGCACCGGGCGAGACCACCGGATGGATCACCCCTCCCACCGACGGCGGCGAGCGCCTCGATGGCCGTTCCACTGTCCTGGTGACCGCCGACCGCCTCATCACGGGGCGTCGCGGCGACGTGCCCGGCACCCTCGACGTCGTCGGCGACGTGCCCGCCGTCGGGCCCGATGGGGAGAATGCGGACCGGGCCGAGGCCGCTCGGCGCGCCGGGCGCGGGGGAGCGGTGGTGCTGCGCCGCAAGCGCATCCTGTTCGCGGGCACCGTCGCCGAGGCCGAGGCCCGACTGTCCTCCCGGACCGATCTGGCCATCGCCGACGTCGAACGCCTCGATCTGCCCGGCTCCACCCTCATGCCCGGCCTCATCGAGACCCACGACCATCTGCCCACCTCCGGCACCGACGTCGAGTACCCAGACTACGGCCCTCACGAGATCGCCCGACTGACCCTCAACGCCGTGCGCTCGGCCCGCGAGCTGCTCAGCGTCGGAGTCACCAGCGCCCAGAGCCTGGGGGCGCGCCACTACGTGGATGTCGCCGTGCGCGACGCCATCGAGCACGGGGACGTGCGCGGGCCGCGCGTGATCGCCTCCGGGCCGCAGATCACCACGACCGGAGGGCACTCCTATCACGCCGGTGCGGAGGCGGACTCGCTCGACCAGATCCGCCGCGAGGTGCGCCATCACCACAAGATGGGGGTCGACACGATCAAGGTGATGTCCACGGGCGGTTTCATGACGGGCGGCTCGGCGCCGTGGTTCGCGCAGTTCAGCCAGGACGAGCTGGAGGCGCTCGTCGCCGAGGCGCACCGACTGGGCAAGTGGACGGCCGCCCACGCCCACGGCGTCGAGGGCATCGAGCGGGCCGTGCGCGCCGGCATCGACTACGTCGCCCACGCCTCCTTCATCACCGCGGAGGGGCGCAGCGAGTTCGATCCGGCCCTGGCCGATGAGATGGCGCGCTCGGGCGTGTACGTCGATTGCACCATCACCGCCGATATGCCGCGGATGCTCCAGCGCGATGACTCCTACGCCCCGCCCGTGCGGCAGCTGTGGGAGCACGGCGTCAGGATCGTCGCCGGGCACGACGCCGGGATCCCCGAGGTGCCGCAGCGCGGCTACGTCGCCGATCTCGAGGCGCTGGAGTGGATCGGCCTGCCGCGCACCGAGGTGATCCTCGCGGCGACGTCGCGGGCGGCCGCCGCCATCGGGCGCGCGGGCGTGACCGGTGTGCTGTCGGAGGGATTCGAGGCCGACCTCATCGCTGTGGCGGGCGACCCGCGCGAGGGCCTGGGGGCGCTGCGCCGTCTGACCCTCGTGGTGACGCGCGGGCGCGAGTTCGTGCCCGATCGGCTCGAGGGCGTGCCCCTGCTGGTGGACGACTCCCTGGGCGGTCTGGGGCCGGTCGGCCCCGCCGCGACCCTGGCGACGTGGCGCGCCCGTGCCGAGCGGCGTCGGGCCCACCCGGAGGTGTGACCGTGACTCGGGGTCGGGAGGGCGGTACGACTCCGCGCCGCGCGGTCGTACCTGATGCCGCGCGGTCGTACCCTTCCACCCGCGGTCGTACGGTAGACGGGATCTAAGGTACGACCGCGCGATGCCGGGTACGACCGCGCAGGTTCATGTACGACCGCGGCGCCTTCGCGCGACGGCGGCGAGGCTCCACTCGTATAACGGATTGATAACTACAGTGAGGGAATGGGGTATCGACGGAGAGTCTTCAAGCACGGGATCCAGAGCGAGGATATCGACCATGCGCTCGCATACCCTCTCGAGGTGCGCTATCACGACGGGTACGTCATGGTTCTCGGGTCGGACCGGCCTGGTGAGCTCCTCGAGGTCGCAGTCGACGGCACGGGCCAGGTGTTCCACGCGATGAAGGCTCGGCCGACGTACTCCAGGCGGCTGCAGGGGGCGGTGGCCGCGCGGAGCACCAAGGAGATGCTTCATGAGATCGAGCGGACCGTCGACGGCCAGGGACCCGATGCGGTGGCGTGGACGGATGATCCTCAGTTGACGGGCATCACCCTGGCCCAGCTCCGGCTGGCCGCGGCCGAGGCCGACCTCGACGCGGCTGTTGCCCGTGCGCGGGAGAGCGGAAAGTCCTGGCGTCAGATCGGCGACATTCTGGGGATGACCTGCCAGGGCGCGGGCAAGGGGCTCACCGCTTGACCGATCTCGGCGCGGAACCGGACCGATTTCGAGCCGGAACTGAACCGATCTCGGCGTTTGGGGGGCTCGCGGATCCGACTCGCTCTCGCTGCTCCGCCCTCACCGCGCGGACACTGCGTACAAGCGGATGGAGGCGCGATCCTCGGCGTCCCCCGTCTCATCCGTCTCGGCCGCGAGGAGCGTGGCACCGGGCGCGCTCACGGCGGCGACGTCCTGCCCGAGATGGTCGAGGAGCACCTGCTGCTGGGGCGCGCCCGTCCCGTCGGCGCCGTCGGACCGTGGCCGCACCGATCCGTCCTCGACGGGTACGGCGACCCCGGCGCTCCCGTCGCCGGGCCTGATGACCAGCGAGGTCATGGTCCCGGCGTCATGCTCGCCGTGCTCGACCCCGACGCGGGCCGATGCGAGGCCCGGGTCCTCCCGCGGCGTGCGGACCCGGCCGGTGGCGGTGTCGAGGGCGGCGGCAACCGGCACGAGTTCGTCGCGGTGGGCGCCGGCATCACCCATGTCGATGTCGCTGGAGCGCTCCCCGTACAGGCACAGATCGCCCGAGGCCCGACTGGCCCCGATATTGGCCCCGGAGGTCGTCCCCAGCGGAACCGGCTCCGTGGGGTCGATCCATGCCGACGTCGACGCGGGGGAGGCCGTCCCCGCGGAGTAGAGGTAGATGCTCCCGGTCGCCAGGCCGTCGATATTGACGGACTGCGTGGACCATCCCAGGGTCCGGGGTTGGCCGGGGCGGGAGCTCGCGGAGCTCTGCGCGGCCTGGGACGCGCCCTCATCGGTGAGCTGGGCTATCCATCCGTCGACGACGACGATCGAACCGGTGGTCGGGTCGGTCAGGACATTGTCGAGCGACTTCATGTCCCCTCGACTGCCGTCGGGGGTGAGCTGCACCGTGGTCGTGGGAACATCGGCGCCCTCGCTCGGCGCGACACTGCTCAGGAAGGTGATGTGCCCGGCTGGACCGGAGTAGCCCAGGTCCAACGGCCGGCTCGGGGACACCGGTGTCGGCTCCGTCAGGGCCCACTCCCTCTGACCGCCGTCCAGGGTGAGGGCCTGAGGGCCGTCGAGGGCCATGCGGTCGGTCAGCTGGAGCGAGGCGTCCTGGTGGCTCATGCGCTCCGTGGTGACCGCGCCGGTCAGGGTGTCCAGGACGATGAGGACCGAGTCGTGGTTCGCGCCCGTCGTTCCCGAAGGCCTTGAATCGCCGATGCCGAAGCGCAGAGCCAGGTGGCGCGCGTCGGGGCTCGGAACGGCGTAGCGCTCGCCGGCCGTGCCGGTGCCCGAGCCGATGGGGACGATGGCGGCGCCCGGGCGCTCGTAGCTCCACCGGGTCGAGCCGTCCCGCGGGTCGAGGCCCCGCACGGCGCCCTGCTCGACGAGGACGGGGCCGGCGGCCCCCGCCATGAGGTCCAGGGCACCGCGCGAGGTCAGCGTCCACGCGAGCTCGCCGGAGATCGTATCGGCGGTGGTCGGGAGTTCGGCCGGCGCGGGCGCCGTCGTCGAGATGACGGTGCGGGCGAGGGCGTTGGGGAGGATGGCGGCCCCCACCAGGGCCAGGGCGGTCGCCGAGGCGATCGTCAGGAACGCGCTCGGCCGCAGCGGCGCCTTGGATGCGGGGGGGGGGCGGATGCCTCGCCGTCCAGCGCCGCACGGCGTCGCCCGCCAGGAGCGCCCCCGCGGCCAGGATCCCCGCGCTCAACGGGGGCAGGTGGTGGGGCGGGAATCTCGTGGCGACGAGCTGCTGGCGCCACGCCAGAATGAGCACTGCGCTCGCCCCGACGGAGGTGGCGACCTCCGTCGCCATCAACAGGCTCAGGCCGATACGGCCGCGTCGGCCGGTCAGGCCGACGATCCACATGATGCCAGCGCCGATTGCGCCGAGGGCGAGAGGCACTCCCAGGGGAACCGGACTGGGGATCGGCAGGCGCAGATGCCACCAGGTCGCCAGGGCGCCGTCGAGCACCAGGGCGGCCAATGACCCCCACGAGACGGCCTGCGCCACCGAGCCGAGACGCGTCCGAACGGGTCGTGGGATCGCGGTGCCCGCACGAGGGGCTCGCGCGCCCGGGTACGGGTACCCGACCCCGGGAGGGCTCGGCCAGCCCGTGGCGCCGTGCACCGGGGTTCCGGGAGCAGAGGTGTATCGCGGGTGCGTGCCGTGTGGCTGTGGAGGTGGAGTCACGTGATGGTCCATCGCCCTGACGATGAGGTATGGAGATGCGGTCCCCTGCCCGCTCTGGTCCGCTCGGCCCTGCGGCGGCGGCAAGACATTCTCTCATGACGGGCATGCGTCTGGGCTGTTCGCCTGGGATTCACCGGGGATGAGGGTCGCCGATCTCGTCCCCGTTCGCGCTGACGCTCCGGCTGGGGCGATTCAGCCGGGGCACCGGGCCGGCGCGCATCGTCAACGTGCCTTTGCGACATGAACGGAGCCCTCCCCATCCGACTGCATGTGAATGCCAGTGGTTTGTGAGAAGAATACGTTCATGTTGCGAAGGTGCGTTCGCGCCGCGAACCGCCGCCGTTGACACCCGCGCGCGGGGCCCCATCGGATCGGGGGGGGGCGCCTTCAGACCGGTGCAGTGGCCTTCAGGCCGATGGCGAGGCCTTCGCCCCCCGCACCCTGGTGGCGCGCGGAGTATGTGGGAGTGAGAACGTCGCGGCATTCATCGACCTGAACGGCGTCACCGATGAGGGCGACCTGCACGATGTCGAGAGCGTGGCGACCGTCGTCGACCCTGTTGGCAACTACGATGCGGCGCTTGAGACCGTTACCGCACTCGTGCGACTCTGATCGCGCTCTTGAGACGCCGGGAGAAACGCCGCGGCATGCGCCGTGGAGAATCACGGCGCCAACTGATCGATTGGGATCCTGCTCGTGTCGGGGAGGGCCCGCTTGTCCTTGTCCTCGGGTGGAGGCTCGGCGCTGCGCTGAGCGGCGTCGGCCGGGGAGTTGTAAACGCCGATGGTGCGATCGCGATAGACGGCGTCGACACCGGCGATGCTCCCGACCTCCGCGCCCTGGGTGTCCACAGCGGTGAGCGTGACCGGCCCGGAGGCTTCTCCACGGTTCTCTCGGATCATCTTCCGCGGCGATAGGAGCAGGGAGCCGGGGCCCGCGCCAGCGAGCCACTGCCCGCTGGGGAATGAGGAGCCGAAGGCCGTTGGATCATTCAGTGGGAAGATGTTGATGACCCCCTGGCCGGCGCCGCCGGGGAAGGGCCACTGAGCCGTCTGGACGGCGAGGACGTCATCGGTCAGCGCCTGTCCCAGAACAATCCCGTGGACCGTGGCGTTGCGCGCGAGTTCGCCGGTGGCGGTGTCCAGCACCACGACGTCGCTGCGCTGCTCCGCCGTGGAGTCCGCCCTCCCGGACGGGAAGACAAAAGACAGGTGGGCGCCGTCGGAGCTGAGGATCACGCGGGAGGTCGGGTTGCTATCAGTTAGATCGTCAAGCAGTTCGCTGCTCAGAACCTGCAGATCGTCGTTGTGGCCGCTGGAGTCGGCACTGTGCGTCGTCCGATTGATCTCAACGGCCCAGAGCATCTGCTCGTCGGCGTCGTACTGGACCACCGTAGTCGTCTCGGTACTGGGATCCTCACCGGTACTCCCCTGGTCGAACAGGAAGATCCGTCCGGACTCGGTGTCGAGCCCGGAAGGATACAGATGCGTACCGATCCCCTCGACCTGGTCCGCGGAAATCGCCGTGACGTTAATATTCGCATCGTCCTCCGCCTTTTCCGCGCCGTCCCCTCCGCTCTGCTGGGAACAGGCACCCAGCAGAGCGAGCATGAGTGCGAAGGCCACCGCGCGATGCGGGATGAGCCTCATGAGCCGCCTCCCGCTCCCGGGAAGGCGATGAGCCGGACGGTGTCCGATCTGCTCTCCAATCCGGTCACCTGGACCACCAGCGTCACTCCCGGAGTACTGAGGGCCGTCATGCCCGATTCGCTGCTGGATAATCGGATCTGCTCGGAGTCGACGAGCCACGGGTTGAAGACGCCGATGCTGGGAGCGAGATAGGAGGTCGTGGCGTCCACGGGGCGGGACACGCCTTCGCTGCCGTCGCCCGGGGCGATGGTGAGGCGATTCTCGACGTCGTCGCCAGCCGCCTGAATCGTAATGCCGATTCTGGCGGCTGCCAGACCCGGTGTGTGGGTGGCATCGGTGACGGCTCCCGTCGCCGGATCGAAGACGGAGCCGACCATGCCGGCGAGCGCGGTGGTGGGCCTGAGAGGCCGGTCCGTTGCCCAGTGTGTGCCCTCAGGTGGAGGCGGCACGGTGACGAGACGATTCGCCGCCATACTCGCCTGCCTGTTGACGGACGAGGCCGTACCCAGGCCCGTGCGGGTGGTGTCGGCGCCGTCGACTCCCGCGAGCGAGTCGAGGCTGACGGCCTGCGCCCCGTCGTCGGCGAGGACGGCGATCCATCCGGTACTCACCACAAGACCTTCATCGATGGGCGTCAGGACTCTCTCGACCGTCTGCGTCGCCGACGGATTCGACTGCGGCGCCACCGTGAGCGTTGTGACCGATGTGTCCTCCTCCTTCGCCGCATTATTCCCCGCGGATGCGGTCTTGGGATCCAGGACGAATGAGGAGTGACCGGCAGGGCCTGAATAGCCCCGAGGAGGGGAATCGTACGTTTTCTTGCTTTCCTTCGGCAGAGTCCACATGCGCGAGCCGTCCTCCAGGCTGTAGGCGTCGCGCCCGTCCAGGACGGCGCTGTCGGTGAGTTGGAGCCGCCCGCCGTCGCTCAGGTGCTCCGTGACGACCGCACCGGAGACGGTGTCTAGAACGACGGTTCTCCACTCGGGGACGTTGTCGAGAAAAATACCGGGGCCCGGCCGACGCAGGGACACATATCGGTGGTCGGGGCTCGTAATGAGTCTGGACGACTTGCCGATGACGGAATTCCCGGCTTCCATTTCGCTGTTATTGCTTGCGATGTCCTTGAAGCAGAAGCTCCAGGTCACCGAGCCGTCGGCGGGATCGAGTCCTTGGACCTTATCGGGCGTGAGGATGACGGGACCGGCCGCGCCGCCGACGATATCGTCGAGCGCGATGAGGTCCAGGTCCCAGGCCGGGTCCGGGGCGAAGGTGGTCGGAGCAGTGGGGAGGCCCTCGGCCGCGATCGTCGGCGCCGTGATCCCCTCTCCCGGGACTCTGCGGATCTGGGCGATGGCGATGGTACCGGCCATGACGAGTGCGGGGATGAGGGTGGCCACCCACCATACGGGGCGGTTCGGCCCGTGGAAGAAGAAAGCGTCGTCGTCGGAGGTCAGCCGCGGGGTGTTGAGGAGCGCGCTGCCGATGGTGATGATCGCCAAGCTGGTCGGGATGAGGGCGACGAGGAGGATCTCCGTGATGCTGACCCCGGTGAACTCGACGATTGTGTTCCATCGGCGCGCCGAGATCACGATCGCCCAACCTGACAGCCACAGGGCGACGGCGATCAGGATGAGACGCAGGCACATGACGGTCCGTCGTCCGCCGGCCCGGCCATCGCGGTCCGTGGATCCCTGGATGATGCGAATAACGTCGTCGACCACCCAGACTGCAACAATCCAGAAGCTGCTGACATACGTGACATCCTTGGGGAAGTCGAGGCGGGCGCGGTTGCTCGGCTCGCCGCTCGCGGGGAAGAAAGCGAGGTCGGGACGGCCGGGCCAGAGCAATCTCGCCGTGAAGGCCGCGGCGAGGAGCATGAAGGCTCCCATGACGAGGGTGCGTAGAGCGCGGCGCAGACAGGGCGCGTTCAGATGCAGGCGGGCAGGGGCCATGCTCTTAGTATGGTCCGGATGACGCCGGAGAGAGGACGTTCGCCGGCCTGATGATCCCGACATGGTGAAAGAAGCCGTCGGGGGCTCGTGGAGGCATGCCGAGGCCGGGAGCGCGCCGACGCCGCGGTTCTGGAGACCGTCGTGTGCGAGGGCGCTGGTAGCGGGGCGCGGCGCCCAGAGCCCCAGAAGGAGACGGCCCCCCAGAACTGATACTTGCCAGTACAGGGCGCCGTCCCGATGATGGCGCACTATGACTGTCCCCATGGCCGCCCCCGCCCCGAGCCCCTCGCCTCCGCACGGCAGCGATCCCGTCTCTCCGCCCGGTGCGCTCCGGCCGCCGGGCGCGCCCCCGGGTCCCGTGCCGGGCGGTGCGGTGGCGGGGCGCTCCGCACTCGAGGTCGTGCTGCCCGCACTCCTGATCTCCGTGGCGCTGGTGTCCACCGCGGCGATCACGATCGTCGACTACGACGACTCCAGCGTCGGCCCTGTTTTCGCCGCGGCGAGCCTCGTTCTCGGGGGCTCGGGCACCTGGGTCCTCGTCGCCGGTATCGTCCTGTGCCTGCGACGTCGGGCTGCGGTGGGGGCCTCCGCTTCACTGCTCGCCGTCACTCCAGTGGTCCTCGCCGACTGGAACATCGTGTCGAGGATCCTGATGGGAGTCATCCTCATCGCCGTCCCGCTTTTCATCGCGCTCGTCCTCCCCCTGGCGTCTCCACCTCGGGAGGAGCCGCGACCGGCGGCGCTTCAACTCTCGCAGGGCGCCGTCGTCGTCCTCACCCTGGACCCCGTCGTGTTCTTCGTCCACACCCTGCACGGCCTCATGGGATACCCGGCGTACCCGCGCGACGGTCGTGGGTGGGAGTTCTCTCCCGATCCCCCGGGAGTGTACGTCGGCTTCACCGTCATTCTCCTGCTGGGGATAGGGGCGCTCGTGGCCGTCCGCCTCCGGAGCTCGCGCCTCCTCTACGCCGGCCTCGTCACTGCCCAAGTGGTCAGCTGGATCGTGCTCGGTGTCGTGGAGGGTGGTGCGCTGGGCGAGTACGTGGCCACCCTGCTCACCCTCGTTCTCGCGCTCCTCGTATGGACACGACCGGTGGGGCGGTGGTTCGCGGGGACCTGGACGCTCGCCGTCGGACGATCCGCCGACGCCGTCGCCCCCGCACCCGTCGCCCCGTACGCCGCGCCGCAGCAAATCCTGGGCGCGGACGGGCGGATCTACACCGTGGTGCCCGCTCAGACGCCTGCACCCTTCCCGACGGCGCCCCCGGCCGCTGCCGGCGCACCCGTGCCGGCTCCCCTCCCCGGGACGGCACCCGAGCCGACCGTTCCGCATGCTGTGGTGGCACCCCCAGAGACATCCGTGCCGCACGCGGCGGCCGAGACGCCAGAGGCGGACCGGCACAGGACGCGCCCCGCCGGCTCTCCCTCCGTGCCGCACGCGGCGGCCGCGCCGTCCGGGGCTCCCGTCTCGGATGAGACTGCCGACTCGCCCGGGGCGGCTGCAACACCCGGGATGTCCGAGCCGCCCCAGACGGCCGCGCCGTCGTCGGAGTCCGCGCCGTCGTGATCGTCCCGCTCGCCTCGCCACCCCGGCCGACGATCGGGCGGCGCGCCACCAGCGCTCAGGCCAGCGCCTGGCGCAGGACGTCCAGGCCCACGCTGCCCAGGCGCAGCGCCCGGGTGTGGAAGTC
>ERZ772764.2656-NODE-2656-length-10284-cov-4.152117_pt1 | contig 10284 bp, 5 predicted proteins | sample MGYA00512163_ERZ772764 | MGnify/ENA primary metagenome ERZ772764 (study PRJEB29015, sample SAMEA2737903) | human oral metagenome | biome: human oral; feature: human-associated habitat; material: dental | place: China | collected 2094 ...
CCGGGACCGCCCACGTGCGGGTCGAGCTGCGCGCAGCCGACGGCGTGCAGTCCGTGCGCAGGCTGCCGGGGCTCGCCGTGCTGCCGCCGCGGCAGTGGCGGCTCGCCGGGGCAGAGGACTGGGCGGGCGCCGCGCTGGCGACCTTCGTCCAGCCCGACCAGACCGCCGTCGGGGACCTGGCGACCGAGGCGCGCCGCCTCACGCCGCACGACGGCGGCGCCGCCGGCCTCGACGCCCTCGCCGCGGCGGCGTGCACCGCCCTGCGCGACCGCCGCCTTATGATCAGGGCCGCGAACGGTCCGTGGCAGGCCGGCTTCCACCCCATCCGCACCGCCGCCGGGCTGCTCGAGGCGTGCACCGGCACGGTCCTCGACGTCGCGGTCCTGCTGGCCGGGGTCCTGGAGCGCCTGGGCATGGCCCCTGTCCTTCTGCTGGCCCCCAAGGCCGTCTTCCTCGGCTACCGCAGGGACCAGGAGGGCCACGAGGGCCACGAGAACACAGCCGGCGGGATGCACGTCTCCCCCCAGGAGGCCGCCGACCTCATCCGGCGCGGCGTCATGGGCATGATCGACCCCGACCTGGCGGTCGGCGCGGCGGTCGCCGTCCTCCACGAGCTGCCCGATCGGGCACGCGGTGTCGCGCTGGAGACGCTGCCCGACCTGACCCTCGTCGTCCCGGTGGGCGCCGCCCGGCCCGGGGGCGCAGCCCCGCAGCCCCTGCTGGACCGCGACGAGGACGACGCCGTCGTCGAGCGGTCGTCGGACGCCATCGCGCCCGACGGCGAGTCCGAGCCCGACGACGATGAGCCGGTGTCTGCCGCCGGCGGGTCCGAGCCCGGGCCCGGCTCTCCCGCCGCCGAGGCCCTTCCCGCCCCTCCCGCCGTCGAGGAGTGGAAGCGGAGCCTGCTCGACCTGTCGAGGCGCAACCCCCTCATCAGCCGTTCCTCGCGCGACACCGTCAAGCTGTGGGTGCCGCCCGATCTCATCGGCCGGCTCGAGGATTTCGTCAACGACCGCAGCCTCGTGACCCTGCGCCCGGACCGGTACGGCGCTCCGAACCGCGCGTCTGCGAGCGCCGGGGAGCGGGCCGCGCTGCTGACCGAGCAGCGGACGGTCTACGTCAGCCTCTCCGGCAACGAGTGCGGGCGGCGCCTGCAGACCATGGCGGCCGCTGCCCGCACCGCCCTGGCGGAGACCGGGGCGAACAACCTCTACCTCGCCATCGGCACGCTCGTATGGCGCATCGATGGTCAGCGCGTGCGCTCGCCGCTCATCCTCATCCCCGTCAACCTGGTGTGGGAGGGCGAGACCTACGGGATCATCCTGGACGAGGCCGGGGCATCGACCCCCAACCACTCCCTGCTGGCCCGATTCAGGGCGAGTACCGGCATCGACCTGGTCGAGCTGCGCGAGCCGGTGCGCGACGAGCACGGCATCGACATCGGGGCCACCCTGGAGAGGGTGCGCCGCCGGCTGCGCGGGGCCGGCCGCCGCGACACCGTCGAGCGCACCGTGCACCTGGGGCTGTTCGGCTTCTCCACCTACCGCATGTGGCAGGACCTGGAGCAGGACTGGCGAAACATCACCTCCAATCCGCTGGTCGGGCACCTTCTGGAGGCCCCGGGCGGCGCCGCGCCGGCCTTCTCGGATCCGGCCGGGCCGGCGAGCGGTGAGGGCGGCGAGCCGGCGGAGGACGTCGATGAGGTCGTGGAGAACCTGCCGCTGGTCGCCGACTCCGACCAGGCGCGAGTGGTCGCCGACGCCGCGGCCGGGCGCAGCCTCGTGGTCGAGGGGCCTCCTGGGACGGGCAAGTCGCAGACCGTGGCGAACCTGATCTTCCGGGCCCTGGCGCGGGGGCGAAGCGTCATGTTCGTGGCGGAGAAGGCCTCGGCCCTCGACGTCGTCGCCCGGCGCCTGCGCGACGAGGCGCGCATCGGAGGCCTGCTGCTCAACCTCCACGACAACGGCATGAGGCCCGCCGAGGTCTGCGAGGCGCTGCGGCGCGCGCTCTCGCTGCGGGCGCCCGACACCGGCGCCGTCGAGGCGGACGAGCTGCGCAGGCGTCTGACCCGGCTGCGCGAACGCCTGGGTGACTACCGGGAGGGGCTGCACGCGCCGCGGGACGGGGCCTCCTACTACCGGGAGCGGCAGGCGCTCATCCGGGGGCGCGACGCCGAGAACGACGACGGGTCGGCGCAGGCTCACCCCGCCGAGAGCGAGCAGGGCGAGCTCGAGCGGGCCCGCTCCGCCTTCGAGGCCCGGGCCCGGGAGACCGGGCTGGACGCCTTCGACCCGGCCGTCCACACTCAGCTGATCGAGGACTACCGCGACACTCTGGGAACGTTGCGCGCGGCGCTGACGCCCGAGCTGCTCGGCGTCGTCCTCGATCGCCGCGACCGGGTGCTGCGCGAGGCGGGCCCGCGCGCCGAGGAGCTGCGTCGCGAGCTCGACCGCCGCAGGGGGACCCTGAATGTGCGGGGGCTGATCGACTCCTACTGGGACCTCGTGGTGGCCATCACCCCGTGCATTCTGGTCTCCCCGGACTCGGTGGCCCGTTTCTTCCCGGCCGACCGCCGCTACGTGGACGTGGTCGTGTTCGACGAGGCCTCTCAGATCACGGTCGCCGGCGCCGTGGGGGCCATGGGTCGGGGCCGGTCGGTCGTCGTCGTCGGGGACCCCCGGCAGATGCCCCCCACCCCTGTCCCGGGCGCCTCCCGCTCCGGCGGGGACCTGGAGGGCACGGGCCACGGCGAGAGCGGCTCGATCCTCGACCGCTGCCTGGGTGGTGGTGTGCCGAGCCGTCGGCTGACCTGGCACTACCGCAGCCGGGTGGAGTCCCTCATCGCCTTCTCCAACCGGCGCTACTACGACGGGCGCCTGCTGTCCTTCCCGAGCCCGCTGACCCTGTCCGGCCGGTCCGACGACGGCCCCGGCGGCTACGGCGTCTGCCTGCGGCGTGTGGAGGGCGGCACCTATCTAGGGGAAGGGGCACGAGCCGGGCGGCCGGGGATCCGGCCCAGCACGAACCCGGTGGAGGCCCACCAGGTCGTCGAGGAGGTGGTCCGGCGCTTCGACGCCGCCCCGGAGGGCGCGCCGTCACTGGGGGTCATCACCTTCAACGCCCGACAGCGCGACCTGATCGAGACGATGCTGCGCAAGGAGCTCGGCGCCGAGCGCGTCGACGAGGCGCTGGAGGCGAGCGACGGACTGTTCCTGCGGAGCCTGGAGAACGCGCAGGGCGAGGAGCGGGACGCGATCCTGTTCTCGCTGACCTTCTCCGCCAACGAGCGCGGCGACGTCCCGCTCGGCTTCGGCTCGCTCGGCCATGCCGGTGGGGAGCGGCGGCTCAATGTCGCCATCACCCGGGCGCGGCGCCAGATCGTCCTCTTCTCCAGCTTCGACCCGGAGGAGCTGCACGTCGAGCGCTCGGCCCACCAGGGGGTGAAGGACCTGCGGTCCTACCTGGAGCAGGCCCGCAGCGGCGGTGCGCCCCGGGCGCTGCCGGCCTCACGCAGCGCGGTGGACCTGCATCGCAACGAGATCGCCGAGCGGCTGCGCGAGGCGGGCCTGGAGGTGAGCGTCGGAGTGGGGCACTCGTCCTTCGAGATCGACCTCGTGCTCGCCGCCTCGGGGCAGGCCGAGGCGGCGAGTCAAGGCGCGCTGTCTGAGCGGTTGGGTCAGGGTGCGCAGTCGGGGCGGCCCAGGGTGGCCGTGCTCCTGGACGGGCCCGGGTGGGACCGGCGCGGGAGCGTGATGGACCGCGACCTGCTGCCGGTCGACGTCCTGCAGAGCATGAAGTGGGAGCGGGTCGAGCGCGTCTGGACGCCCGAGTGGGTCGCCGACCCCGACGCCGTCGTCGCCCGGCTCGTCGAGGCCGCCGGCGGTCGGTACGCGCCTCGGGACCCGTCCGCCCAGGAGCCGGAGGATCAAGAGGCCGGTGGTGCCGATGGAGCTGGCCGGACCGACGGGGCCGTGCCGTCGTCGCCCGCCGAGTCGGGCGACGTGCCCGCCGTCGTCGACGCTGTGGGCGCTCCGGCACCCGCCGCCCCGACCGACTACCGCGAGTGGCGGCCCGAGGGGACGCACCCGCGCGACGTGCTCGACCGCGCGGAGAAGGACCCCGGGGCCAAGGCCCAGGTGATCGAGGTGGCCCGGGCCATCTGCGACGTCGAGTCCCCGCTGACCCGGCACCGGCTCATTGTCAAGGTCTGCCGCACGTTCGGGCTATCGCGAACGGCCAAGTCGCGGGAGGAGCGGGTGCGCCGCGTCCTGGGGGAGACATTCGCCTACATCGATGCGGACGACTTCGTGTGGCGGACCTACGACGCCTCGCTGCTCCCGGTGTCCTACCGCCGCGGCGCCCTGGACCATGTGGACGCCATCGAGGAGATCCACCCGCGCGAGCTGGTCGCGCTCATGGCCGACGTCCGGGCGACGCACCCCGAGTGGACCTCGTCCGATGAGCTGTATCAGAAGGCACTGAAGCGGCTCAGCGCCAAGAGGCGCAAGCTGGGTGCGCGCGGCATCCTGCCCGCTCTGGAGACCGCCCTCAAGGAGGCCGAGCGGGAGGGCGCCGAGCGGGAGGGCGCCGAGTAAGAGGGTGCCGAGTGAGAAGGGGCCGAGTGCGCTGGCGACGACAGCGCGCCGGAGACGTCGCCGCCCCCTTTTCACCGAGATCGGTTCAGTTCCGCGTCGAGATCGGTCCGGTTCCGCACCGAGATCGGTTCTGACGCGGCCGCGGCCGACCGCTCCTGGCCAGTGGCCCGGCGCCGTCCCGGCCCCAACGGGCTTCCAAAAAACTGGCGCGTCCGTAGACTGCTGAGCATGAGCGTCTCGGCTCCCACGGCCCTTCGCGGGCTCGGTCTAACCACCATTGTTCTGGCCCTCCTCGCTCTGAGCGCATGCGGCATCAACTACGATGTCACGATTCACTCCGATGACACAGTCGACTTGACAGTGGTTTTCTGGGGTCTCGACAAAATGACGATGGAGTCCGCCTGCTCGGCAGAAGGGCTGGGCGATAGCAGTCCGTCATCCGGCGGGGTGAAGCCCACTTACACCCTCACCGAGTACAATGGGCATCCAGCCTGCGAGATAAGCGCAGAGGCCGTCCCCTTATCACAATTCTCCGACTCTCACGAGGACCTGTCTATCACGCACAGCGATGGCGAGTTCGAGGTGACGGTGCCGTCCACGGAGTTCGATGACACGTACGAGGGACTGGACTCGCGGTATACAGTGACTTTTCCCGGCAGGGTGATCGAGGCGTCGGGCAGCGCGAGGATCGATGGCAACACTGTGACCTGGGACAACTACTTGGCGGAAGGCAGAGACCTGCATGCGATCGGGAAGGACTCCTCGGGCCCGCCCTGGGCGCGGATTGCCGGTGTCGGCGTCGCCGCCATGGTTGTGGGAGGCGGAGTCGCGCTCGTCACCACAGTGAGCGTACGCCGGAGGCGCTCGGCAGCCGACACTCCGCCCGTACCCTACGGCCAAGCCAGCATGCCCTACCAGTGGGGAGCGACCCGGCCCGAGCACGCGCAGCCGGGCTACAGCCAGCCCGGACAGGCCGAGCCCGGCTATGCGCAGCCCGCCTACACACAGCCGAGCTGGTCGAACCGCAGCAGCCAGACCGGCTACACCCGGCCCTGGCCGCCGGACTACAGTCAGTCCGGGCACGCGCAGCCAGGCCAGTACCCGTATGACCCCGATGGGCGGTACGGGCCGCCGTAGACTGTGCGGAGAGACGACCCCACACAGTCTCGCCCGAACCCGCCCGCCAGTCCGGCCGGCTCGCCCGCACTCACCCGACCAACCCGGCCGAGCGGCCACCATGCCACCATAAGGCCCCGGCCGCCGGGATCGAGTCACGATCCGCGCCCCGTCCCCGCGCTCCGGCGGCCGGCACTTTTTGCAAGCCACAGTCGACAGGCCCACTTCCGCGGCCTGCGTTATGCCGTAGACTCCCCGCCATGAGCACTCTTCGCGTCCGTACCGGCCTGCATCGTCTCACCGCGGCGATGAGCGTCCTCGTCTTCGCCCTCATCGGCGTTGTCGGCGCCTCGCCCGCCTCCGCCGCTCCCGGCTCGGGCAGCATGAAAGTGACGTCCGCGTACCAGATCGACATCCATAAGAATGAGACGGTCGACCTGACCATTACGATGGAGATGGAAGGCATATCCCCCAGCATTTACTGCACACAGGACATGAAGGACTCGCTGGAGCTCCAGAACCAGCCCAACGCCACCACCGACCTGAACACTGACGGCAATCAGTGCATCATGTCCATCAAAGGCGCGGAAATCTCCAAGATGAAGAACGACGACAGCATGAGAATTGAGCACAAGGGAAGCAAGTTCATTTTCTCGGCATCCGATTTCTCCAGCATGGAAGAAACTGACGCGACCATGTCGGTCACCTTCCCCGGCAAGGTCACCAAGGCGGACAGCAAGGCGAAGACCAACGGGAACACCGTCACCTGGTCCGATCTCAGCTCTCTCAACTCAATCAGCGCCGAAGGCAAAGACTCCCCGGGCCCGTCCTGGGTATGGATCATAGTCGGCGTTCTTGTCGTCATCGCCATCGGAGGCGGCATCACGGCCGCCATTGTGCTGACCAACCGCAAGAAGAAGCAGCTCGGCGCACCGGCCGGCGTCTACAGTCAGCCTCAGATGCCCGGCCAGCCGGGCCAGCCAATGCCCGGCCAGCCGATGCCCGGTCAGCCGAGCCAGCCGGGTTACGCCCAGCCTGGTCAGCCGATGCCGGGCCAGCCGGGTTACAGCCAGCCCGGTCAGCAGCCGTACAACCCCAATCAGCAGTACTGAACCCGCACCGCCTCGCATTTCGCTCAGTTTCATTCGGCGCAGGACCAGAACCGCGTTTTCCCCGGACAGCAGGATGCCCGGGAACAAATGGTTCCGTGGCCTTGCACAATGGCGCACCTCGGGCCCATGCCCGTAGACTCGCCTGCATGCGCGCCCTCCCCCGCACCAGGCTGCACCGACTCATCGTGGCAGCAACCGTGCTCGCCCTCGGCATCATCGGCGTCACCAGCGCCCCGCCCACGGCCACCGCCGCCCCCGGCTCAGGAAGTACCACAAGCTCCTTCGAGTTCGACATCCACGAGCATGACACTTTCGACATGACTCTCACCATGAAGAGCGACGGTACTCCCCCCAGCCTCTACTGCACCAAGGACCTGATAACCGTCGACGACTCGAGCGCCGACGTCAGCACAAGAGTCCAGGGCGATCAGTGCATCCTGTCTATGGCCGGCACAAGCATTGACAACTCGAAAGACGGCAAAGGCCTGAACATCAATCACAGGGGCAGCACGTACGTCTTCGAGTCCTCCGATCTCTCCGACATGAAGGGTATCGGCGCGACCGTCAAGGTCACTTTCCCTGGCAAGGTCATAAGCAGCGACGAGCACGCTCAGACAGACGGAAACACGGTCACCTGGTCCGACATCGACTCCCTCGACTCGCTCAGGGCCGAAGGCGAAGACTCGGCCAGCGCTCCGGCCCAGGGGACGGCTGCAGACAGGGACAAGAAGAACAGCAGAGGCTCTATCGAGGACAGAAACTCGCGGAGCCTGTTCTGGACGTGGGTCATCGCGGGCGGCGTCGCCGTTGTCGTCGCCTGCGGCGTCATTGCACTCATCGTCCTTAATCGTCGAAAGACACCTTCCAGCGCCACTGCACCGGTGAGCGCCCACAACCAGCCTCAGGTACCCGGCCAGCCGGGCTACACCCAGCCGGGCCTGCGGCCGTATGGTCCTGCGGATCAGCAGCGCTGATCCGCGGCCCGCACCACACCCTCCCCCAGCACCGACAGCTCGTGGCTGGAGGCGAGCGATGCCGCGAAGACGTCATGAGTCACCAGCGCCACATGCGGTATGCCCGGCTGCCGGTTCCGTAGAATATGGGGCTATGCACCTTCCCCATGCCCTCCGCAGGCTCGCCGCGGCCGCGACCGTCCCAGTCCTCGTCCTCATCAGCGTCATCGGCATCTCGCCTACCGCTGCCGCCGACTCGATCTCTTTCACCGCCTCGATCGAGATCATCAAGGAGGACGACATCAAAGTGGATATCAAATACACGAGCAGTTCCTTCGACCGATCAACGTGCGACAGCTTCTTCGACAATTACGACCCAGAGATCACAGCCAAGGTGAAGAAGGACTACGACTCCAAGAACGATACATGTGAGTCGTCGTTCAGCAACCTGTCCATGAAGCAGTACAACCGGGACTTCCTCTTCTACGGGAAGATCGAGCGCGACGGCAACAACTTTACCTACACGAACAGCTACTACTCGACTTACTCGTTCTACTCCGGCGCAGAGATCTCGGTGACCTTCCCGGGCAAGGCCTCATCTGTCTCCGGTGACGGCGAGAAGTCCGGGAACACCGTCACATGGAAGCACGCCGAGCGAGAGACCAGGGATCTAAAGGCCACGGGGGCAGGCCACGGCACGCCCTATGTCGCCATTATCCTCGTAATCCTGGTGCTCCTCGCCGCCGCCGGCGGAGTGACTTACTACGTCCTCGTCGTACAGAAGAGGAAGCAAGCGGTCTACCCCGGCGCCCCCATGGCGAACCCGGGCATGGCCCCCGGTTACGCCCAGCCCGGTCAGCCGGGTTATGCCCAGCCCGGCCAGCCCGGTTACGCCCAGCCCGGCTACGGCCAGCCCGGTTACGCCCAGCCCGGTCAGCCGGGTTACAGCCAGCCCGGCCAGGGCCAGCAACCGTACTACCCCAACGGCCAGTACTGACCCGCGGACCTAACCCGGATGATTGACTCCGGGACTGGGTGCTCCGCTGATCGGGGGAGCGCCCATCCCACGCGGCCCTACGACGATCGGCAGCCTCAGGCGCGACGGGGGCCGGCATGATCCCGCGGCTTCATGACACGGGTCGGACGGCGCGGGGGCCGAGGGCGCGAGGGAGCGTCCAGCTTCCGGTCCAGCGGAGCCCGGCCAGCGCGCACCGGGCTCCGCTGGACCGGTCTCGGCGCAGGGCCGACGGGTCGGCCGGGTGTGCGGGCGCCCGCGTGGAGCGCACCGGAACGTGAACGTACCTTCCCAACGTGAACGTACCTCCGTTGACGTCGGGCCCCGCCCGCCCGACCCCGGAATCCAGCATCTAGACGGCCGGCTCAGAGGGTGGCGATGCCGCCGGCAAGGCGCCCGACGGGCTCTCCGAACAGATCTCGGCGAGCGAGGGGAGCCGCGCGGGGACGGAGGCTGCGGAGCGGGTCGGACGTCCGACCCCTCCAAGGGCGAGCCGGACGTCCGACCCCCAGCCCTGGGCGCCGTACGCAGTGCCCGGCATAAACTGCGGGCATGAGACCTCATGCTCGATCGACCCGCACCGCTCTTGCCATGATCGCACTATGCGCACTCACCCTGCTCGGCATCGCACCCACCTCCACGGCCGACATGCTCAATCCGCAGCTGAAGGTGGACTACGAGTTCACAATTCATGAAGATGAAACTGTCGACCTCACCCTGACAATGACCGCGGACGGACTGCCGGACGAAGCATTCTCTCAGCTCTGCAAGAAGGAGAACTTCCCCACCATCGAGGGCCCGAACCCGGCCACCGTCGAGCAGATCGAGCAGGACGGAAAGCCCGCGTGCAGAATATCAACCACTAATATCCCGTCCGAGGGCACGTCCAGCATCGTCTGGTCGATATCCCACGAGAACGGCAACTTCGTCTTCTCGGCGACGACGAAAGCCGATCTCGACGACGCCACCATGACCGTGAACTTCCCCGGCAAGGCCGTGGAGGCCAGCGGGGGAGGCAAGACCGATGGGAACAGCGCGACCTGGACCGGGCTCAGCACCGACACATCGGTGACGGCCACGGGCAAGGGCTCCCCGGGCCGGCCCTGGGTATGGACCGCCGTCGGCGCCATCGCCGTTCTCGTCGTCGGCAGCGGCATTGTGCTCGTCGTCGTACTGAGCGTCCGTAAGAAGAAGCGGTCCGGTTCAGGCCGGCCGACCGGGCGGCCGGCCCCGCTCAACCAGCAGCCGGGCCCCTCCGGCAGCTAGCGCCGAGACGCGGGCCCAGCACGGCGCCACCGGCTATCGGCTCGGCAGTAGCCCCGCGCGACGAGGACGACGGCGACCAGGGACAGGGACCCGCCGATGACCTCCTGGGCCCGGGAGGTCAGGGCCTGAGGCCCCCGGGTGAGGACCGCACCCGTGGCGAGGGGCAGAAGGGCAGCGGGCCCCGCCCCGAGCTGCGGGGCTCGCCGTCGGGCCCGGGGACCGCCGTC
>ERZ772764.2663-NODE-2663-length-10266-cov-2.524239_pt1 | contig 10266 bp, 8 predicted proteins | sample MGYA00512163_ERZ772764 | MGnify/ENA primary metagenome ERZ772764 (study PRJEB29015, sample SAMEA2737903) | human oral metagenome | biome: human oral; feature: human-associated habitat; material: dental | place: China | collected 2094 ...
AGTGCGTAAATACCACAGATTCGGCAGTTCGCCTTACGCACCATCCTACAGGTATAGTTATATATTCACAAACTGAGAAGTCACAGCTTCAAAATAAAGAAAAGGCCTTCGCCTTATTAAGAACCAAGCTGTATGAGCTGGAGCTGGAAAGGAAGCAGTCGGAGGAATCTGAGGCGAGGAGAAGCCAGATAGGTACAGGCGACAGGTCTGAAAAGATAAGAACCTATAATTTCCCTCAAGGCAGAGTGACTGACCATAGAATAAATCTCACATTGTATAAGCTTGACAAGATAATGAACGGGGATATACAGGAAATCATAGATGCCTGTATAGCTGCCGATCAAAGTGCAAAATTAAGCAAATTAAATGAGGGGTAAAGCATATGTATAAAGAAAAAAAAGACATAGACTGGAAGAACTTGGGATTTTCATACATGAGTACAGATAAAAGATATGTATCCCACTACAAAGACGGTGCCTGGGACGAAGGTGCATTGGTTGAAGACGATACTGTGAATATCAATGAATGTGCAGGAATACTCCAATACTGTCAGGAGTGTTTTGAAGGACTTAAAGCTTATACAACTAAAAAAGGTGAAGTTGTAACTTTCAGGGCGGATCTTAATGCGAAAAGAATACACGACTCCGCAAAGTATCTGGAAATGCCTGCCTTTGATGAGGATAGGTTTATAGAGGCGGTAGAGTCTGTATTAAGGGCTAATTATGCATGGATTCCTCCATACGGTTCCGGTGCTACTTTATACATCAGACCCTTTATGTTTGCATCGAGCGCAGTAATCGGAGTAAAGCCTGCCGATGAATATCAGTTCAGAATTCTTGTAACGCCGGTAGGTCCGTATTTTAAGGGGGGTATAAAGCCTCTTAATATTTGCATAAGTAAGTTTGACAGAGCGGCAAAGCATGGAACAGGGCACATTAAGGCAGGTCTTAACTATGCTATGAGTTTACACGCCTATATGGATGCAAAGGCAAGAGGATTTGATGAAAATATGTATCTTGACAGCGCCACAAGGACTTATGTAGAAGAAACCGGAGGAGCTAACTTTATCTTTGTTACTAAGGACAACGAGGTTGTAACACCGAAATCCGATACCATACTTCCCTCAGTAACAAGGCGTTCTTTACTTTATGTGGCAGAGCATTATCTGGGACTTAAGGTGTGCGAAAGAGCCATCAATGTAGATGAGCTTAAAGACTTTGCGGAATCCGGGCTTTGCGGTACTGCTGCGGTTATATCTCCTGTTGGAAGAATAGTTACTGAAGAGGGTAAGGAGATACTCCTGCCAAGCGGTATGGAGGGTATGGGCAAGATAACCAAAAAGCTCTACGATACGCTTACAGGCATACAGTTAGGGGATATAGAAGCCCCTGAAGGATGGATAAAAAAAGTTATGTAGTAGTTCATACCACTTAAACTGTAGTTCATGCTTTTTATAACATTAAATAATATTTTGAATTATAATACGATACATAAGGTGAGTGATACAAATAAAGAGTTAGAGTGAGGAGAGAGTGATATAGGAAAAAGAGGGCAAAGTTAGAGTGATAATAAGTTGTTAGAGAGTGATAAAAAAGTTAGAGAGATATAAAGTTAGAGTGATTATAGGTTGTTGGAGAGATACAAAAGAGTGATATATGATATAAAAAGTTAGATGATATAAATAAGGGTGATATAAAAGGTTAGAGAGATATAAACAGAGTGATATAAGAAGTTAGAGAGATATAAAACAGAGTGATATAAAGAGTTAGAGGATATACAAAAGAGTGATATAAAAAGTTAGAGGATATACAAAAGAGTGATATAAAAAGTTAGAGAGATATAAAAAAGAGTGATATAAAAAGTTAGAGAGATATACAAAACAGAGTGATAAAGTTTAGAGTGGTAAAATTGTTGCGAGTGATATAGGCGACAGAGCCGGATATAGGAATAAAGATAGAGAGTGATATTAGGGTGATTTAGTAGTACATAATACAGGTGCGACTTATATGTAAGTATACATATGAGTCTTTTTTATTTTAAGAAATGCCGCAATATATCTATGATACATACAAATCATAACAGTTATAATAAGTTCCTGAATAAGTACATTGTTAAAGGTATCCAAATCAAAATATCAAATATTAACAATAAATACTATTTTTGAAATATAGTATTAGTATAAGTTTATAGATATCAAGTGAAATATTTAGTCTACAATATTAAAAAACTGTAATTATTATTGCATAAAACAGTCAAATAATATATACTTACATTGATTATAACTAAAATATTAGATCCTGTGGTGGAGGTGATATTATGGCAAATAACGGAGTAGAATATAAATGCCCAAGGTGTACAGGTCCTTTACATTATTCGGCTACAGCACAAAAGATGCAGTGTGAGTATTGCCAAAGTGTGTATGAGGTGGCAGAGGTTGAGGCGATGTATCAAAATGAGATACAGAAAGCAGAGACTGATTCAGGTGGCTCAAGCGGATGGGATCAAAGCGGTATAAACGAAGAATGGACAGAGGACAATGTTAATTCTTAGAATTGTAAGACTTGTGGTGCTCAAGTAATTTCAGAAACTAATGAACTCTCTATAAACTGTCCTTATTGTAATAATCCTACTGTACTTTTAGGAAAATTTCAGGGTACTATGAAGCCGGACTATATTATAGGTTTTAAGCTTGACAAAGCACAGGCAGTTGCAAGACTTAAAGAACATTATAAGGGTAAGTTCTTTCTACCGAAGGCTTTCAGTTCGGAAAACCATGTTAATGAAATAAAAGGTATGTATGTGCCGTATTGGCTTTTTAGTGGAGAAGTTGAGGGAAGTATAACTTATAAAGCTGATAAAACCTACACTAAGGAAGAGGGGGATTATAAAGTCAAAACTGTTGAACACTATAAGATACATAGAGAAGGTAAGTTCAAGTTTAATAAGCTTCCTATGGATGCGTCAAGTAAACTTGACGATACCTATATGGAATCCGTAGAACCTTTTAATTATGCCGATATGGTACCTTTCAGCAGTTCCTTTCTACCCGGCTTTATGGCAGATATATATGATGTAAGTGTTGAAGATACAGCAGGCAGAATTGCAGAGAGACTGATCAACAGTATGAAAGAGAACCTTAGAAAGACTGTTAACGGATATGAAAATGTGCGCATAGACAGTGATGCCATTAATATAAGAAAAGACACGGTAAACTACGCCTTCCTGCCGGTTTGGATACTTAACACCAAGTGGAATGATAAGAACTATACTTTTATGATGAACGGTCAAACAGGCAAATTTGTAGGTGATCTTCCGGTAGATAAGGCGAAGTTCTGGATGACATTTGCTGCTACATTTGTAGGACTCAGCATTATAATCATGCTGATAATTACTTTTTCAGGCTCTGCAAATGCTTCTGAGAGAGCAGATATCGGATATGATAATGAAATAGTATCAGAGTATTACTCTGATACTGTAATCTAACCTACCTGAACTATAACTATATAAGCAAGTTGTGATAATAAAATAAAAAGTTAACATATATTTGAGATTAAGTCTAAGGACAAAAGAAAGGTGGATTTATGTCTTCATATTTATTAGGTCTGGCAGGTGCGGCTATAGGAGCAATAGTTATATGCATGATACTTCGTTCAAGTATGAAAAGCGTACATAGGGCGGCAAGTGCGGCTAATTATATCGATCCCAAGGATTTTGAATTGCTTAATAAAAAAGATACTTACATAGATAAGACGGTAACCAGAGAACGAATCCAGACAAACGATTCAAATTCGTCAAATAGAAATTCAGGAAGAAAGTAAGAAGTGGAGAAAAAACTCAAACTTAGTGAAATTTAAAAATGTTGATCTATCTACATACATGAGAAATATCAAAGTTATCTGACTGTCGTTATTGACAACCGGTTTTATTAAACATATAATAATAACAAAGTTATCAAAGGAAGAAAAATGGCAACAGGAAGATATGAAATTACACATAAAAGAATACTGGAAAGTGGTAAGATGCTGTTTCTCAAAGATGGATATGAACGAACCAATCTTAGGGAGTTATGTAAGACTGCCGGTGTGACTACCGGTGCTTTTTATAGGCATTTTGAGGATAAATCCGCTATTTTTAACGAGCTTGTAGATGAAGCGGCTAATGGTTTTTTATCCAGGTTTGATATTGCACAAGGAGAGTGTTTTGATTACATAGACGAGGGCAATACGGATGAAGTTTGGAAAATCTCATTAGAAACCGTTACAGACTTTATTCACTATGTGTATCTGCACTTTGATGCATTTAAACTTATTCTCTGCTCTTCTGACGGAACAAAATACAGTAATTATATTGACCGGCTTGTTGAATGGGAATTGAGTAGTATCTATCGTATGTTTGATGTGTTGGATGCAAAGGGAATTTCGTATCATCGTGCAACCCATAATGAGTTGCATATGATACTTCATGCTTACTATGCCTGTCTTTTTGAAACTATATTACATGATCTCAGTGAGGAAGAAGCATTAGCTTCTGCAAAGAGTCTGGCAGAATTTTTTTCTGCAGGCTGGAGGAAATTACTTGGATTTTAGTACTGCCACAGCAATGTGGCAGATTTTTAGAAACAAAAAGATAACTAAGTAAGCAATCTAAGTTATCTTTAAATTGTTGTAAAATAAGCAGACCAATTAATATGTTTGCGCTATCCTACAAGGTTTCAAATAAATTTTATAACTTCAGGAGGTATTTGTAATGCAAAGTAATAAGTTAAATGCGAAGGATCTAATCAATGTCGGAATTTATACCGCTATTTATCTGGTGGTATTTTTTGCAGTAGGCATGTTAAATGCTATTCCTATCCTATATCCACTGGAATATATTTTATCTCCTATTGTAACAGGAGTACCGTTTATGCTGTTTTTAACTAAGGTAGAAAAATTTGGAATGGTTTCAATTATGGGAACTATTCTTGCTCTATTCTGGTATCTGATGGGCTACACCTATATTCCAACCATCACATATATTTTAGCCGGTGTGTTGTCAGATCTGGTGTTCAGTCTTGGAAAATATAAAAGCTTTAAATTTGATATTATCGGCTACTGGATCTTTTCTTGCGGCATGCTGGGTTGTGCCGCACCTATGTGGCTTATGAGTTCTACCTATATGGAACAGGTAAGAGAGGCAATGGGAGATGAATATGTTGCAGGAATCAGTAAATACATGCCTTCATGGATGGGGTTTGCAGGAATCGGCATCATTTTGGTTTCCTCTGTAATTGGAGCACTTTTGGGAAGAAAGATGCTTAAAAAGCACTTTGAAAGAGCAGGTATTGCCTAAATGAAAGAGAATGTAATATATCAGCCGCCGAAACATAAGGGAGTATATCTTGATCCTCGTACAAAAGTTCTTTTTATGTTTGTGCTTGCAAGCTTGATATTTTTTGTGCATGATAAGCTTCTTTTGAATTGTGTGCTTGTGTTTATTCCGATAGTTTTGCTGCTTTCAGCTCATAGTTATCGTCCGGCTTTTATTTATGGCGGTTTATTTATAATCGCCATACTTACAAAGCTATTCCATGGGAAAATGGAATTCCCGTATTTGATAGCCATGATATTAGGGCTTATTGTTGAGCTTATATTTCGATTCTTTCCGGTATTTATGTTTGGATATTATATTATAAAATCAACAAAGCCGAACGAGTTTATATCCGCTATGAACTTGTGGAATGTCCCGGAAGCTTTTATTATTCCGATTTCAGTGGTTTTTCGCTTTGTACCTACTTTGAGTGAGGAAAACAGGTCCATTGAAAATGCCATGCGAATGAGGGACATAAGATTCGGAACTCCTAAGTTTTGGAAGAATCCGATGATGATTTTGGAGTATAGAGCTATTCCCTTGATGATGTCAATAGCAAAAATAGGTGAAGAACTTTCTGCTGCTGCATTGTCAAGAGGACTTGGCGGACTGAAAAAAAGAACTTGTCTGGTAGATCTTAAATTTGGTGTCTATGACTTTATAGTGGCGGTACTTACAGTTCTTTTAATTGTGTGGGCAGCAATAGGGAGGATATAAGTATGGTAGTACTGAAAAATGTGTCTTTTTCTTACCACACAGCGGAGCATAATTCCGGTGTGTATGATATAAATTTAACTATTCCTTCCGGGCAGGTTGTCTTGTTTTGCGGAGCTTCCGGTTGCGGAAAGACTACCGTCACCCGTCTGATCAACAAACTTGCACCTTCCTACTATTCGGGAGAGCTGAAGGGAGAGGTACTGATAGATGGCGTAGATTCTTCCAAGACAAGCTTGTATGAACTCTCAAAAAAAATAGGCTCGGTCTTTCAAAATCCACGCTCCCAGTTTTTCAGTGTGGATTCTACAAGTGAAATAGCTTTCGGTTGTGAAAATACTGGAGTACCAAGGGAGGAAATGTATAGAAGAATTGGACAGGTAGCTGACAGTCTTAATATTGAACACCTGCTTGACCGTAATCTTTTTGCACTATCAGGCGGGGAGAAGCAAAAAATTGCCTGTGCTTCTGTTGCGGCAATGCAGCCGGAGATTTTTATTCTTGATGAACCTTCTTCAAATTTGGATCTGCACACAATTTGTGATTTGAAAGAAGTGATACGAAAATGGAAAGAACAGGGTAAAACAGTTATCATTGCCGAACACCGTCTGTACTATCTGATGGAGCTTGTAGACAGAATAATATATATGGAAAACGGTAGAATAGTTAGGGATTTTCCTGCAGATGAATTTAAAAAAATTAAGGAAGAAGAGTTGCATCAAATGGGACTTCGCTCCGGAAAACTTATTAATTTTAAGATAAAAGAAAATAAATATAATGCTGAAACATTCAGCTTTTTTAATCTTTCTTTTTCCTACGGTAGACAAAAATTCCTTGATATCCCCGAAATACAGGTGCCTTATGGGGCGGTTGTCGGTATTTTAGGGTATAACGGAGCAGGAAAGTCAACTCTTGCAAACTCTATCTGCGGACTTGAAAGGAAGACGAAAGGAAGCCTTAATTACAAAGGGAAAACCCTTACTTCAAAGTACTGGAAAAATATAAGTTATATGGTTATGCAGGATGTGGTTCATCAATTATTCGCCAACAGTGTTATAGAAGAATTTAATATTATAGATAAAAAAATTAGTACAAATACTATTACTGATGTTTTGGAAGAGGTAAATTTATCTGAGTATAAGAATAAACATCCGTTGTGTCTATCTGGAGGGCAAATGCAACGATTGGCTGTAGCTACGGGTATATTTTCAAATAAGGATATAATGATTTTTGATGAACCTACTAGTGGATTGGATTATGCAAATATGATTGAAATATCTAATTTAATTAAAAAAATATCTGATAATAAAATAATTTTTATTATTACTCAAGATGATGAATTTCTATTACATTGTTGCACAAAAAAGATAAATTTAGATTTACCTTAGTGTATGATTAACACAAAAATAGGATATGTGAGGTGAATTACATGACAAAAGAATTTAAAAATACTAATGCCTTAGTTTGCGGAGTTCGATTTGGTAAATTTTATGTAGAAGCTTTGAAATATAATAATATTAACGTTAAAGCAATTCTTTGCAGGGGAAGTGATTCATCAAAAATATATGCAGAAAAATTAGGTATAGAAGTATATACAGAGATAGATCAAGTTAATCTAGATAACATTGACTTAGCATGTATATCAATTAAATCTAGTATAATGGGTGGAGAAGGAACGAAAATCGCTTTAAGGATTCTGGAGTCAGGCATACCTGTTGTTATAGAACAGCCTATACACTATAAAGATATAATTGAGTGTACTAAAGTGGCACTAAAAAATGACACAATGTTTTTTGTAGGAAATCTATATAATAATTTACCATCAGTTAAAGAATATATAAAAAATTTTGAAAAAATAACAGCTAATGAAAATCCGTTATATGTTGAAATTAAATTAGCGACTCAAGTTTCGTATCCAGTTGCATCCATACTTAGTAATTTGTTGTCATCAGATATAACTTATAATGCAGTTAAAGTTAATATAGGGCAAGGAATTTCATTATTTAAATGTGAAGCTAAAAAAATTCCAATTATAATGCTAGCAGATAATAGGATAGATTTGAGTAACATTGATGGTCATTTACCTATTTTTTTTCAAATAAATACTAGCTTTAATTCTGGAACACTAATTTTACAAGAAGCTTTTGGAAGGACGAATTGGTTACCTGCTATGTATATAGAAGAGGATAGAAACTACAATGAAAATAATAAATTAGGAATCTTGAAGACAAATAATTTATATGACAAAACTACTGTTATGTTATCAGAAAATATAGAGGAAAATAGTTTTGAATTTGTCTTCGAAAATATATGGGTAGAATCTATTGCAGAAGATTTAAAATTTTTCTTGAACTGTGTGAGAGAAAGAAATGTATCTTCGTACAATTCTTATATAAATAATGAGATTAAAATATCAAAATTGTGGAAGATGATTATGGAGGTTTTAGGATATCCAGAGATTAAAAAAAATAAAATCTATAAGCGTTTAGAAATTGAGAACATGCATTAATTTTCTATGATTTAATATGTAAAGACGCTTTCAAAATCGAATGATTTCATAATATTTGTGATATAAGGAGGGTTAGAATGGATATTAACAATTTTTTAGAAAGCTTAACTCATAGAGGAGTTAAATTAAGAATAGAAGATAAGTCAATAAAATATATGGCTCCGAAAGGTGCTCTTGGGATTGATGATATAAAATATCTAAAAGAGCATAAAAAAGAAATAATGAATTTGATATGTGAAGATTTATACCATGATGAATTTGATTTAACTGATGTTCAATCAGCTTACTTGATAGGAAGAGAAAATATCTACAAATATGGTGATGTTGCTTGTCATTTATACTTGGAAATATCATACCCACGACTAGACGCAAGATTAGTAAATGATATATGGTCGAAAATGATTGAAAAGCATGATATGCTTAGAGTTTGTTTCACTCCGGATAAAAAACAAAAAATAATTTCGAGTATTGAAAGTTTTAATGTTGAGATTAATGAATTTACAGATGAAAAATTTGACAGTGGAATAAATAATATTAGAGCAAATATGGAAAATAATATTTTTTCCCAAAATAAGGCTCCTTTATTTGAAGTTAAACTGTCTAATGGAATAAATAAGACAATATTACATTTATCTATTGATTTTTTAATCGCGGATTGGATTAGTATAATTTTTTTGATTTCTGAATTCGAAAAGGCATATTTTGAAAAACAATTTGATGCAGAAAAACCTATATATACATTTAGGGAGTATGTTAAAGAAGAAAAAATTAAAAAAGAATCTGCTAAATATGGTGCTCATAAATCATATTGGGAGGATAGGATAGGTAGTTTACCAGAGGCACCATCGTTACCTATGAATAGGAATGTTGACACAAATATAAAGAATGAATTTTCTAGAATGTCAATGGAATTAAATGAAGAACAATGGGAGAGAATTAAAGTTGTGGCAAAGGAACACCGCTTAACACCAACGACAATTGTATTAACATGCTATTCTCTTGTAATTGCAAAGTGGGCTACAAACAATCATTTCTGTTTGAATTTAACTACATTAAGCAGAGATGAAAAATATAGAAAACATTTTTTAGTTGGAGATTTTACTAAAACCACATTACTTGAAGTTAAGATAGATGAGAAAACATCTTTTTTAGAAAATGCACGAAAAATGCAAAAACAATTAATTTTGGATTTAGAACATAATATGTTTAATGGGATCGAAGTAATACGAGAAATAGCCAAAAAAAATGGATATGAAAAGTCATTGATGCCTATTGTATTTACAAGTGCAATTGGTACATATGATGATAATAAAATAAGAGAAATTAAAGGGAATTTTGAATACGGATTAAGTCAGACACCACAGGTATTTATTGATTGTCAAGCTATGGATATTAATGGAAAATTAAAACTTAATTGGGATTATAGAAAAGATATAATAAGGAATGATGTAATAGTTGATATGTTTAATACATTGGAAATACTATTAAAAAAAATTGGATATACCAATATAAATCATGTAAATACTAGTATTGTGGAGTTACCTAAATGGCAAGCAGATGTATTTGAAGAAAGCAATAAAACATTCAAAAAAATAGAACCTAAATTATTATATGATGACTCTTTAGAAATGTATAAAATAGAACCTAATCGCAATATTTTGTTTCATGGTGAGAGGGTTATGAATTATAGGGAG
>ERZ772764.2664-NODE-2664-length-10265-cov-3.722037_pt1 | contig 10265 bp, 10 predicted proteins | sample MGYA00512163_ERZ772764 | MGnify/ENA primary metagenome ERZ772764 (study PRJEB29015, sample SAMEA2737903) | human oral metagenome | biome: human oral; feature: human-associated habitat; material: dental | place: China | collected 2094 ...
CGTAACCTTGCAAAGATTTGCGCTCTTTGTTCTCTAAAGTGAATACTATTACTTTTCTGACAACAAACCTGAGGAACTACCTGTTTATGTTGAAAAATCAAAGTGGTTAAAACTATTTGCATACTAATCTTATACCGAATTCGCGTATTAATTTTGTATATATTGTCACACGACTTATCCATCATGGTGTGATAAGTACGGATGTAACGTTACAGGATGAGGAAATTGTTGCACTACGATTTACCCCTCATTGTGCGACAACTGCACTACATTATAGTCTAATTTGCACGTTATTGCGGCATAATCCATACCTATTTCAGCAAAGAAAACGGAATCAATCGTATTGTATGCCAAAGAAAATGTACCTATTTCCATTCCACGGATTTACAGAAAGATGCCCAAAAGTGCAAATATCCAAAACAGAAGTGCAATTTTTTAATGGATGATGGTAAGAGTTTACCACCATATTGGAGGTAAACGTTCTTGACACCAAGCAACAAGGTAGTCTACCTCCAACACGGAGAAATAAAAACAACTAGCAATATAAAAAACAAAAAAGGAGCGTGATGGCCTGTTGCTTGGCTTACAAATTTACGGTTTTTGTGGCGTGAAGACAAGGAAACATGACAGAAATGGCACCAATGTTTTGTAGGAACAAGTGGAAATCGCTATATTTGCAGCGTACGACGGCGGTGTGTTGGGGTGTTTTTTGTAGCTACGGAAGGTTGCATGTGGCCTGTAAACACCGTTGGAAGCAAGCTTGTAGAAGGGGAAAGATTCAAATATTTATTCAATATTCAAGATAATGACAAAAGAAAAGTTTTTTGAAAAATTAGGTTGGATTGGTATGATTACCTCCGTGTTGATGTATGTTTTCTACATTGCACAGATTCAAAACAACCTCTCAGGGCAAAAAGGCACGTTCATTCAGCCTCTCATGGCAGCCATCAACTGTACACTTTGGGTGTGCTATGGTCTCTTTAAAGAGAAGCGCGATCTGCCTCTTGCATTAGCCAATGCTCCAGGTATCGTCTTTGGTTTAATCACCGCTTTCACCGCTTTGTAAGCCTGTCGGGCTGCAATACACCCCAAAAAGAGCCTCCTTCTTGCGCGCTTTCTTCGAAACGTGGATGAGGAAGGCTCTCTTTTGATGCCTTAATCTTGTTTATGGAAGATTCTTGTTCAAACGATGTCTGAATTCAAGGAATGTCGACGAGAACTTGATTTGCACTGAAGTGGAATAGACTCTCTACGCAATAATATGGAAACAAGCAAGGATTCCGGTCATAATTTTGCGTTGAGTCGGAAGAAATAACCCTGCGGTGTTGCGTTTGTCTGGGGGCGATAGGATGATAAAAGGGTGGGGGAAACAATGTCATCGGCTATTCCTGTTTGTGGGCTTGCAAGGTTGTGGTGGCACCGGGACTATCGTCTTAGGTTGCAATTTGCATGCTATTCTGACGTAAAGTCATCGCTTTTGGTGGATAATCTCTATCAAATTGTGAGGCGATTTATACTGCATTGTGAAGCAAACTCTATGCTTTTGTCGAAAGCTATACCCACAAAAGCGAAAAGGCTCACACCCCATCAAGGAGTGCAAGCCTTTCTTGTTGTCTGTTATGAAACATTTGAGAGAAATGAAACTTCGCAGTTTCGGTTTTGTTTTAATGTAAAATGATTTATAGAGAAAGCATAAAATATTTCTTATTTGATGAGCGATGGGGTGGGCTGTTGCGGCACATCAATGCAGCTTTGGTGCATGGTGTCGACAGCAGCCGAGTCACTAATCGCTACCGATTGCCCATGTTGCAGAGCCGGAGTGCCTGCTGTGGGCGCAGGGGTGGTGTTGGATTTGAACGAAACCTGTGCAGCGTTGCCCAAGGTAAGCATAATGGCTACGATGGCAGCTGCCTTGAATAGCGGCTTAAGCTTTTGCTGGAACGTGATGATTTTGGCTTTCACCGTCTCAGGTTCGCAAATCATGGACATCATTTTCTCGTCGAAATCGGCCCCCAACCGGTCGTCTTCCACCTCTTGTGCTTGATAGCTAAAGAGGGCTTTATAGCGCAACAAGTCAGCGGGAACATTATCCTGTCGGAAGAAAGCCTTCAGGATTTCCTCTTCTTCAAGGGTGGTTTCCGCATTCCAATAGCGTTCCAAAAGTTGTGATATGTATTTATAGTCCATAATTTTCAAGTTCTAAAAATCGTTGTTTCACTGCTTGTCTTGCCCTGTAGATGTTTATTTTTACTTGTTCTTCTGTCAGTTCAAGCAACAGCGATATGTCTTTATATGTCTTCCCTTCGAAGTCACGTAGTTGCATACAACTGCGTTGTTTCTCGGGCAGTTCGTTTACGATTTGCTTCACAAGGTCTAAACGATTTTTGTGAATAATGTCATCGTAAGGGTTGTAATGCTGCGGTGAGGGCACTTGCGTTTGCTCCTCAAGCGGCACATCATGCGCGCTATGTTTCTTAATGCTGTCTAAAGCTTTGTTGCGGCATATCGTGAAACAGAAGGCCTCCATCGACGCGATTTCATCCCATTGTTCACGTTTATTCCACACTTTTATCAGCGTCTCTTGCACAATATCTTCTGCTTCCGCACGATTTGTTGTAATGCGAAGTGCAAGGCGGAAGAGCTGATTCTTCAGCGGAAGAATATCGTTTTTAAAACTGATATGTTTCATCTGCGCGCTATAAAGATGACGATTGGCGGATAAAGATGTTACAACCCGAACTTGCTTTTAACACTAATTAAGGGCTAAAAGCCTTGTAAGGGGCTTTGAAAAGACGGAAAGGGAGGAGGGGATCAAGGGGCAAAACACCACGGGGAGCGCCGCCATTGGTCCCGAAGAGTCAATGTTTTAAGGGCGCACACGTGGTGCATCCTTAAAACAGGTGATGGTGATGGCTCCCCATTCCCTATTCAAGGTAGGTGTAACCATAGAGTCCCGAACGATAGTTATTGAGGAATTCCTTGCCTTCTTCAAGCGAGATTTTTCCTTGTTTGACGCTCTTGGTCACCCATTGTTCTAATTGTCTGACGAGCTTTTTGGGGTTGTATTGCACATAATCGAGCACCTCTTCAACCGTTTCGCCATCGAAAATTTGGTCGATATGATATTTCCCATCCTTCACAGAGATATGTGCTGCGTTGGTATCGCCAAAGAGATTGTGCATATCTCCTAAGATTTCTTGATAAGCACCCACTAAGAAAACACCTAAATAATAAGGCTCGTTTTTCTTCAAAGCATGTAGGGGAAGCACATGGCTGACATGGCCATCGGTGACGAAATTGGCAATCTTTCCATCGCTGTCACACGTGATATCTTGCAGCGTTGCTTGTCGGTTAGGGCGTTCTGCAAGCCGTTGTATGGGCATAATCGGGAAAAGTTGGTCGATAGCCCAGCTGTCGGGAAGACTTTGGAAAAGCGAAAAGTTGCAGAAATATTTATCGGCTAAAGTCTTATCTAAGTTGCGAAGTTCCTCGGGAACGTGCTTGATGGTTTTGCAAAGCATGTTCACCTCGTGGCAAACGCTCCAATACATGGCTTCGATTTCGGCACGGGTCTTGAGGTTGACAATGCCATGTGAGAAGAGTTCTAACGCCTCATCGCGTATCTGTTCGGCATCATGCCAGTTCTCAAGCATCGTGCGTGAGTTGAGATTGTCCCATATATCGTAGAGGTCTTTCACCAACTGATGGTCGGTTTCTTTAGGCTCAAACTCTTCTTTCATTTCGGGAAGGCTGGCCGTTTCGAGCACATCTATCACCAAAACAGAATGGTGTGCAGCCAGGCTTCGACCGCTTTCGGTGATGATATTGGGATGTTGTATACCGTTTTTGTCCGCGGCATCAACAAACGTATACACGCAATCGTTGACATATTCTTGTATCGTATAGTTGACCGAACTCTCGCTGTTTGAGGAGCGTGTTCCGTCATAATCCACGCCCAAACCACCGCCACAATCCACAAATCGCACATCATAACCCATCTTGTGGAGGTTGATATAGAACTGAGCTGCTTCGCGAAGCGCTGTTTGAATGCGGCGGATTTTGGTGATTTGGCTACCAATGTGGAAGTGAATGAGCTGCAGACAATCGTGCATTCCCATATCGTCAAGCTTTTGAAGTGCCTCTAACAATTCGGCACTGGTGAGGCCAAATTTCGAAGCATCGCCACCACTTTCTTCCCATTTTCCTGACCCTGAAGAGGCCAATTTGATGCGCATTCCAAGATTAGGCTTCACCTTTAGCTTCTTAGCGGCTTTGGCAATAACCTCTAATTCATTGAGTTTTTCAACGACGATAAAGATTCTTTTACCCATCTTTTGTGCCAACAAGGCCAACTCTATGTAGCTGTCATCCTTATAACCATTGCAGATAATGAGCGAATCGCTTTGGCATTGCACGGCAATAACCGCATGGAGTTCGGGCTTAGAGCCTGCTTCTAACCCTAAATTAAACTTGCGACCGTGTGAGATAATCTCTTCAACAACGGGCTGCATTTGGTTGACTTTGATGGGGAAGACGCCGCGGTATTTGCCGCGGTATTTGCTGTCGGCAATCGCTTTGGCGAAGCTTTGGTAGATGATGAAGTTCTCGCCCTGGAAGTTATATTCTTTCCGGGCTTTTTGGAAGCAACTGAAGGTCTTTTCAATGCGGTTGTCCAAGATATCAGGAAAGCGTAACAGCACGGGTGACGTGACATCGCGCAGCGATAGCTCATCCATAATGTCGCGAAGATCAATCTGTGTGTTGTCTTTGCAGGGAGAAACGTAGACATCTCCCTTGTCGTTAATTCCAAAATACGAGGTACCCCAACCCTTGATGTTGTAGAGTTCCTCAGAGTCTTCAATAGTCCATTTTTTCATTTTCTATTCAAAAAAGTTAATGGGGTGTTATTTATTCAGCCTGTCAATCGGTGATGATTGCAAGTTGAGCAATGCACTTAACTGTGCAACCGAAGCATTTATTTTCTCAAAATTATCTAAAAGATTTACTGAAAGTGTGTGCTTTGCTTGTCGATAATAGGGCTCACGCTCCTGCAAATGTGCTTGGATGGTGGCCAAAACAGCTGCGGGTTCTCTCTGTTTTAACAGTGGACGCTCCTTCTTTCCCATTTGCAAATGGGCATAAAGCACATCGGGTGAAGCCTTTAAGTAAATGGTTTCACCCTGTTGATTCATATAAGTTATGTTGTCGAAATAGCAGGGAGTGCCTCCTCCACAGCTAAGAATTACCCGGTCGAACTCGGCCACTTCGTGGAGCATATTGTACTCCATGCGACGGAAACCCTCTTCGCCTTGCTCGGCAAAGATTTGCGGTATTGTCTTTCGCATGCGCGACTCTATATACCAATCTAAATCATAGAACGGTATGTTGTGGGCTTTAGCTAAAGCTCTTCCGAGTGTGGTTTTGCCGGCACCCATATAGCCAAGGAGGATAATTCGCTTCATGCTTTGCGACGTCTGCTTTTAGGTTCGGGAGCTTGTTTCACAATTTCCATACATTGTTCGTAGGATAATTCGCCCGCTTTCTCATGCAAGTTCTTGGGCAACCGATAGTTCTTGCCATCATAAGCGATATAAGGTCCGTAACGACCATTGAGCACTTCGAGCTTTGTATCTTCCTCAAAGCTTTTCAGATGACGCTGTTTTTCCTGTTCACGCTTGGCGGAAATCAGTTCAATCGCCCGCTCAAGCCCTATCGTTAAGGGGTCTTCTGACTTGGGTAATGACACAAATTTCTTGTTGTGCATAATGTAAGGGCCAAACTTTCCGGCACCAATCACCACATCACTATCCTCAAAAGTGCCAATGGTGCGTGGCAGTTTAAAGAGCTCTAAGGCCTCTTCTAACGATAAAGTCTCCATGCTTTTTTGGGCAGGGAGTTGTGCAAACTGTGGTTTTTCGTTGTCATCTGCGGTACCAACCTGCACAACCGGGCCGAATCTTCCTATCTTTACGAAGACCGGTTTACCCGTTTTGGGGTCGTTTCCTAAGAGGCGTTCACCCGCTTTATGCTCTGAACGAGCATTCATTACCTTGTCAACGGTAGGTTCAAAATGCTTGTCAAAGTCCTTCATCATCATGCTCCAGCCTTCTTTTCCTTCTGCAATTTGGTCGAATTGTTGCTCCACCCGTGCCGTGAAGTTATAGTCCATGATGTCGGGGAAGTTCTCCATTAAGAAGTCGTTTACCACGATACCGATGTCTGTGGGTAAGAGTTTACCTTTCTCATTACCCGTCATTTCAGTACGTTCGGTGTGTGAAACTTCCTTATTTTGTAGGATGTCGACAGCATATTTACGCTCTTCTCCTTTCTTATCTCCTTTTTGTACGTATTGTCTTTGTTGGATAGTAGAGATGGTTGGCGCATAGGTTGATGGGCGTCCAATGCCCAATTCTTCTAACTTGTGCACCAAACTGGCCTCCGTATAGCGGGTAGGACCCATGCTAAAGCGCTCTGTTGACGTGATTTCTTGCCGCAAAAGTGGAGCTCCTACAGGCAAAACGGGCAACTGATGCGCGCTTTCTTCGTTGCGATTTTCCTCATCATCGGTCGATTCCCGATACACTTTCAAGAAGCCATCAAAAGTAACAACCTCGCCTGTTGCAACGAACTGTGCGTCAACGCTACTGATATGAATGTTTACAGTGGTCTTGTCAATCTGCGCATCTGCCATTTGTGAAGCAATCGTTCGTTTCCAAATCAGGTCGTAAAGCCGCTTCTCTTGTGCCGTTCCTTCTATCTCTTGCACACTCATATAGGTGGGACGAATGGCTTCATGCGCCTCTTGTGCCCCCTTAGCATGGGTATGATAGTTGCGGGTTTTGCTGTATTTCTCACCCCACAGCTTTGTGATTTCCTCCTTACTCGTACCTAAAGCCAGCTGAGAAAGGTTGACAGAGTCGGTACGCATGTAGGTGATTCGACCATTTTCATACAGGTGTTGCGCCACCATCATCGTCTGACTCACCGTAAATCCCAATTTCCTTGCCGCCTCTTGTTGCAGGGTTGAAGTGGTGAAAGGTGGGGCAGGCGTGCGCTTTAAAGGTTTTTTAGTGACCTCAGCCACCGTGAATTGAGCCTCTTTACATTGGTTTAAGAAAGCCAAAGCCTCTTCGTGTGTGGCAAAACGGCGGTCGAGTTCGGCTTTAAACGCATTTTTATTGCGCTGCGCATTGTCGACACTAAATGTAGCCGTTACACGGTAATAGGGTTCCGAAACAAAAGCCTGTATCTCGCGTTCACGTTCAACAATGAGCCTAACTGCTACGCTTTGCACACGTCCTGCACTAAGTGCTGGCTTCACTTTTCGCCACAAAACGGGCGAGAGTTTAAAGCCCACTAAGCGGTCAAGTACACGACGTGCTTGCTGCGCATTGACCAAATTCATGTCCAAATGACGCGGATGTTGGATGGCATCCAAGATTGCTGACTGCGTAATTTCGTGGAAAACGATGCGGTTAGTCTTTGTCTCGTCTAAGCCAAGAACCTCACAAAGATGCCAAGAGATGGCCTCTCCTTCGCGGTCTTCATCGGAAGCCAACCAAATCTTCTTTGCTTTTTTGGCGTTAGCCTTTAATTCATTGACCAACTTTTTCTTTTCTTCGGGTATCTCATAAGTCGGTTCTAAGGTGGTAGCGTCAATGCTTATCTCTTTCTTTTTGAGGTCTCTTATGTGGCCATAGGATGACATTACCTTGTAATCCTTACCCAGAAATTTCTCTATTGTTTTTGCTTTTGCGGGACTTTCTACAATAACTAAGTTCTCTTGCATGTTGCTTTCCTCTTGTTGTTATCTAAGGGCGCAAAAGTAATGAAAACTTTTTCTCTCACCTTATTATAAAGAAATATTTTCTACTTTTTTAAGATATAGCCCTTAATCCATTGTCTATGACGGGAAAAGAAGTTTAGAAAAGATGTGAATAAAAGTGTTTTTTACATATTTTATTTTCATTTTCGATAATGAGATATTACTTTTGCAACCGCGCATTTCGCCCGTTATCAGGCGATGTTTGCGCATAAAATATCATTATCATAAGATTTAAAAAGAAAAGTTTATGGAGACAATCTCATCACGTTTGCAAGCTGGTTTGCAATTTATCGTGTCCACCAATCAATGGGGTGTACATGCCATTCGTATTGCCATCTTTATTATTTTTATATGGATTGGCGGTTTAAAGTTTTGGAACTATGAAGCAGAAGGCATCGTTCCTTTTGTGGCAAATAGTCCGTTTATGAACTTTTTCTACGAGAAAAAGGCACCCGAATATAAGGATTATAAGTTGAAAGAGGGAGAATTTGATGCCAAGAAGAAGGCTTGGCACACCGAAAACAACACCTATACTTTCTCCCATGGGTTGGGTTTACTCATCATGTCGTTTGGCATTTTGACGCTCTTGGGCATTTGGTTCCCACGTGTTGGCTTTGTAGGAGCAACCTTTGTCATCCTCATGACCATAGGAACGCTCTCCTTCTTAATCACAACTCCCGAATGTTGGGTGCCCGATTTAGGGAGTGGCGAACACGGTTTTCCGCTGCTATCCGGTGCAGGACGCTTAGTAATTAAAGACACTGCCATTCTCGCAGGAGCCTGGATTGTGTTGGTTGATTGCGCAAGACGCGTCTTGAAGCAGCTGCAAAAGGCATAACGCCACTACGGGTTTAGTCAACAAAGCAACATAAAAGGAGCGAAAAGGCAGCATGCCTCTTCGCTCCTTTCTTGATCAATCAAGATGAAAAACCTATTCCCAGTTGTCGGTTCTAAATGGGAATAATGGCAAGAACGCACTGTTTTTCACATTGCCATAGCCCCAGTTTTTGAAAGCATAGCGCACAGCAACGGGCGCTTTCACTTCCTCAGAGATAACCAAAATCGTCTCCTTTCCTTTCTTTCTTGCACTCATGGCCACGGCTGGATGAAACACTTTGTCTGCGCCGGCCACTTCAAATCCTTGAAAATCGGTCATGCTGCTAAGCCCCGTATAGACGTTATTGAGCCGAATGAAGCACGAGTCGCCTTTGATTTCCATATCGCGGAAGGATGGACTCTCACACCAAAGGTTCTCCCTTCCGTAGGTCTTGTGCAGGGCTTGTAAAGCCAATCGCTCACCGATGGCCTGTTTTTGGGCAGGATGAATCTGTTTCTTTTCGTAAGAATACACCAAATCATCCGTGCAAACCAAGCCGCTATGGGGAATGAGTTGCTGCGCGTTGAACTGTTGTTCACGCAACTTTGCACCAGCCGTTCCCTGCACATTGTTGTACCAAAAAGGAGTGATTTGCACATAATAGAAAGGCAAATTGGGTTGGCGGAAGCCTTCTCGCCATTGTTTTGCTAAGGCTGCGAGCCGTGTTGCATATTGATTGTCGGGATCGCCCACGTTGGAACATCCCTGATAGTACAACACTCCCTTTACCGTGTAATTAAGGATGGGGGCGAAAGTGCCATATCCCCAAAGCATGGGATAGTAGAATTCAACCCTGAATTTGCTTGCAAAAGTAGCCGAATCCAAAGGCTCTTGCGTGTGCGCAGCAAGGTATTCGCGGTTTAACCAGCTCTCAACACGCGAGCCACCTTTATTGGATAGGATGAGCCCTACAGGGACATGGAGCGCTTTTTGCAAGGGCTTTGCAAAGAAATAGCCCACCGCTGAAACATCAGGGAGGCCGTCACGGTTGGCCATTTTCCACTGGCATACAGCATCTTTCAGTGGTTTTGTGCTCATGACGCTGGGGATTTTCACAAAGCGGATGGCACTCATCGTGTCGGCAGCCATCATCTCTTGCATAAAGTTTTCTGTGGGACAGCGGTCAAATCCGCGCATTGGCATCTCCATATTGCTTTGTCCTGCACACACCCACACTTCGCCAATGGCCACATTTTTAACCTTCACCATCTCGCCATCATCAAACGACAATGTGTAGGTTTGATAGCTTCCGCGCGGCGTTTCCACCTCCACTTCCCATTCTCCTTGCGCATTGGTGCGGGTCGTGTAGCGCTTTTTGTTCCACGAAGGCACAACGACAACTTGCTTTCCCGGCTTATCCCATCCCCATAGCCTGACTTTTTGCTGTTGTTGCAACAGCATATTGTCGCTGATAAGATGGGGCAGTTTCACCTTTGCCCACATCGAAGTCGACACCATGCCTAATAAAAGGCATATCAAATAGCGTTTCATCATATCGTTTATTGTTTTAGTTTGATGGTGCAAAGTTACTACAAAAAAGTGAAATGCGGAAAGATATAGTGA
>ERZ772764.2665-NODE-2665-length-10261-cov-3.171174_pt1 | contig 10261 bp, 11 predicted proteins | sample MGYA00512163_ERZ772764 | MGnify/ENA primary metagenome ERZ772764 (study PRJEB29015, sample SAMEA2737903) | human oral metagenome | biome: human oral; feature: human-associated habitat; material: dental | place: China | collected 2094 ...
AGAATGGGATTCACTCACACCGAGAGGAAAAGAAATTTAATGGCCGGCTCAATATTTAAAAGAGGCGATATCATTACTGTTTGCTTAAATCCGGTGGTAGGAAACGAACTGCAAGGAGAAAGACGCCCGGCTTTAGTATTAAGCAGTAGCGAATTTCACAAATTAGGATTTATGATGATCGCCCCGATTACACAAGGCAATGCGGCGCTTGCCAGAAATAATGGCTTTGCCGTGACATTAAGCGGAACCGGCTGTAGAACGCAAGGCGTTATCGTTGCATATCAAGCTCGAATAATTGATTTCAGGAATCAAAAAATTGAATCTGTGCCTGATTATGTTTTATCTGAAACGCAAGATATTATTGAAGCTATTTTAAAAGATGAGTAAAAAATGCCCCAAATTTGGGGCAATTTTTTTACACAATACACACGGCCAAACTTAATTGTTTGTTGTGGAATTGATGAAGGGTGCCGCGGTGGCCGATGCTTAAAATAATCATATTCGGCAGGCGGGTTTTGATGGTTTGATAAAGTAATTGTTCCGTCGGTTCGTCCAGTGCCGAGGTGGTTTCGTCGAGAAACACGACATCGGGTTTGGTGAGCAAAATGCGAATGAAAGCGACGCGTTGCAATTCACCCGGCGAGAGAACGGCTTGCCAGTCGTTTTCTTGATCCAGCGCGGGCAAGTATTTCTCCAAACAACAATCGCGCATTATGTTTTCCAGTTCTTCATGATGCGGATTGATGTCAGGATAACAAATGGCTTCGCGCAAGGTGCCTTGCGGCATATAAGGACGTTGTGGCAGGAACAGGCTGCCGCTGCACGGGTGTTCGGCAATGCCGACGGTTTCAAAAGGATAAATTCCCGCAATGGCTTTCAATAAAGTGGTTTTGCCGGTGCCGGAAGCGCCTTGAATCAGCAAGGCGTCGCCATTTGTTAATTCAACGTTAATATTGTTAAGCAAAAGGCGTCCTTGTTCGTCTTTTACGCCGAAATCTTTCAATGTTACGCGATTTGAGCATTTGTAAGGCCGGCTTACTTCCGATTGATCCAGATCGTCTAATTTGGTCATAAAGCCGTGCAGACGATTTAGACGCGCTTGGTAAAGGGTGAATTGTTCGTAAAACAAGCGGAAAAAGGATAATGCGGTCATTAAGCGGTTAAATGCTTGTACGGTTTGGTGCATATCGCCGAGTTTGATTTGGCCGCTGAAAAAACGCGGTGCTTGCAACATTAACGGCAGCAATTTGGCGGTGCGGGTGACGCCGGTGTTAAAGCCGTCCAAGCCGAGCATTTTCAATACAATCGCCCAGCGGTTGCGAATAATGTCGGCAAATTTGTGCTGCAGGAAAATGCGTTCTTTTTGTTCGCCTTGATAAAAGGCGATACTTTCCGCATTGTCGCGCACGCGAATGAGGGAATAACGATAATCGCCGTTGAGTTTTTCTTTGTTAAAGTTGAGTTTGATTAGCGGGTGGCCGATCCACACGGACATTAGCGTGGCGAAAATGATGAAGGCATAAATAAAAAAGACGACACCCTTTTCGATGTTCAATCCAAATAGGCTTAACACACCGGACAGCGACCAAAGAATAATGGTGAATTCAATGGTGGTGAGAACAGAATTGATGACGCCGCGCGCAATTTGTACGGTGCTGGAAATAAATTCGCGTGCATCTTGTTCGATCCGCTGGTCGATATTGTCGGGGAGTTCGCGTTCATATTTAAGGCGATAATACTTTTTGTTTTCCAGCCAACGTCGTAACAGCACCGCATTGAGGCTTTCCAGCCAGCGGATTTCAAATACTTGGCGTAGAAAATAATCGGCGATGGAGTGAATCACTTGCACTAAAACCAGCACCGCATTGAGTTTGGCGAAAAACCAGAATTTATCGGCGTCGAGTTCTTGCATTGCGCTATATAAGCCGTTGTAAAAAAACGAGTTAAGCACACTAAAGCGCACTTCAAGCAAAATCATTAAAAATAGCAAGAGTAACAACGCGATGATTTTGAGGCAGTTTTGCCGCGTTACGGAAGGCGCGGCAATTTGCCAAAATTTTTTGCCGAAGGCGGTTTGTTTCAAGGCAGCGATGCTGATGACAAAGCACAACACCACCCAGAAAAGGGCGTTTAAAAGCCAGCTTAAACTGTTATTAAGTTCGGTTTGCCAGTTCATAAATTTCCATAAACGAAAAAAGGGCGAAAGCTTCGCCCTAAATTTTAGCGGTTAATTAAAATTCCACTTTTGCGTTAAGCATTACTTCACGACCATAGCCTAAAGACACCGGCACGATGTAATTATCCGCATTACCGGAAGTGGATTGATAATACACTTTGTCGGATAGGTTTTTACCATTCAATTGAAGGTTAACTTTTTTACCCGCAATTTTCGTTTCGTAAGCTAAATAAGCATCGTAAACGGTGGCGCTTGGAATTTTATAAGCCTTTTTATAGTTAGAACTATAAGCCGTCCAACTGCCGAGATAACGCGCGCCGGTGCCGACACGCCAGTGGCCGCTTAAAAACTCGCCTAAATCGTAGCTTAAGAATAACGCCGCTTGATGTTTTGGTACGCCATTTAATTGTTTACCTACCGCATCGCCGTATTTATCGTCTTTTAAGCTTTTCACTTTGGTATAAGTATAAGTGGCGGAAGCGCTTAATTTATCGGTAATGTTACCGTTAATATCAATTTCGATACCGCGAGAACGTTGTTTGCCCGCGATGTAAACGTCACCGTTTGCATCTGTTTGTGAAACGTTGTGTTTATTGATATTAAATAAAGCCAAGGTGGCATTAATATCAGCGCTTTCGTATTTCATACCGGTTTCAATGGATTTGCCTTTTTCCGGTGCCAAATCCGAAGACACTTTATCCGCAATACTATATTGCGGACGGAAAGATTCCGCATAATTGGCATAAGTCGCCCAGTTTGATGTCAACTTATAAACCGCACCGAATTGATAAAGCAGTTTGCCGTCATGTTGTTTGGTGTTCGGTACGAAAGTCGCGCCAATGCGGTGCCGTCCGGCTACTTGATCAAAATATTCATAACGCAAGCCGCCGGTTAAGATAACGTTATCGGTAAGGTAAGCGGTATCTTGAAGGAATGCGCCAAGTGTTTTGATATGGTTAATCTGATAGTTGTTTGCTGCCGGTGCTGCCACTGCCGGCGGATTGGTATAAACCGGATGATCGATATTAATGGTGCGCCATAGCCCGTTGTTATAAACCGGCCCGGTTGTGCGATAGTTGCGCGTTGCATCCAGTCCAAAGATAAAACGGTTGGCCACTTCGCCGATAGCGAATTCACCGATTAAATTGGCCGATGCAGTATGAATGCGCTGATCGGCGGCTTGCATTTCGGTACGACGCAATGCAGTGCGCGGTGCCAAAGGATTGGAATAAATTACCACGCCCCGCGCATTGCGTTGCTGATAGGTTAAAGTTGCGCTATCGCTGGTATTTACTGCCACTACACGGGTTTGGCGATAATGATATTTATCGCGCGCATAACCGTAAGCAAAGTTGATTTTCCATTGGTCATTTAACTTATGTTCGAGTTTTACTTGAATATTGTCGGTTTTGCCATAGGTTTGGTTATTCGGCTCGTCTAAACGACGTTCCGCCGGAATATTCACTACGTGGCCGTTAACCAATTGGGTACCGCGATCAAACGGCTGTGTATAATCAAGATGTTCGTAAGTCGCTAAAACTTTTGTTTTATCGTTTTCCCAAGAAAGCGACGGGGCATAAGTGGTACTTTTGATCTGACCGAAATTACGCCAATAATCTTTTTCTTGTTTGTCGTAAATAAAGCGATACGCAAAACCGTTGCCTAAACCGCCTGTAGAATCGAATTGCGTCCCCCACATATTATGAGTGCCGAAGCTCGCCCCGACTACGTGTTTACTTTCTTGCTGCGGTTTTTTGCTAATCACATTAATAATGCCGCCCGGATCTTGAATACCGTAAAGCACTGATGCCGGCCCCTTCAAGACTTCCACGGTTTCCGTGGTCGCACCGAAGTTATGTGACGGCCCCGCTTGCATACCGTTACGCATAATTGAATTATCACGGTTACCGCCGAAGCCGCGTTTTTGCACCGCATCAAACACTCCGCCCAACGTATTGGCTTGGCTTACCCCGCTCACGCTGGAAAGGGCGTCAATCAAATCATTCGGTTTACGATCTTCGATTAATTTTGTTGTCACCACATTTACCGTGGTCGGCGTATCAATAATCGGCACATTTACTTTCGAAACAGACGAAGTTCCAACAGCGTGATAACCGATTTGCTGTAATTCCTGTGCGTTTACGTCAATCGTATCCAGCACTTCCGTATTTTCTCCGACTTTTGCTTGTTTTTGCTCTTGCGGCTGCGCCAACGCGGAACCGGCAATACTCGCCAAAATCGCGGTATAAATTACGCTATGTTTAAAAGTCATTCTTGGTTTCCTTAAAATGAGAGTAAAAAAACGGCGGCAAGTATAACGAAAACGATTGCCCGACTCAATAGGAATTATTCGCATTAATTATCCGGTCATAAAAATTCTGTGAACATCGAAATCAGCACCGCATTGGACGCTTATCCGGCGGACTTCAATGCGGTGCTGAAACGCGATCTCAATAAGCCGTTGGATCAGACGAACTTCCGGCAAAAAATAACCGCACTTTAATTCGTTCCTAAAAAACAAACTAAAGTGCGGTTATTTGAGTTGGTCTGTAAGCCGAGTTCTGTCGCGGACAATCATTCCTCTAGACGGCGAATTACTCCGCCGTTCAAGCAACCTACCCGAACTCAGGGCGGGCCACCCCTTTTGAGTCCCTACTTGGTTTTGCTACGAGTGGAGTTTACCCTGCTGCCAACCGTTACCGGCGGCACGGTGCGCTCTTACCGCACCCTTTCACCCTTACCGTTTGCACGGCGGTCTGCTCTCTGTTGCACTGGTCGTAGGCTCGCGCCCCCCGGACGTTATCCGGCACTCTGCCCTGTGTAGCTCGGACTTTCCTCTCGTTTACTTGTCCCGCTATGTTGTATTGCACAGGCGTGCAACACGGTTAAGGGCTTCAATAAACCAGCGATTGTCTGACCAACTCGGCGCGTAGTATAGAGATTAACAAAAGTACGGTCAATAAAACCTAACGAATTTTAAATGCGCATATATCATAGCTTCAGGCGCAATATCGTAAGCGCTCGCATCAGCAAGACGACATAATTTTTCATTCGTTTTTTGATGCCATTCAGCTAAAATAGCGCCATTTCAACGCAGCTTAGGATGGTTATGAATTATCTACAAATCGCTCGCGACACGCTTGCCGTGGAGAGCACCGCATTGACGCAATTAAGTCGACGTTTGAACGATGACTTTAATCAAGTCGTGGAATTGATTTTGGCTTGCCGAGGACGTTTAGTTATCGGCGGCATCGGTAAATCCGGTTTAATCGGCAAGAAAATGGTGGCGACTTTTGCCTCCACCGGCACGCCAAGTTTCTTTTTACATCCGACAGAAGCCTTTCACGGCGATTTGGGTATGCTTAAACCGATTGATATTGTTATGCTGATTTCTTATAGCGGCGAAACGGACGATGTGAACAAACTGATCCCGAGTCTGAAAAATTTCGGTAATCAAATTATTGCGTTAACCAGTAATAAAAATTCGACGTTGGCCCGTCACGCGGATTATGTATTGGATATTACGGTGGAACGCGAAGTTTGCCCGAATAATTTGGCGCCGACCACGTCTGCCTTAGTCACTCTGGCTCTCGGTGATGCGTTAGCGGTGTCTTTGATCACCGCGCGCGATTTTCAACCGGCGGATTTCGCCAAATTCCATCCGGGCGGTAGCCTTGGACGTCGCTTGTTATGCAAAGTGAAAGACCAAATGCAAACGCGCTTGCCGGTTATTGCGCCGAACAGCAATTTTACGGACTGTTTAAGCGCAATGAATGAAGGTCGAATGGGGGTGGCCTTAGTGATGGAAAACCAACAACTAAAAGGCATTATCACCGATGGCGACATTCGCCGCGCCTTAACCGCAAACGGTGCCGACACGCTGAACAAAACCGCGCAAGATTTTATGACCCGTTCGCCGAAAACGATTCATCAAGAGGAATTTTTAGCCAAAGCGGAAGAGTTGATGAAAGCGAAGAAAATTCACTCGTTGGTTGTGGTGGATGACGAAAATCGCGTGGTCGGATTAGTGGAATTTTCAAGCTAAGGAAACTCAAGTCAAGGAAGCATCATGCAACAAAAATTAGAAAAAATTAAATTGGTGATTACCGACGTGGACGGCGTGCTGACCGACGGACAACTGCATTATGACGCCAATGGCGAAGCGATCAAAAGTTTTCATGTGCGCGACGGGTTAGGTATGAAAATGCTGATGAACGCCGGTATTCAAGTCGCCTTGCTATCCGGCAGAGATTCTGCCGTTTTGCGCCGTAGAATCGCCGATCTCGGCATTAAATTATTTTTCCTCGGTAAATTAGAAAAAGAAAGCGCCTGTTTTGACTTAATGAAACAAGCCGGCGTTACGCCCGAACAAACCGCCTATATCGGCGATGACAGCGTGGATCTGCCGGCATTCGCCGTGTGCGGCGTTGCTTTCGCGGTAGCCGACGCGCCAAGTTATGTGAAAAATGCGGCGGATTATGTCCTTTCTACCCAAGGCGGCAAAGGCGCATTTCGGGAAATGTCCGATATGATTTTGCAAGCGCAAGGCAAATCTGCCGTATTTGATAGTGCGCAGGGATTTTTGCAATCGGTGAAGAATATGGGGCAGTAAAAATTGACGTTCTCCTCTCAAAACAGCACCGCATTGAAAGCCACTTCAATGCGGTGCTGTTTTGCTAGGCTAATGCTGCTTTATTTCAACAAAATGCTCGATTAATTTGATCATCAATTCCTTTTGCTCCGGCAAACTTTCCGCTACCAACAACGCCAATGCTACAAGGGTATTTTCGTTAATCAGCCGTTCTACCGGTTTTGCCAATAAATGTTGATTCAAATGTAAGTACCACAAAAACAAGAAAGAACCGGTACGTTTATTTCCGTCTGCAAGCGGGTGATTTTTGATCACGAAATACAACAAATGCGCCGCGCGACTGGCCACATTCGGATAAAACAATTCGTCGCCGAAACCTTGCTCAATGGTTGCAATGGCGGAAACCAAGCCGTCACTGCGTAACTGCCCGAACAATGCGGTAACCTACAGAAATAATGGCATCAAGGTTATAGTGTTTTAACGTACGCTTAACCTGACGTTTTCCCTCTTGGCGAACTACCGAGAAATCCTCGGTGGTTAGATTCTCATCAAGCTCACCTTCTGCGTAAATATTTTTCAAGTGCAAACTGATATTGTCGGTGCTCGTATCAAATAACATTGCCATTTGAGGTTGATTAAGCCATACCGTCTCATTTTCCAACGAAACCTGTAACGAAACTTGCCCGTCTTCCGATTGATAAATTTGAATTTGACTGTTCATCGTTCTCTCCTGTAAATGAAATCAGGTAGCTCTGGTGAAATTTAAAAAAAAGACAAGTATATTTTGTTGATTTTTTGAGCTGAATTGCAAAATGATATTTGAATAACAATAAATATAGGGAGTTCTTTTACTTCAATAACGCGTTTACTACTTTTGGAACACCAGCTCCGGCTTTCATAGCGACAATTTCAACTTGTTGACGAATGAACCCACTATTCGGATGCGGATCGATTAAATAAATTTTTGCCCGACTCGGCGCTTCATTGACCAATCCATTTGCCGGATAAACTTGCAATGATGTACCGATGACAATCACAATATCCGCTTTTTTCACCAGTTCTTCGGCTTTCGGTAACATCGGTACATTTTCGCCAAAAAAGACGATGTGCGGACGCATTGGATAGCCATTTTCATCTTTGTCCTCTAATTTCTGATCGTTAAAACAAGGAACAATATAATCAGGATCAAAACTACTTCTCGCTTTGTTAAGTTCGCCGTGTAAATGAAGTACATTTTTACTACCAGCCCGTTCATGTAAATCGTCCACGTTTTGCGTGATAATGTGAACGTCATAGGCTTTTTCCAACTCCACCAACGCCAAATGTGCCGCATTCGGTTGAGCCGCTTGTGCATTGCGGCGGCGTTCATTATAAAAATCCAACACTTTCGCACGATTTTTCTTCAAAGCTTCCGGCGTGCAAACTTCTTCAATTTTATGTCCCGCCCATAATCCATCTTCCGCGCGGAAAGTCGGAATTCCACTTTCGGCACTAATGCCCGCGCCGGTCAACACGACGCAAATTAGTTTTGTCATAGTTTTCTCCGTTGAAAAGTGCGATCAAAAATTAAATCGTTTTTAAATATAAAAAAAAGGGCTGTCACCACAGCCCTAATCATTATTTCACTATTTCACTTCTCTAAATAAAATCTCGCTTGGAATTACCGAACCTTGCCAGTAAAGCTCGGTTGACACTTTTTCGGCAAGTTGTAAGAAGGCTTGGGTGATTTCGCTTTCAGGTGCTGCCACCACGGTTGGATTGCCTTTATCCAGATCTTCACGAATGCGGATATGTAATGGCAATTGCGCCAACACTTTCACCTTGTATTTTTCTGCCATTTTTTCTGCGCCGCCGGTGCCGAAAATGGCTTCGTGATGGCCGCAGTTGCTGCAAATATGCATCGACATATTTTCTACAATGCCAAGCACCGGCACAGATACGCGTTCAAACATTGAAACGCCTTTCACCGCATCCAATAAAGCGATGTCTTGCGGCGTGGTTACCACTACCGCGCCGGTTACCGGAATTTGTTGGGACAAAGTGAGTTGAATATCGCCGGTGCCAGGAGGCATATCGATGACAAGATAATCTAAGCTATCCCACAAAGTCTCGTTCAATAATTGGCTTAACGCACTGCTGGCCATCGGGCCGCGCCAAATGGTTGCGCTGTCTTCATCCATTAAGAAACCGATGGAATTTGCCGATAAACCATGCGCTTTAATCGGCGTGATATGTTGATTATCCGGTGAAGTCGGGCGTTGATGCGGTGCTCCCAGCATATGTGGAATGGACGGGCCGTAAATATCTGCGTCTAAAATCCCCACGCGCGCGCCTTGGGCTTGTAATGCAAGGGCTAGATTGACGGACACACTGGATTTTCCCACGCCGCCTTTGCCTGACGTGACGGCAATAATATTTTTCACGCCTTTTACGGCCGGTTGATTATTCGCGCGTTTCAGGGTGGCAATTTGATAATTCACCGCCCATTTAATTTCTTTGCAATCCGCTGCTTTTAATAAAGCGTCAGAAACGGCTTTTTTTAGCGCCTCTACGCCCGTATTCCACGCAAAAGGCAGTTGTAATTCAATGCGTAAGATCTCGCCGCCCTTTTCCACTTTTTTTAAAGTATTCAGCGCAATCAGATCTTTTTGCAGGCTTGGATGTTGGAATTGTTGAAGAATTTGTTGAATTTGGGTTTGCTGTTCAGCGGTTAGATTGTCGGAAAAGTAGGTTGTCATAAAACTTCCTTTCTGTTTAGTAGAGTAAATTTGTCGGGATATTTAAACGCGGCTATTAAACCACGGAAAGTGCGGTGTGTTAAGTTAAAGTTTTTGAAAATTCTTTTTCTGATTTATTCTTTTATCCCATTCGCTTGTTTCTTGTATCAGATCTAACTATTCGTTACTATACAATCCATCTCATCTAATAGTTAACAAATTAAAATAAATAGGAAAATATATGCAACATATTAAACCTCAATCACAAGCTAACACTGATTTTCAAAAGAAAATCTTGTCACGTTTTGAACAATCATTAACGGAAGAACAACGTTTTTTACAAAGTGTACTGAATGATGAAATTAAACCCTATTCACATGAAGAGGTAGTCGCGGATTTACGTAAGGCATTGAAACGATGAAGCAAGATTATATCGTTCGCTGGTCTGAAATGGCGCGTTTTCAACTTTTAGATAAAGCCGAATATATTTATAGCCAAAGCCAAAATATGGAAATAGCGGATCAATTCATTAACGAAATAGAGCAGCTGGCAGGAAAATTAAGTTATGTTGCAGCAGCTTATCGTGACGGTCAATTTCATATTTTTCCTTTGAAAAACGGTCATTCGGTTAAATTTCTAGTCGCAGAACCTTATGTGTTAATTTATGCGTTTTTACCAAAAGGCATTAACCATTAAATTTAATCTCTAATTTACCTTTCCCTCAGTTTTCCAACTGGAAAAAAAGCCTTTTTTCAGATAAGATACCGCCCAATTTTT
>ERZ772764.2668-NODE-2668-length-10254-cov-6.289734_pt1 | contig 10254 bp, 9 predicted proteins | sample MGYA00512163_ERZ772764 | MGnify/ENA primary metagenome ERZ772764 (study PRJEB29015, sample SAMEA2737903) | human oral metagenome | biome: human oral; feature: human-associated habitat; material: dental | place: China | collected 2094 ...
CATCATAAATATCGATATAGTCGCCAAACACTGCTGGCGTTGACTTATCATCCGTTTCAATCGGCGTACCCGTAAAGCCAATGTAGCTCGCACCCGGCAAGGCATCGCGCATATACTTAGCATAGCCATACACCAGCTGAGCATCACTGGCTCGGACATGCGCCTTCAAGCCATATTGACTGCGGTGCGCCTCATCTGCCATCACGATGACATTACGCCGATCAGTCAGGACTGGCAAACTGTCCGCTTCATCCTCAGGCGAGAACTTCTGGATTGTTGTAAAGATAATTCCGCCCGCTTGGCGCTGCAGTAGCTTCCTGAGTTCACTGCGTGAATTAGCTTGCTTTGGATCTTCTCCCAACAGTTCGCGACAGGCACTAAACGTACCAAACAATTGACCATCAAGATCATTACGGTCAGTCACTACTACGATGGTCGGGTTATGCAAATCGCGCGACTTCATCAGCTTACCAGTATAAAACACCATGCTCAAGCTCTTGCCCGACCCTTGCGTATGCCAAACCACGCCGGCCCGCTGATCGCCGCATTCACTACTAGCCGTCAATGTTCGATCAAGTGCCTTATTCACCACCCAATATTGATGATAAGCAGCTACTTTCTTAATCAATTTGTCGCCATCACCTCGCTCAAATACGATAAAATTCTGTACTACATCCAGCAAGCGTTCAGGCGTACACGCACCGCGCAGCAATACCTCCAGCATCGGCACATTGCCAACTTCTTTTTCGCCATCAATCGTTTTCCATGGCATCATTCGTTCCAGCGGGCTGGTGATCGTGCCCATCTCAGCCTCTAGTCCATCACTGGTGACACACAGCGCATTGAACCGAAACAAGTCACTAATCTCTCGCTTATACGTCTGGATTTGCTGATACGCCGCTACCAAATCTGCCTTCGTATCAGCCGCATTTTTCAGCTCAATCACCACTAGTAGCAGCCCATTTACAAACAGTACAATGTCCGGCCGGCGATTATAATCGCCCTGCAGAACCGTCAGCTGATTCACCGCCGCAAAATCGTTGTTTTGTGGCGAGGTAAAATCAACCACCCGCACGATATCGTGTTTCACTTCGCCACTTGGCATGCGATACTGCACTGGCACGCCAGCCACCAGCAGTTGATGAAAATCATGATTATTCTCGATTACGCTAGGTTTACTAATCTGCATCAAACGCCGCATCGCTTCATTCAAGGCTGGTTCTGGAATGTGCGGATTGAGACGCACCAAAGCACTCTGTAGCCGCCCAGACAGCACCACCTGCCTGAGCTCACGCTCAGCCGCAACACCATCCGGACCAATATCTGGTCCGTGTAGAATTTGCCAGCCGAGATTAGCTAGGACGTCAAGTGCGTATTGTTCGATTTTGTCTTCGGTCATATCGTCTTCTATTATACGCTACAGCGAAAATATCTCCGCAATATCCTTGTATTCTGCCTTAATGACCCGCTTCCACTTTGCTGTTTCATTTGGTGGACCAATATCATTTTTTGAATAGGCAATTAATACCTGCACATGCCGCATCTCTTCATTGATAAAGAGCAGACAGCGATTACCAGATTTTTTGGGAGAAATGCGTGTACCAGCCACTGCAAAATCAAGCTTTACCAACTTATGATATCCCACCGAGTAAATCAAATCTGCGCGGTCGAAATCTAACATTCTGTCTATACGCTTGCACACTTCATCAATATTATCACGCGTCTCTAGCCAGCTATTTTTATACTTCTTGGCAAAAGCTTTGGCATAGTGACGCTCAGCGAATGGCATCCACTCAAAACTATAGTTCGGCGACATCGGCAGTTCCATACACCTTCTCAGGATCTTCTTGTGTAATTAAACCGTATGGAATGATTTCTCCTTCACGACATATACTCCACGGTAATTGCTCATGTGTAAAATTAACAATCTCGTGTGTCTGCTTACCTTGCCACGACTCACTAATTTTACGAATCATTTGACGCTCTTCTGGTGATAATTTACCGCTAGGTGCAGCACCGCTTTCTGTCATGGACAGCATAAACGCCCTGCCCTTTTCCTCCAGGCACAACACGCCACTTTCTACCAGCTCATCAATCGCCCGAAAATATGTTTCTGGCACAGGTCCTTGAGGTAAACGGCGATAAGACATACCAGACATTGGCACCAAATGATTGTAATACCATGTAAAATCTGCCAAATATACCAGCTTAGCTAATTTTGTCTTGGTGATTTTTCCATCTTTATCAGCTCCAGCCTCAAGCGCATTAAGAATCATTTGTTTATACTTTTCCATTGACGTTTCAGTATTAAAAACAGGAATACCCACGCCACGCAGTTCATCGACACTAGTACGTAATAGCGCCGCCAGCGTTTCTGCCTGCGACAAGGTTACATCTCGCTTTCCAGACTCTATCAAAGCATATGTTGGTCTGGCTAAGCCAATAGCCTGAGCAACTTGATCTTGCGTCAGCCCCCTAGATGTTCGTGCGGATTTCAGATTATCTGCGAGATTATTCATATAATAGCTCCTTGCATTTTCCTTAAGTTATTTTATTGTATCATACTCATATCGCTTATGTCAAGGTTTTTGCAAAAAATTTTTACATTTCGGTGATTACATATTGACACGATAGACTTTCACCTGCTATATTAGAGATATCCGATTGATAAAACTCAAAAGTTAAGAAATCGGGAGTTCGGAGGGTAAATCCTGAACCGAAAAAGACACCGATGTGATAACCGGCGTCCGAGTACATAGTTTTTCCATCCCTATGTACTCCTTATGTTATCACAAATAAATAACTTAAGCCATATAGGGCAGTTCATAAGGAGGAAAACCAATGAACAAAACAACTTTGGGCGATTCAGTCCTCAACCTACAAATACTAAAACAACACACGACTGTCGTCGTCGAGCCAACGTCGCAAATGGGCGGAACCTATGACTCGGCTGAAATAACGACTGTTTTCACAGTCAACAACGACCAAGAGCGCGAGGTAGAATTCATCCTACCCTACTCAACGGTCAAGTTCAGCGCATCAATTGCTGTCATCTCAGCTGGAGAACAGGCTTATGGCGGGCGCATAGCACAAGTGGGACGAATAGGAGGTGATTTATCCAGAATCAAGCCATACTTGCAAAAGATTGGCTTATCTGAGGACCAATACGATACCAACAAAGAGCTAAAGTCCATAGCCAAACAGTTTAGGGCTGGAAAACTGAAGTTGCCGCAAGGTCAGGTAACTATCAAAATTCAGTTGTCAGCCGTCATTGATGAAATAACTGACGAAGATGGGGTGAAGCGCTATTCATTCAAGGCCTACTCTCCACTACCAGCGTTTGACATGGCTGGCGGTAGAATACCGCTAACTCTTACAGCCTTGTTTAAGGGCGACGAGAATATCAAAACCCAAAACATCGCCTATAATGTTACTAATCCATTTGGAGATAATACAAATCCTGTGACAGAGCTAGTCAATCAACCGCTTGGGGAAGATATTGCTTTCTTTTGGAAGTGGCAGACTGACCCAGTGGTTGAATTTACTTATCGCTATTAACTCACAGTTAGGCAATATTAAGGTCAAGCCGAAACATGTGCTTGACCTTAATGCTCTATCACTCTAACCCTCAGATGTGCTCAGAATAAACCTAGTTCTTTTTTGTATAGAGCAATATATCTATTCATCTGGTATATAACGACTAATCACACTCCTCTGCTTTTCGCTAAGATTAGATGTATCACCAAACTTTATTCTTTTCTCGTCAATGCCTATAACTAGAGGTTTTATCCATTCGATATCTTCAAAAAGAAAACCATATCTGAGCAATAAAATTTCTTTTTCATCTACCGTTGCATATCGTATGAACTTTCTCATCTTTTCGGCTCTTACATCTTGTCTTCTTTCATGATACAAATCAAAGACTGCATAAAATATATCAGATAGACAAAAACCCCATATTTTATCAATATAATCATACGTATCATACATAACTAAATCATAGCTCACCTCATGTGCTCTATATTTATCTCTGGAAAACAGTGGATACTCTTTTAGGTCTTTATTTGGCAGACCACTTTTCGGCGCTGGTGTAGAGTACGCAGGGTATATTTTATTACACTTTGACCTATAGATGCTATCAGGGAGATTCTTTCTAAGCATTCTTCTTTCACTAGTTTTTGCTATATATGCAAACCTTGAGCTGACTATAGACCTCAAACTGTGACCAGAGATTTGTTGCAGAAAAACTTCAACAGCGGTTCTTATTACACTAAACTCAGCATCGGTAGGCCGCCTGCCTTTCAAATAAACAGCATATAGTTTACTGAAGCTGTCTGTTACAATTTTCCTTTTCGCTAAGTCTTTATATTTTTTGGTATCAAAATTGCCGTCATCGTCAAGAATATTGTTTATAATATTTTCTATGTACACGTCGTTATTAACTCTATTAAGACGTTCGACTTGTTGGTAAGTTAATCCATAACTATCGTTAAGTTGTCCGCTTCTAATAGCATCCTTAAACTCTTTGATATCAGCCTCGTCAGATTCGTCATCTATATCAATATTAGAACTATTAGATATTTCAACGTCTATGTCATAGATATTTCTAAGGTCACTCATTGCACCTTTGTTAACAATCACTCTACCGAAGTCAAACTCTGGCTTCTTAGTACTTCTACCAGCCCTTCCAATCAAATTTTTAATAAAAAGTGGATTATTCTTGAATCGCTTTATATATACAATATCAAACGGCATGTTAATACCTTGATATAATGTTGACGTAGCAAAACAAATTCTGCAGTGTCCATTACGAACAAACTCCTCTACCAGATACCTAACATTCAACGGAAGAGACCCGTGATGGATTACGACACCCTTATAAAGCAATGCTAGTAAATCGGAATAGTGCTCGCTATCTTTATTGGAACTTCCTCCGATCAGTTCTTCGATGTTTTTTATAATTTCAACCGCGTTATCATCAACATTGCATAATTCGCTAATATAATCGTCTAAATCACCAAATACTTCCCCGTTGTATATACTAGCTTTTGTAGTATAAACAAGAACTGACCCCTTATTTTTAATACACCTACGGATAGGGTCATAATCTATTAGGTTTTTATACTTTGATAACCTGTCTTTATCCAATGCAAAATCCCAGAATCTTCTCTCATTATCGACGCAAGTAAATAACTGGCCTACATTATTAAATTCATAATTCCTATTATTCTCATCCGAGGGGCTACCTAATGAATTACGCTCAATCTGGGCCTCTGGATTCTCAATGAAAGGATGGGCAAACAGCATTTTAGCATCAGGAAAATGTTTGCGCATTCTTCGAACAATTGAATCAAAATACATTCCTCTACGCTGATCATCATCAACCATCTGAGCTTCATCAAACAGTGCAAGACCTATGGTCAAATTATTTATCCTGAACAACTCTCGTGCTCTCTCTGGAGTTAAAATAAACACACTTCTCTGAGCAATATCAGTATTTATAATGTCCGCAAAAGTTAGTACGTTAACAGTTTTATCAACCATTTCTCTAACATTAATAAAGTACTCATTTATTAATGCTCTCGACGGGACTATAATTGCTATGTTTTGATTATATTTCTGAATAATATCTCTGAACACATAAGATTTTCCGGTACTTGTTGCCGAAGAGAAACTGAATACTTGCTGATTCAATATACTTTCCCGCAAATTAGCCTGCATGGGTGTATATCGTTTTCCATACTCAAGTTCAATAGCATCACCCATCAATCCACAAACAAGTCCTCTTAAGTCATTTTTATCGCTTATACCCTCCTTAAAGAATAACCCCATGAGGTTGAGCACTGTTTTTTCGTATTTACTAAAAATTTCAGGTTGATACAATTTAATATAACTCAGAACCTCCATATCACTGCGACTGACTGGCCCCAACTCATATAGACGGGAAATAATTAACCAAATCTCAGATTCGATATTACTACCCTCTTTTATATTCTGCAGTAAACTAACCATTTATATCAACCGCCACTAATACCAGTTCTTTATGATTTTGAGAAACTAGTTCTCTGAAATGAGTATTATTTTTGATGTTGTTGATTAATTTTTGCTCATTAAATCTTCTGTTCACAGTTGAGAAAGCAGCTGAATAGCAAAACTTATCACGATCACTCTGACAGTTATTGACATTATTCAATACGGACTGGCTCAAAAACTTATCAATATCCGGAATATCCTTTAGATGTTTCTTATCAGCTATAAACTTAACTATCTGGCTAATAGCTTTATTATAGGCATTATTATTAGATTCATACTTAGCCTCTCCAAACACTATCATCAATTCGTCTTTTTCGTGATGAAAATCAAACCCAGGATTCCTTTTAACCTTTTGTTTGATTAATTCTGCTATCGGTAGGGCTTTATATTGTAGAATCCTCTCTATCGCCGATCGAGCACTTACACTAACAACAGTCTCGCCAATCGTTTCAATCGTTTTCTCGTCGCAAGAACCCAGATAATTAGTCAGCTCTTCAATCAGGACATCAATTGTTGGTCGAGCTCTTGCCATAAAAGATTCTTTGGAAATAGAAGTAAGACCTTCTATCCATGATACATCCACTATTATTTGCATGATTTCAGCTACTGTTTCTTGCAAATTATCTATAGAAATTCTAATAAACCAAACTTGTGTGTCGTTTAAAGTAAACTTCTGGAGGCTTGATATTGAGAAGTTGGTTCCAGGATTTGATGGCTTCATACTTCAATTTCTCCAGAAATTAGTTTTGGTAAAAGCGAGTCACGAATATTCACGAGACAATTAGTCTCAAATAAATTAGTTTTTATTTGATCAATTATTGGCATAAATTCTGATGTCACCTCTTCAACATTCGGCGGTATTATACCCTCAGCCTGTTTCAGATGCTTTCGTTGAATATGGCCCATAGTTGTAGCTTTTGATTTAGCAATTGAGATAAAATGATCTAGGTGATATTTTGCCCAATAGTAATATAGCCATTCAGGATATTTATCTGAGGTGACTTTGAACAAGTGTTGGTTAAGTGCTCCATCTCCACCACTCCAAAACTTAACCATCAACGTACCAGACCACGAGAACAACAAATCACCATCACGTACGATATATTCTTCCGGAATATTAGCACTGGCGATATCAGTAGAGTCCGTTATTCCGCTGGACATCTCTCGAATTTTTATTACAGGAAGAGTTGGTTGTCCATTGATTTTTGGATATTTTTGCATAGCTAAACCATTCAAGAAATTAGCTATTTCATCAAGTGGTTTTTTGTCCCAACTCTTCGCCTCGGGATTATCAATAAAATAATGACGAAAGAGAGCTTGACCGAGCTGCTCGAGGGTTTCGTTCATGCGGCGATTGAGCTCGATTTTTTCATCAAGACTGCCGAGGATATTGGCAATCTTCTTTTGTTGGTCGAGTGGCGGTAGATTTACAGGATAATTCATAATTTGAGTTTTGTCACCGCGTGGCATTTTTGACCCACTCGCAGATGCTGTCGAAAAAGCAAAGAATCTGTCGTCAGCTAAAATATAATATAAATACTTTTCATAAATCTCATCATTTAGTTTTCGAAAAACCAGCACATCATTCGAAGCACCACCAGATCTATCGGCTAACCAAATCTTTTTAAAGTAGGGGCGAATATTTGACACCAGCACATCCCCAGCTTGAAATGTGGTTACTTTGCCTGAAGGTAATTTACCAGCAATTGACAGACCGCCCTTGTTTTGTAACAAATTTTCAGTAGATACATAGTCAACCAGTTGGACTCGATCTACTGATATTTTACTGCTAATATAACGGCAAATATCACCCAATAGAACTTTAGTCATATCACATTCTCCCGTTCTGTGGCATCGCGTATTTGATAGAGTAATCTACTTAACTCTTCGGTATCATGAATGAATTTGTCTAAAAGCTCTTCTTTAATCTCAAAATATTTACCAGCTGCATCCTTTCTTCGGTGTAGAATTTGTGTTCCACTACTTCCAGTAATTGGATATGCATGAAAGATATCATTGCGACGATTATTTAGTGATTCAAATAACGTAACTGTACTATCAAGCACTTCGTGGATTGATAGTAATCTATTTTCAGCTTTAACTCTATTTGTAGTGGCTCTGAATGTTTCCAAAATCTGACCAGAGGTTTTATCTTGCAGGGATGTGTAATTATATTCTTCTGGATTAATAGTCGAAATTATTTCACAGAGGAAACTATTTGCAAAAGCAAAGCTATAAATCGCCACACCTAGTTTGTAGATATAAGCGTCATCCTCTGGCAAGGCTATACGAAATTGAGACCTTATTGGGTTGATGTTTTCGTTCATCTCGTTTCCTCAATACTCTTTCACACAGATCTGGCGATTACAGTTTTGTGTGGCACTTTACCTAACTTACCGACAACACCTTTACCGTATGTGGCCACAAATTTATCAACATCATACACCCAATCAGCCGTACTCATCATTTAACTTCTTTCTCTATTTTGGCAAGATTCTCTTTTATCTTTATTTCTAACTCGCGACTCTTCGCAAACTGCCCCTCAAGCTCGGCTGTCAACCGAGCAAATTTCTCAGCAAATGGCTCATCGTCTTCCTCAGCCTCTTCGACACCAACGTAACGACCAGGTGTCAGGACGTAATCATGCTGCTTGATCTCTTCTAGATTAGCAACTTTACAGAAACCTGGCTGGTCAGCGTAATCCGCACTGGCGGTTTTATAATCATGATAAGTCTTCGCTACCCTGGCGATGTCTTCTGCGGTCAACTCGCGGTTGCGGCGGGTGACCATTTTACCCAAATTACGCCCATCGATGAACAGCACTTTGCCGTGACGATTGGCACGATCACGCGACACAAACCACAGACAGCATGGTATAGCGACATTAAAAAACAACTGGCTCGGTAGTGTGACGATGGCGTCAACCATATCATTAAGCACTAACTGCTTACGGATATCACCTTCACCGCCAGTTTGGCTGCTCATGCTCCCATTTGCCAACACAAAGCCTGCCATACCGCGTGGACTCAAATGATGAATCATATGTTGAATCCAAGCAAAGTTAGCATTACCCTTTGGTGGCAGACCATACTTCCAGCGCGGGTCAGTCTGCAAGTGTTCTTGACCCCAATCGCTAATATTAAACGGCGGATTGGCCAAGATATAATCAGCTTTTAGGTCAGGCAGCTGGTCGTCTATCAGGGTATCGCCGCGTTTGATATTCGCATCAATTCCCCGAATTGCCATATTCATTTTAGCGAGTCGCCAAGTAGTTTCGTTCAGTTCTTGACCATACACCGCGATGTCGCTGACACGCCCAGCGTGCTCCTCGACGAACTTCTCACTCCAGACGAACATACCACCGCTACCGCAGCACGGGTCATACACACGCCCGCTGTACGGCTCAAGCATTTCTACCAGCAGCTTAACAATGGAGCGCGGCGTGTAGAATTCACCGCCATGCTTACCCTCACTATCAGCAAACATACCCATAAAATACTCGTAGACTTGACCAAGTAAATCTTTAGAACTGGCAGTGTCGAATTTGATATTGGTAAATAAATCGATGAGTTCACCCAGGCGACGTTTGTCCAGCGCTTCACGAGCATAATTTTTCGGCAAAACACTCTTCAAACTAGGGTTGTCGCGTTCAATTGCCTCCATGGCGCTGTCAACTAGTACGCCAATTTCTGGCTGTTTGGCGCTCGCCACCAGGTGTTCCCAGCGAGCCTCCTTGGGAATCCAAAAAACATTCTCCGCCAAATACCAATCCCGGTCTTCTGGATCATAATTTTCATCAATCGCTGCCTGATATCGCACCGAAAACGCATCCGAAACGTATTTTAGAAAAATCAGCCCCAACACCACATATTTATAATCTGACGAGCTGATATTGCCCCGTAGTTTATCCGCCGCAGCCCACAACTGCTTTTCAAGTTCCCTCGTATTCATAGATAGATTATATCAGATTGGGGGTCGTTTACTCTGGGTGTAGCAGACTTTTGTAGTCAGTTTTCGTAACAATAATATGATCATTAAGCGTAATGCCAAGCAGTTTTCCCGCTTCCGCCAGCCTGCTCGTGACATCTTTATCAGCCTGACTGGCCTCCAAACTCCCGCTCGGATGATTATGCGCCACGATGATCGAGGCCGCACGATCAGCGATAGCGTCGGCGAAGACCTCGCGCGGGTGTACCAGGCTGGCGGTCAGCGTGCCGATAG